>Ga0222719_10003437_pt1 | contig 14098 bp, 10 predicted proteins | sample C33_34DmetaG_FD_165039 | JGI IMG/M metagenome (GOLD analysis project Ga0222719, IMG submission 165039) | Estuarine water microbial communities from San Francisco Bay, California, United States - C33_34D | ecosystem: Environmental > Aquatic > Marine > Unclassified | place: USA: California...
TCTTGATGCAGAAATTCATGGTAAGACTGACATTATAAGCGTAGGAGATAAGTTTGACTAGTTTGTCTAAAACATATGTAAACTATAATGGACAGATGGTTCCACAAATTACTGGTGCTTTTGGTGGTGGTAAAGGTGGAGGCGGTGGGGGTATCTCTGAAGATCCTAACACACTTTTCTCTACTGACATTCTATTTGTTACTGTTGGTTTAGGTGAAGGCCCTCTTTACCGTATTAACCCAAATGGACCCCAAGATATAGAAATCCAAGATGGTGCAATTGATGACTTAATTCTTCTTGATGGCGACGGTTCAGAAGATACTAATCAGTTTAAAACTCTTACTAATACAGGTACTACTACACAAGCTCCTCTCAGAGTTTTTGGTGAAACAATTACTGCCCCTCAAAACTTTAAATCTCCTATCAGTCTGAAAAAAGGCAATGTTGATGGAATTCCAGCTTCTAAAGTAACTCTTCAAGATACCAGTGCAAATGATTGGGACTCTATAAAATTTGGTTTTATATTACAAGGTTTAACAAGAACTGATGATGATGGTAATATTCATGGGCATAAAGTTTCGATCAAAGTTACTGTTTTTGATCGTATAGGTACGACAGAAATAGCGTCAATTGAAAAAACAATTGATGGTAAAACTAATGTACCATTTAAGTTCACAGTTCGTATAAATATTCCTGAACAGTATAAGTCTACAGATGGTTATAAATTTACTATCGAAAAAACCTCAGATGATACCGAATCCTCACTTATAAATGAAAATGTTCAAGTTTTTGGTTGGTTTGAGATTGAAAATTCACCTCAATCCTATCCTCGTACTGCTCATATTGGTTATGCGCTTAAAGCAACTAATGAGCATAAAGGTGGCATTCCAAACTTTACTTCAATGGTTAAAGGGCTAATAGTTAAAGTTCCTTCAAACTATAATCAACCTATTTTATCTAATGGTGAAATAGATTGGAGAGAATTAGAATTAGAAGAAACAGGTTCAAACAGTTATACTACTAATGGTTATAGACTTCAAAAATCTGGTACAGGCACAGTTTTAACTGATGCAAACCCTCAACTTTATGTAGGTACATGGGATGGTACTTTTGTTTATTCGTGGACTCAAAATCCTGTTTGGATCATTTATGATATTCTTACTAATAAAACATATGGATTGGGCGTTCCAGAAGAAAATATAGACAAATATAAGTTTTATCAAGTAGCACAGTATTGTGATGCATGTGATGTAACTACTGGCCAATTTCAAGGAGTAAATGGACAAGCTGATGGATCATTTAGACATAAACCACGTGGCAAATTTACCTCAGTTCGTGAAACATTATTAGGAGTTTCCTCTGGTACCGTCGTAAAAGAACGTAGATTTATGTGCGATATTAATATATCAGACCAAGAACAAGCAATGGATACACTTAATACTATAGCTGCATCATTTAGAGGAGCACTTGTATATTCTCTTGGTAAGCTTTCTTTAGCTGTTGATATGCCCGATGAGTATCCTGTGATGATTTTTAATGAAACTAATATTGAATCAGGCTCATTTCAAATTAGTGGTACAAAAGAAAGTGAAATTATTACAGGAGCTGATGTAAGTTATTTAGAACCCACTAATCACTATAAACGAGAAACTGTCAGAATTGATACAGTAGATGCGAATGACGGTAACGATAGAAGTACAATTGAAAATATCGCCAGTATTGATTTACCCTCAGTTACTCGGCGTAGCCAAGCATTACGATTTGCCCAATATCAAATAGCTGCTTCAAGATATCAAAGAAGAACTATAAACTTTGTAACCTCTACAGAGGCTCTTTCTCTGTCACCAGGTGACTTAATATCTGTTTCTCAGAATATGACAGGTATTAATTTTGGTTATGGGGGTAAAATTCATGCTAACGCATCAACTGATGCAGATTCAGCTAATGTTTTATTAGAGCATTTTACTGAGCCTACTCTTGCTTCTACTACTTTTACTGCAAATTCAGATCCATTAGCTCTTCGTATTATTTCTCTTAATAATGATAGAATTGATTTATATATAATTGATAATGCTGCTTTTATTCTTACCTCGACAGATAATGTATCAACTGGATTTGACTTAGCTAATGTATCAGTAGTTGGTAGATTTAATCCTATTACTAAAGCTATTGACTCTTATACTACTTTTACCGCAAACAATGTACCTACAAAAGGCGACTTATGGTCAATTGGTGAGTGGAAAAACCCTGGAGATTTCTATACCAACAAGGCTGGTAAATTATTTAAACTTACTGATATTTCTCGTGATCCAGATAAAGAAAAGATAACAATTGGTGCTATAGAATATATCTCAAACATTTATATTGATTCAGATACTTTTATTGACTACACTCCTACACCCTATACAGATATAATTTCAACTCTTTCAACTCCTCCTGTTCCAGAGTTTAATTTTACTACACGTCCTGTAAGAAATTATGACGGTAGTATTAGACAAGATGGCGTAGTAGAAATTACTACAGAAAGAGAAGATTTTAATCAGCTATTTAAGACAGAGTTTCAAATTGCACAACCTGAAGGTTCTGCTCTTCTAAGTAATGTAACTGCACAAAACCCTCTTACTTTACAAAGTAGTAATTCTGGATTATTAATTGATGGGGCAAGTCCTGTAGCATTAACTGGTAAAAATGGTTTCTCAGGATTTGCTGGGGAATTAAGACTACTCTGTACTGCAGTAGCCACTGAAGAATCTAATGTTGTGTTCACAGTAAGAGGGTTGAATGACGCTTATGATGAGAACTTTAATAAACACGTACTTGCCGTAAATGATTCAAGCTTTTTAGGACTGAAAGGTGATGATGCCTTAAGATTTCCTGTAAATCAGAAATCAACTCAGAATAGTTTAAGAAACTTTGTTGCATTTGGTGGCACAGAAACAGAAATTAGTGAAACAATTTTAGACTATGATACCGCAACAAACACAGTTAAAATTCAAAACCAAACTACAGGTAGTTTAACAATTTTTGATAAATTGCCTTCTGTTCCTTTTTATGTAAAGATTGATCAACTTTTAGACTCTCGATATTATACTAATAGTAGTTTTTACGTTTCAGGCACTGAAAAAACATTTATTGATACAGGAGTAGTCAATACTTCTTTAGCATCTCAAACTATTGAATTAGCTGGTATTCCAGAAGATAAGAAGTTTATTAGATTCTCAGTTGATGGAATTGAAAAATCCAGTGGACAATATACCTATAATAAAAATATAGGCTCTTCTGCGAATGCTAATATTGTATTCTCTCCAATCTCATCAGACACAATTTATCGAGTAGAAACTGACATTTATACTGTCCCAACTATTGAGATTGGTGATAATGTTCAAACAAGTTTCAATAATACTTTTAGTGTTATTAATACTTCTTATGACACTTCCTCTGCAAAATACAATTCAGCTACTACAAGTAATACTATTTATAGAATTTACTTAGCCTCTAATCCTACTTCTAATATTGCAGGAAAGACTTTTACTAATATCACGAAAAATCCTGTTGGAACTATGAATAATGTCTCAGGTTCTACCTTTACACTGGACTATGATACCACAACTTATCCAGGAGCATTAAATTTAGTTAATAACAGAATATATTCCTTTACTGTTAATAATGAGTTTGAAAAAATTAGTTTGCCTCAAGATCGTATTATAAAAAATCTCCCTCTTGGAATCACTACTTTAAGAGCAAGAAATAGAAATCCTTTAGGTCGTTTTTCTCAGTTCTCTGAAAAATCTGTGGTAGTTGAGACACTACCTATAAGAAGAGTACAAAATATAGAAATTACAGAGTCTTTATACAGAGAACAAAACTCAGGCGTTGCTGTTCGAGTAACCATTGTATTTGATCATATTGCTGATCAAGAAGTAACAGACTATGAAATTTCATACAAACTTGATAACGTTGAAAATGTAGGATCTGATGATGGTGGTTCTGATTTAACAAGCTTTAATACTGTTAAAGTACCAGCAACAGGTGTTGATGATGATGGAAAAATTAGATTTACTGTAAATGGTATTAATCGTGGTACGAGTGCCAGTAACTCTATTCAGTTTAGAATAGTTCCTTTAAATAAAAACTTAAGAGGAACACTTGCAACAGTTTCAAAAGACATTATTGGTAAAAAAGCAAAGCCACAAAATATCTTTAACTTTACTGGAGGTCAACAAACTGACCAGATTACTCTTTTTTGGGAATATGTCAGACAAAATGATGAATTAGCAGACTTAGATTTAAAAGAGGTTGTTATTAGACGTATTTCAGGAACTCAAGATGCTTCAGTTGAGAACTTTCTTGCTGCTGCACCTTTTGTTACTGTTGCATCAGGAGTTAATAGAAAATCAATCCCAATTGATGTATTTGGAACCTTTACCTATTTAGCCAGAACTCGTGATACAAGCGGGAATCAGAGTGAAACAGTAGTGGGCACTACTCTAAGTACTTCAAGACCTAAAAGAACAACAGTTGTTGCAGCTTATAATGAAGATAATCCTAGTGAAGATTTTACAGATATTGTAAATACTAATACAGGTGAGTTTAATTTTCCGTCATTTGCAAATTCAAATACAGGTGGCCTGTCTTACTCTTCAGCAGACTCTCCTTTTAATGCTTCTTTAGTTGACAATGCCAACGGTACTTCTACTGGATTCTCTGTGATTTCTGGTTCTCCAACAGATCTTTTAGCTGATTCTACTGCTACGTATATAACTCAAGTCAGAGATTTTGGCTCAGAAATTACAGGATCAATAAATATTGATATTATTGGTGATCAATCAATTCAATCTACCTATTTTGATCAACATATTCACGTACTTGAAGATACCACTACTGGTATTGATGGAGACAGTGTGACTGAAGCATCTCCAAGTGGAGACATATTAGTAGATTCCTCATTTGGGGGAATAGGTCATCTAATAGGTTTTGCTAATTCACAACCACTTAATTTTAGATATGATTCTAATAACATGACTCGTGTTAGTGGAGGAAGTGGAGGTAATGTTTACGCTATTCATCTTCATGGTAATTTTGAAAATGACACATCAAATGCAAACGTAATTGCTTTAATAGCTGGTCCTATAAATGCAAATGCTATTGCTTTAGGCGCTACTTACTATGCTAATGGTGAACCAACTGGTAGTAATTCATATGCCAATATCGCTATTGCAGGAACTTCTTACTTTTTAGCTGATATGACTGCCTATAATGACTTTGGTGAGTCTGGCACTTATCAAGGAACTTTAGGCGCCCTCACAACTCAAACTTTTTTAAGAACTTCATCAGCTGATGCTGACGTTCTATTTTACGCTAATGGAAACGTTAATGTTTCAGCATTTGTGGGAGGAGCTGTAAATGAAGGTTTTGTTCCTTATGAGGCTGGATCAAGAACTTTTAGACACTTCCAGTTAAAATTTATAATTAACAATCAAGAGCCAGATAATTTTGACTTTACAATCGATAAGTTTAGGTATACTATAGAAAAAGAGCAGACTATTTTTCAAGATACTGTAACCTATGATGCAAATCCAAAAGCAGTTAACTATACTACTTCTGGGTTTAGAAATAGACCTATTATTAGTATACAAGCAATTGATACTGCAACAGCACAAACTGCTGTAGTAACTACTGGATCTAATACCAGTGTATCATTTAAATTGTATGATGTTGAGAATAATACCCTCGCACCAACTGATCAATCTATCCAGGTTCAATTAACGGCAACAGGAGTATAAATGGCCTTACAAGATTCAAATACCTATATCGAGCCAACAGCTGGCACTTCTCTGAATACTGGGCGTATTCAGCTAAATAACTCTTTACGTTCTCTTTTAACTAACTTTAAGTCTACTGCAACTCCTGTAGGTGTTAATCTTACTGGGGCAGGAGCTGCTCTTGGAGAACAAGATGGTATGCTATTTTTTAGTGCTACTACTAATGCTCTATATGTTTCTGATACAGTTCAAGCTACTACATCTCCTGTAGGAGGTAATTTTACTCGACGAGGTATTGGCTTTAGATCTGAAACGAGTATCGGTGCTTTATCACAAAATATTGCAAATTACGAAGTAGGTGAGTTGATTGTAACTGCAACGCCTGACACTTCTTCTAATGCTCGTGTTTATTTTATGTCAGATACCAGCGGAGCAATGAGCGGTTTAAGAGATGTAGGCATACCTCCAACAAACGGATCTATAGTTAATACTATGATTGGTATTGGTGCGATTACAGCAGATAGGCTTGGCACAGGATCTGTTACTACAGTAAAAATTGCAGATGCTAACATAACTACCATTAAAATTGCAGATTCAAATATTACTACAGCCAAGCTAAATGATTCAGCCGTTACTACAGCTAAGATTGGAGCGTCAGCTGTTACTCAGTCTAAGATCTTACAAAATGTTCAAACTATTTTAAATTCAAATACTGTACCAGTAAATGCTCTTGCTCTAATGAGCTATGTAAAACACTCAGGGACAGGTACCCTTACCGTAAGTGCGGGACAGTTTGACGGGCAAACAATAAATATCAGATCAAACGGAACTATGACCATTTCTTGGTCTGCTGGTTCACAAGGTATTTCGTTAGGTTCTGATGCTAAATTAGCAAGTGGCATCTATGATAATGATGGTGGTTTCTGGTACTTCAGTGAAACTGTGACCTCATAAGGAGAACTAATGTTTGTTGCAAAAGGTTTAGGATACTCATCTTTGGCTTCTGGAGGGACTATGTCAACTCTTGCAGGAGCAAGATATAATTTGCCTATTCAGTATATTCAATTAGCTAATGATATTACTTCATCAATTACGTTTGATAATAACGACAATCATAAATACATTAAACTTGATACTCTTACTCGTAATATAGCTGGTAATGGTAATACTGCTATTATAAATAACAACTCTAATAATATTAATATTCAACTTGTAGGATCAGGCAAGATTACAGGCGGAGCTATCTCAGGCGGTGATTTTTCTTCAGGTGCTACAATCTCAAGTTATCAAACAGGCACTGGTACTACTATTCCTATTTATTCAGGAGATTATGGTACTGCTCAAGACCTAACTTATGAGTATGGTTCTCTTAAATCAGTTGAAACAGGTACTGATACTGATAATACAGCTCGTTTGAGAGGAAATGAAAAAGGAACTTTTACTACAGGTATTGGTGGAAACACTGTTATAGGTTTTGCTTCTGGAGGAGGCGCAGGTTCTTGGTGGGGTAATGAAGGAGCGGATGGTGGAAACTCTGGAGCTTTTGTGTTGGCAAAGAAAAAAGCGCCTGTTGGTACCAGATACTCTTATTATTTAAGTGCGGCAGGAGCTCGTGGTAATTATCAAGGCGCTTTTGGAGGTCCTCGTAGTGATGCTTCTCATGGACATCACGCTTTTGGTGGTTTCATTACTACAGGTAACTATATTATAACTTTTGTAAACAATGCTTCTTCAGCTACAATAACTTTTCAAGAAACTCACGGGCTTTCAGTGTCTGACACTTTTACAATTGAACGATGTTCAGACTCAGATTTAAATAGAACTTATCAAGTAACTTCAGTCACTGATACAAAAACTGTTGTTGCAGCTCCTTTTGGTGATGATGTTGTAGATGCCCCATCCTTCTCAGGCACTTCTGTACAACAGAGTTGGAACGGTAATGCAAGGGAAACTACTAACGGACCGGCAATTCCAGGATTATTTGGATCAACAGTTGAATATACAGGCACCATGTATTACTCTACTACTAATTTTTTAAACTCAAATGCTTCTTACATCACTTTAATTCCTGGAGAGACCTATGATTTTTCTTGGACAGTTCAGGCTGTAAGTACTTATGGGCCTTATGCATTAGGAGTAGGATCTAAAAGAGCTGCAGTTTCTTGGCCGGGACAAGGTCGATTACAACGATTCTCATCTAATATCGGTACAAGTTGGCACTGGACTCTTCAAGACGGTACTACTTACGGCGGCGCAGCAGATGGTGATTACCTAATCTGTGTTCCAGGAGTACACTCAGGCGACGGAGATAATATAACTGTAGATTTTTCTCCTCATGCTTATTGGCAAACTAAGTCTGGTGATCCATCAGGTTTAACATTCTCAGGATGGTCAAATGGCTCTTCTTCTGCACCTGATTTTGATGCAGACGATTCTTTTCCTGGCACAGCTTTAAGTCATACTGTTCGCACCACTTCTGGAGAAAATATTACTAACCATACACTTTCAATTTCTGGATCAGTATCTGAAACCACGGAAATTTATATTTATGCAGTTTATGGGAGACGTGGGGCAATTAACCAAAACTTAAGAACTCTTGTAGCATCAATGCCTCCAGCTGCTGGAGTCACCTTTGTTTCTGATTATAATGATGTAACAAAAAATACCACTTCAGGAGCTCCTTCCTCTCAAGGCGAGATTACAGGTACTTATAATTTTGATGCTACTACAGGTCCTGGAATACAAAAAAATCTCTCAACAGATTTTTATCTTAAACTGAGAGGTGGCGGTGGAGGACGCTGGGTATCGGCTGATCAAGCTACAGCAGTTGGACAAGTGATTAGTGGAGATGGGGGAGCTACCACATCAAACCTTGGAGCTGATGAAGTAATAGCCTATGAAGTAGGAACTCTTGGGGATACAGGGGGTCAGGCTAATGGTTCGGGATCTCCAATGAAGCGTTATGACGCAGGTGTTAGTGAGTACCCACACAGAACGGGCGGAGCTGGTTTTTCGTGGGCAGCAGGTTCTGATTATGGATGGGGCGCTGGTGGCGGAGACGTTTCTCCTGATAATAACAATTCAGGTGCTGTTGGTGCAATTTGGATTTGGAATGATGTTTCACAAACCACAAACTTTGATGGAGATCCTTGGGACGTAATAGCAGCCTTTGGTGGAACAGCAACAACACTGAGTGCCACAGGTATTCCCACCGATGGAATCGATTTAACAAACTTTACTGGACAATTTACTCGCACAGGGTAAAATAAGATATATTTTTAAAGGAATTCACATGGAATATTATAAATTTCACATTGACGAAGATGATGCTAACACAGTTTACTGTGTGTATAGAGACCTTTCAAAAGGTAAGTCTTCTCCACAATTAATTAGATCTTTTCCTCTTGATATAGTTGGTGAAAGAGAACCAAAAATTATTGAGATGGTTAGAGGCGATATTACTGATGTATACTATGAAGAATTTAATGGCGAAGTCAGAGCATCAGAAATTAAATGGTTTCTCGGAGATCTTGATCCTATTGAGGATGATGACGTTGATTGGATCAAGACTTTTGTAAAATCAGCTTGTGTAGAAGAATCCTATGACGACTTGATTGCTCCTCCATCAGTAGATCAACAGGTTGAAGACTTTATTAAAGAGTTCTTTGAAGATGATGATTTAGAAAATTTAGACAATGAAAAGCCTCTTGATCAAAAAGACTTTTTAGCAGAATTTTTCGCAGAGCTTGAAGAAGACTCTGAATAAGGAAATGTAGGAGAATACTAATATGTGCCCAGCTTGTTATATAAACGGATTACTATTTTTAATATTCGGTGCTTCTGGTGCCGCATTAGCAAACGAACCTTGGGTTATTGCATTAAGTGTTGTACTAACTATTGCAGGGTTCTGGTGGATGTATAAAGCATACAAAAAGAACAATGGCAAAGGTGGTTGGAAAACAAATCTAAAAACAACTGTAATTTATTTGCTTATCTTTGCAGCTGGTTACATTACTGCGGCATATACAACTCACGAGTATTTTAAAACAAAATATGAGACTAAGATTGAGGAACATTAAATGGCACTAACTCGTATTACCACTGGATCAATTAGTTCTAATACTATTACAGCAGAAAAGGTGCAAAACGCATCTATTCAAGCTCGTCACTTCCAGACTGGTACTATTACCCTTGATTTGATGGACGCTAATGCAAACACAGCCGCTACTGAAATCAGAGTTAATGCTAATTTAGATCTAACCAGTGATAATATTACAGCTGTAATCGCTAATGTTAGCACAGTACAAGATAACGTTCTTGCTGTGCAATCAAACGTTGCTGAAGTTCAATCAACTTTAATTGATAACGTTAATATTGTTAATAGTAATCTTAACTACTACGCTTCTTATGGTAACACTACTTTTGATACCAAAGCTAATGTATCGACCACTTATTTTGCTGCATTAGCTAATGACTATGCTACATACACACTTCTTAATGCTAATTTAGATATAGTACAAGACAATGTTGCTTCAATTATAGATGGTACTACCCAGTTTACTGGTCCTGTTACCATGCAAGAAACTCTTACAGTTCAAGGCAATTTAATTATTGTGGGTTCTCAAGTTGATCTTGGGATTGGTTCTGCACGTATCGATGACGCAACTATTTTGTTAGCAGCTAATACTCCAGCAGATGAGGGTTTAGCTACAGATGCTGGTATTCTAATTAATCGTGGTGCAAACGATAACGTGTTTTTTGGGTTTGCTACCTATGGCGATCATATTGACTTTATCTTTACTGAAGCACCAGCTTCTAACTCTCAACACTATGCTACAGCCTATATTGACGTTCATGCTAACTCTTTAGGTGCAGAAGGTGTTCACGATGCAACCTTTACAGCATTTCACCATGCAGATCATCCAACAACTGGCATTTATATGCCTGCTGGTGCAGGAACTATTGAGTTTGCAGGACTTGGCTCTCTTGTAGCGAATATCACAGCTACAGGTAATATGTTCTTTACTACAGGCGGTATCATTCATGGTCCTTCTGCTGCTAACACTTTAGACTTAGATGATGATGAGCTCGGTGACAGACAAAACTCAATTACTCTTCGTTCCTTACAGTCTGTGGGCATCTTTTTAGACTCAAACGATTCTGAAACAGGTAACTTTTTAAATATCTATGATGGAACTGATGATCCTAATTCAGTAGGCAAAGATGACGGTATCTTCTCAGTCCGTGATACTGGTGAGGTATTTATTACAGATGATATTAGTGTTCAAGGAAATGCTAATATTATATTAGATGCTGTTGTATCAAACGCTGTAATTGGTACTCGTGTATTTGAAGGAACAGTAGGTCTTCAAGCTAATGATAGTGCTACTTATTTTGCTGCTTATGCTAATGACTATGTAACTTATACACGCTTAAATGCAAACGTCAACTCAGTTCAATCAAACCTCTCAACAGCACACACAGATCTTTCTTCTAATATCGATGCAGTTCAAGATAATGTGACTGCTATCACAGGCGGTGGTACGTTCTTATCACCATTTATGAATGTTAATACAGCTACTGGTACTTCGAATGTATTCTTTGTAGGTCGAGATATTGCTGCAGAAGCAAACGTACTTGTTGTAACATTAGACGGTGTTTCTCAGCCTAATACTGAATATGAGGTGAATGCGTCTAACGACACAGTTCAGTTTACAGATGCCACAATCCCCTCTGGTACAATCGTTCAAATTTTCTCAATGAGTTAATGGAAAAAATAAGACAACTCACAACAGAGCTAACATTTAGATGTAATGCTAAGTGTCCTGCTTGTCATCGTTGGAAACCTCTTCGTATAAATCTAAACGAAGCAAAGTATACAATCTCGCTTGAACGCTTCCAACAACTGTTTAACCCAGAGCTTTTACAAAATCTTGAGTGGTTAGTTTTAAACGGGAACTTTGGCGATTCTATAATGAATAAGCAATTTCGTGAAATCATTTCATATGTAAAATCGCAAGGCACTCGATTGTTAATTCACACTAATGGTGGAATTCATGATAAGTCTTATTGGACTGATGTAGGAAATATTTTAACTGATCGAGACATAATTAACTTTGATCTTGATGGGTTAGCAAATACTCATCATATTTATCGCATCAATACTGAGTTTGATAAGGTTCTTGAAAATGCTCAATCAGTAATTGCAACAAATAGGGCACAAGTTCATTGGAAATATATTGTATTTGAACATAACAAGCATCAAGTAGATGAAGCAAGAAACCTTGCTAAAACTTCAGGTTTTACCACTTTTTCAACAGTAAAAACATCTCGTGACGTATTTGCTCCTAAAACAGGGTCTTTTGTTCACTCTAAAAAGACGCAAGAGTACCAACAAGCAGAAAAGAAGATTCATTGTGTGTGGGATGATTGGGGCAAATGGTACATCTCTCCTGAAGGATTAGTATTTAGGTGTTGTTGGACAGGTGGTCACTACTATGATCAGCAGAATGATAAATTCTACTATCCTCCTCAGTTTGAACGAATGTTTAATGGATTTGAAGTTCCCATTCAAAAAATAATATCGTACAATTATTGGACAAAGTTACAACAATTTCTACAAGGATATGATCGTTCTTTTAAACTATGTAAATCACAGTGTGGAAAAATTGTATCATCTATAGAAAAAACAGAAGAAAATCTAAAAACTGGTGAAAAGGCTGAAGTAGACGCTAAAAATCAGTGGGGAAATTAATGAAAAAACCTGAAGTTTTACACAAAGTTGGAAAATTTAAATTTTTAAGATTTCCTAATCAGGGCATTCGTAAGAATGAGAAGATTAGAAAACTTGCCACTCGCGGAAAATTAAGTTATCCTACACTTGAAAAATTTATTGAACAAGAACGTAGTTTAGGGTATCCAATTAAATATTCTAAACCAATTGGATTTAAAAGGAAACGCAAATGAAAAAAGATGGACATACAGATGTAGCTTCTTCACGCAGAATGTGCAAAATGATTATAGAAGATGCAAATGATATTTTAGATGCTTTGCCTCGTGATTCTGAGACAGCTTTACCAACCTGGTGGACTAACAAACTTGCTAAAGTATCAGCGTATATAAATGGTGCACGGGATTATTTGGTTTATTCAGATTCTCCAATGGAAGAGCCTCGTGAAGAGATGGATGAAAACGACGATGATGAGAACGAAATGGACGAAACAGAAAACGAAGACCAAATTACTGTAGGTGATTATACCACTCGTCATTTTGATATTTGTCCTTCAGCTCAAGATTTATATACAGATATTTCTTCAAAAACTGATATGGTTCATTTAGTAGTAGAATCTATGATGCTTCAAGACATGCTTTTCAAACTAGAAAAGCAAGCAATTGCAATGGACAATGCAGATGAAGACATGGTTGAAAAAGCTCAACACTATGCTGATATGATTATGAGTCTTGCCCGTGAGATGGGTCTTGAAGAAGAACATGCTTATGTTGAGGATGTTCATATGGCTAAAATTAAAGAACTCGCGATGGATGATGAAGATGATATGCTTCCTCCATCAGCTAAAATGGTGAAACATGCCTCTTAAACGTGGTAAATCACAAAAAACAATTTCAACTAATATAAAGGAGCTAATGAAAAAACCTTCAAAAGCTCGTGCTAAAGGCGTCCGGACTTTAGCCAAACGTATGGGTACTACACAGAAAGAGGCGCAACGTCGTCAAGCGGTAGCAATTGCTCTCCGTGCGGCAGGTAAACCTCTTTCAAAACGTAAGAAATAAAAATTGACATTCGAATGTTTGTTTGTGATAATAAATCATAAACAAAACCCCTTAAGGAGAAAATAATATGGCTACTGTAGATAAACGTGGCATTGATAGCTATTCAGCTTCAATTACAGATATTCCTTCTGCTGCTCTTACTCAGGGTGGTAACGAAGTTCACATGTACCCTGGAACTTATACTGCACCAACAGGTGTAGTTGCTTCAGACTATGCATATATCGGCATGGGAGACAGAGATGAAATCATCGTTAGCGGTGATATGAGTTTTGCTGATGGTTCCACAGGATCAATCGTATTCAAGAACATTACATTCCAAGGTTCTTCAGCAACAGCTGCTGGTGGAACCTCTTGTGTTTCAAAACTCGGCAATACGGCTGTAACACTCAAATTTGAAAACTGCGTTTTCACTAATTCAGACTTTGGTGTAAATCAGCAAGCAAACTTAACCTCACATGCAGCTGCTGGTACTAACGGCGTTGAAATGTGGTGGTGTGATGCTACTGGCGTTGATCGCGCAATCGTATCAAACGCTAACTCAGAGA
>Ga0222719_10003438_pt1 | contig 14095 bp, 14 predicted proteins | sample C33_34DmetaG_FD_165039 | JGI IMG/M metagenome (GOLD analysis project Ga0222719, IMG submission 165039) | Estuarine water microbial communities from San Francisco Bay, California, United States - C33_34D | ecosystem: Environmental > Aquatic > Marine > Unclassified | place: USA: California...
TATAGTGGGGGGAACTCCGAGTTTGGTGAAGTCTGGTGGTGGCTACCTGCGAGAGCAGGAACGGTGGGGCAGTGCGGATATTATGTCGTTTACAATTACCGAGACGGAGTTTGGTACGACTCGCTGAACATCTCAGGCATTACACGCAACGCCTGGATTGACAAAAATGTTTGGAATGCTCCTCTGGCTGCAGACCCGTCCGATAACAAGCTATACATGCACGAATCGACAGATCCAGCTCAGACCACGACAGCTCAGGCCGAGACAGGTTCGATTGATGTGATGAATGGGGAAAGATACAGCAGGATCTCCAAGATATTTACAGACAGTGACCAGGACACTGCAGGGTCGATCAATTATCAGTTTTTCACGGCAGCATCTGCAGATGATACGGAGACCGTATCAAGCACTTTCCCTCTGGAGGCAGACGGAGAAATTGATGTGCGACTGCAGGGCAGGCAGGTCCGCTACAAAGTCTCAGGTGAACTAGCAAACGACTGGACGGTTGGGAATACTCGATTTGAAACCCATATTGGAGGTCGTCGATGATTCTCCCAAATCCCCCAGGAACCTACCTACAAGCATACTTTGCACCAGTCCTCCAACAGATTGCTCGGTTGTTGACGACCAGTTACCAAAAAGGATCTGACGTAGAATTAAACGCAGATCAACGACTAATTATTGTAAGCCCGAATGGGACCCGTTACCAGATTGAGGTGGACAATTCAGGAGTCCTCAGTGCGAGTGCCGTTTGATCTACGATTGCCGACACGGGCAACTGCAGGAAATTGATGATGCACAGAGGGCATTTGAGGAATTCATTCGACTGCATGATCAAGTCAAACGAGGATTGGCAGAAGGACCACCTACGCATGATCCAGTTCACATTTGGCAAGGGATCTGGTCAGGAGATTACGATTGTTTGATTCACACCAATTCGATTTTAGTTGCTGAACTGCAGAAGACTCCAAAGATGATGATTTACCATTGTTTTGTGACAGCAGGAGAAATGAAGGAAGTCCTAGACTTGATGAAACTACGCAAACACCTGGGACTAAGTCGTGGTGCTGATTTGTTTACGGGAGTAGGTAGACGAGGATGGTGCAGGGTCCTTGGTCTTACTGACGAACTCACATTATATAGCGAGACTTAGTATGTCTAAAGGTGGAAATAGCGGAAATCAAACCGTAACGCAACAGAACATCCCAGACTGGGCAATGGGTTTTGGCAGACAGACTTTAGATATTGGGGATCATTACACGATGAATCCAAATTATCGACCCAGCACACTGGATCGGGATTACTCTGGAATTCGAGGATACAACGCCCAAGGACAACCCAATTCTCAGGTGGGGCAGTTTGGGCTGAATCCGATGCCTGCCCAACCTATGCCCGAACCTGGTGGGGGGGATCCAGGTTTTGATGGTGCTGGCAGACCAGGCTCAACGAATGAGACCGATCCGCTGTCTTCCAGTGGAAGAACTATGCAGATTCCTCCTGAAATGCAGAGACAGACAGGGGGTCCTTTGATGAGAGCACCCCTCAGTGGGACGGTTGGTCGTTCAAAGTACAAAACAGAAGGGGAATACACTGGCACTGGTTGGGATTTAGATGATGATGGTAAAGGGGCCTTCGACGGGGCAGAACACAATACTGATTCGACACCGAGTGATGAAAAACTAGAAGAGCAACAGAATCAACAGAATCAACAGAATCAACAGAATCAGGGGCAAAACAACCAAGAAGAAGAAACTACAGTAGACCCCAAGGACATCTTCAACCCTGACGACTTGACTCCTTTCCAAGCCTACGACCGACAAAGGTTTGCTACCCCTGGACAGGACACCCTTCGAGGTGAAGGAATTCTGGCAGGTCGCTACGATCAACGCTTTGGACCAGGTGGAACAGACCCCTTTGCTGCTGCGAATCAAGCCGTCGGCACTGCTGCCAACTACCAATCAGGATTCCAAGGGACAATGGGAGAAGGTGGGTTGGGTGGTCAGGCAGGAAACTACCAGCAGGGTCTGGGATCGGCAACTGATCCAAATGTGTTTCAATCAGGTAACTACACCTCTGGACTTCCCAACTTTGCAAATCCCAATGCAGACATGCGAAACGTGAATGCAGGGATCGGCAATGTGAATGCTGGAGTACAAAATGTCAATGCAGGTCTAAGATCTCAGCAGTTCAGTAATGCGAACCAAGGGCTGCAGGGTCCGGTGAACTACCAGCAGCAACGATCTCTGCGGGATTCGATGCAGCAATTCCAAGATCCCTACACGGATCGGGTGGTTAATCAAACGATCAAGGACATGGATCGTGCAAGACAGATGACTGCGAACCAGATCAGTGGGGATTCCGCCAAGGCTGGAGCATTCGGTGGATCTCGCAGCATGTTGATGCAAGCAGAGAACAACCGGAACTTTGCAGATCGAACTGCCGCAGCAGTGGGGCAGTTGCGGAGTCAAGGATTCCAAAGGGCAGCAGACTTGGCGCAACAAGAGAACCTGCAGAGACTCGGTCTCAGTGCTTCAGATGTCCAGAATGTTCGTGGACTACAGTCTCAAGGAAATTTGCAGGGACAGAATCTGACTGCAAGGGATCTGCAGGATGTGCGGGGCCTGCAGTCTCAAGGTGCATTAACTGCCCAGGGACTGCGATCTCAAGGTGGTCTTGCAGCTCAAGGTCTACGATCTCAAGGCGGTCTTGCTGCACAGGGTCTGCAGTCCCAAGGAGCACTTGCCGCACTGGGAGCAAACGCAGGACTCTATCAGTCTGCATTGGGACTAAATGCCGCAGGCGACCGTTCGGCAATGGGGTATAATGCAGGACTTTTATCTGATGCAATGGGCCTGGATGCTGCGGATTTGAACCAACGTAGAAACATCGCAAGCAATGAGGCTCAGTTCTCAGAGACTGCCAACCGAGGAGCAGGCGCCTTGAATCTTCAAGGGGGTCAGGCTCTTGGACAACTCGCACAGGCTGGAACTGCAGATGAACGACAACGGATTGCAGACATGCTGGCATCAGGACAAGCTCAGACGGGACGAAACCAGCAAGACCTCGACTTCATCTATAACGAATTCAATCGGGAGTTGGATTACCCAGGTAGACAGATTGATCTCAGGAATGCTGCGATCAGTCCAGCCACAGGTTCGATTGTGACCACCACGCAACCGAGGTATCAGCAGAATCCAATCCTTGGAGGAGCAGGTGCAGCTTTGGCAGCATATGGGATGACAAGCAATCCGTGGATCGCAGGGGGTGCTGGTTTACTAAGTCTTTTAGAGGAGAGGAGAGGATGATGCAGATTTTTAATCAATACCTAGATCGTTTCCCTCCTCCAGAACAGCAGATTATCCGAGATTTGCTGCAACAGTATGAGTCTGCAGGAACCCCACAGGACCAAGCACTTGCTCAGAGAAGACTGGAACCGTACAGCAGGCAGATCATGCAGATGGCCTCAAGGGACCGTCAGATTGGTAATCCATATCTGTCTCAAACAAATCTGAACATTGAAAACAAGTATCCAGGTGGTCCTCCACCAGCACTTCCCGATGATCCGATTGAGGTGATGGATCGGAGTCGTCCATTGCCTGACGTAAGTAGGATGACCCCCCAGTTCCCTGCTGCATACTCAGACAGTCCTGTGCCTGGCACAACAGAGATGATGAGTGCAAGAGATTCACTGAATGAAGATGCAGACCGTCGAGCAATGGCAATCATTGCAGAGGCAAAACGAAAAAGAGATGCAGCTCAATCTTCTGCACCTAGATTGATGGGACCTGCGAACCCACCAAGAAACACCAGCCCATTCAATTACAATGTCCCTGCAGCACCGAAGACCTCTGCAGCTCAATCCCAGTCTGCTCCAGCACAAGGGGGAGGGCTGCTGGACATCGACACCGACTTCTTTGATGATCCCACTCGGATGGGGTTGCTGCAAGCAGGACTCGGACTACTATCCGCACCTCGCTACAGCACCAACCCGAATGATGTGACTCTGGGATCTGCACTTGCCAGAGGTCTGGGTGGTTTCGTTCAGGGATATGGTGGAACGAAGAAGAGACTGAGTGAGGCAGAGAGGCAGCGGATTGAGGATGATTGGAAACGTACTCAGATGGAGAAAGATTTTGAGTACAAGGATGCTTTGATCCAAATGTATGGAATTCAAGGGGAAGCACAACGCAAGAATGCAGAACTCAATGCCACTGAGAAACAACTACAGAAACAGGCAATTGCGGCTCAAGTTGAACGCATTCTGGAGCATGAAGGCAAGTTGGGGAATACTACAAGAAGATTGGAACTGAATCGGTTGGGTACTTCCGACAATACCAACCAGCAGAACCAGTTTGCTGACCTCTACCGTGAGTCAGTTACCGACAGGACCCCAATGGAAGAGACCTTGGTTGCTTCTGGGAAGTACACCGAGGAGGATGCGAAGAAATTACGATTCACGGCATTGGAAACTCAATACAACAAGATACTTGATCTGCAGACCAATCCTCCGAAACCAACATCTGTTTCTCAAGGGGCACGGGAACGATATTCATCTGACTTGCAGAAAGTAGTTGGTGATCCTTCATTATTGAACACTCCTTTTCATGAGAATGCTTGGGCTTTGTATTATCAAACAGAGTTGGACCCTAAAGTATCCCAAGATTCGGTAATTACAAAACCTTCTATTTATCCAGTCCCAGACAAGTATAAATATTTGTTTGATAGTGCCCAGGTCGAAGGTAAAAGCGTTGACAATATGGGAGGATATTTTGTCACTAGCAAACCATCAGATGCCCAGAGCAAGCAAATCAATAGCGCACTTGCTGATCTTGCTGCAGTCCAGAAGGTGGAAGATCAAGTGATAAAAATTGGGATTCCAAATTTAGAAGAAAGACTGAAACAAAATGATCCAGAAGTAGCTAGACTTGCTTCTCAGTATGGGAACATGCTGATGCAACTGAAAGAGTCCTACAACTTAGGGGTTTTGCAGGAACTGGATAAGCAGGAGATGCAGAACATTATTAACGATCCAACGGACCCAAAGAGTATCCGCAATATCATGCGGACTGTGCCACTTTTCACGGCACAAGCCAATGTAGTCAAGGAAGCAATTCTTGACAGGAACCGACCTCTTGCCAATCAGTACAATATCAATTTAGAAAACAGGTTTGCTCAGACCTATCCAAGCACCCAGTTGACTTTTTCAGTCCCAGCAAATCTCCCCAAGAACCAGTCCAAACTGGACAAACGCACTGACGAGATCCTGCAAGGAACTGGACCCATAGATGTTGCGCCACTTCAACTGAACAACGGGAACGATTCAGAGGTGCCGTTCTATGAGCGTTGGTATAACAACCTTACAAACTAAAGATCATCATGGCATCACCATCACGTTCCCAGGAACTACTGATCAAGTTGCTCAACGAGCAGCAGGATCGACAACGGCAAGGACTTCCTCCACTGACTCAGGCTCAACTAGATGATGTTGCCAAGGTCAACGGATACCGAGATTTCGACCAGTTCAGTCGTTCTGTGTCCTACTTGGCAACAGGGCAGGCGGAAACCAAGGCAGAAGGAGACATTGCCGATAAGATGCGGGAATGGTTTGGAGGGTTGACCTTTGAACTGGCAGACAATCTGGAAGGAGTGTTCCGTTCAGTTGCGGAAGATCGACCTCTGTCGGATGTCATGGAACAAATCCAGATGGAACGCCAGAACTACCAGACCACCAACCCCAACGAAGCTGCAGCATTGCAGGTTAGTGGAGGGTTGACAACTCCGGTCTCTCCAGGGATGGGTGCAGCAAAGGTTGCTCCTGCAGTTGCAAAGGGATTGGGTAATGCCACAGCAGGACTGGTCATGGGTGGGAAGGCTGGACAGATTGCGCAGAAGGTAGCTTCTACAGTTCCAGCACGAGGTGCAGTCATGGGGGCAACAGATGCTGCTGCCTACTCTGCATTTTCAGGCAATGATGCAGGTCAAGTGGGAACTGATGCCCTGACAGGAGCAGCAATCGGTGCGCCACTTGCCAAACTTGGTGATGTGGTTGGTGAGTATGGGGGCAAGGCATACCAATTTGGTAAGGAACAACTAGGTCGATTATTAAATACTCAAACTGGAGGAGCAGGCGGAGGAGGTCGAGTTTTTGATACTTTCCCTGAAATGCGGGACATCCCACCAGATCGCAGAAATGCACTGGAAGAAATCCGCAGTCGGAACGAACTTGGGAACATGCCCACCAGTCAATACCGCGACGAACTTGCACAACTGCAGGATGTAGGGAAGGCAGACCGTGCAACCTTCTTGGATGTTGCCAATCGGGTTGGTGGCACAGACAACCCCATTTACAGTGCTACTGATGCGATTGTGTATGATCCTTATGTCAAAGGACTCTACAAGGGAACCGTTGCGCCAAGACAAGAAAAGAATGCTGTCCTCAATGCCATTCGCAACGACTTCTCACAAACGGCAGGTCCTACGATGACCCAACGGGAAGTCATCAACAGGGCAAGAGAAGCCCAAGCTGCATCCAAACCATATTATCAAAATGCAGAACCTCAAGTAGTGTTTGAAACGGATCGAATCAGAAACTACTTAACGGATGATACCGTCCAGCAGGCATACCAAGATTATCGTCCAAAATATATCAGGGCACAGAAGGCAGATGGGGTGATTGATCCGCAACCCTTGCCTGCAGAACCGACAACCCCAATGGAAGTGCGGACACTAGATGCTGTGCAGAAAGCAGTGCGGAGGAAGCAGGGACTAGATCGAGGTAATCCCTCTGCAACAGATGATGCCTATGATATGGAGAACCTGAGAACCATTCAGAGGATGGCACTGGATGATGCAGGTAAACAAGTCCCTGACTACCAGAAAGCCCGTCAGATTTATGCAGAGGGACAAGGTATTGATGAATATCGTGCAGGGATGAAAGCCATCAACAGTGGAAAGACTCCTGATGATATTCTGGATGAGTTTGCAAAACTCCAACCTGGCATCAAACAGGATGCTTTCCGTTCTGGGTTGGTCAATGCTGTGATCGGCAAGTTCAGCCGAAACAAGGCCGAGATGCCCAACCTAGCCAAAGAGTTCCGAAACAATGAACTGATGGAGAAGTTGTCTGTTGTGTTCCCCAGTGACGAGGCACTGAACTCCTTCCTCAACAGGTCTCGCATGGAAGATGATTTGGCAATTGCTACAAGAGTAGGGTCGGGATCTCAGACACAACCTCGACAACAGACTAGAGAGGACATGTCTGACCGTCGAGCAAGAATCAGCGATCTGAACCCCATGAAGATTGTGGATCGGGTGCTGGATAATGTAGATGAGCAAGTCCAGAGACAAAGGGATCAGGTCAAGTTCCGCAACATGGGAGACGTCTTGTTTGATCAAGGTCCTCAGAACATAAATCGGAACCTGGACCAACTCGATGCACTGCAAAGAATGATTGATGAACAGGAGAGGTTAAGGAGATACGGACAGGGTGCAGGGAGTCGTTCCGGTATCCTCGGAGTAGACCCAGATACGAGAGAAAGTTTCATCTCTCTGCTGTTCTAACCTTGTCTTTACTGACCATTCTCAATCTTGCAAATTACTGATATTATAGAAGAAATTATACTTTCTATATGACTTCTAATCAGTAGGTTTCAGGTTCAAGTCCTGATGGGCGCACGCCTCGCGGGGATTTTCGATTTGTCGATAACTCCCTTTGGAGATCATAGGTTTCTCACCAGATTTTCGATTTCCAGAGCATCTGGATCAAGGTAGCCCATCGTCGTACCCAAATCCTCATGACGGAGCAACCGTTGGACATGCACCGGACTAGCACCCTGTCTCAATAATTCCGTTGCCACTCCCGCCCGAAAACCATGCAACGGTTTCGGACCTCGGCAGTCGCATTTTGTCTGGACAAATCTCATGCTGGCAGTCAGTTCGTTCAGATGTGCCCAGTATCGATCCCCATTCGCCTTGTCCAATACCCAGAATTCTCCTGATCTGTCCCACTGAACCATTTCCTCCCGCAGTTTTGGCGACACGGGCACCCAGGCATCTCGTCGTGATTTAACCTGCCAAGTGTCCGTGCTGACAATCTTGATCCTCTTCTCTTCCACTTCCGACCACTTCAGATTCAACAGTTCCCCTCCCCTCATGCCTGTCTGCGAGAGTATCCAGATACACCTATATAATAATGTATATCTCCTACCTGCAGTCTCCCTGCAGTATTCCAGCATCTGCTTGATTTGTTCTGCACTGTAGAACTGTGGTCTCTTCTTCACGGTTCGCAATGCCTTCAAACTCACTGGGTGCTTCAGCAGTTCCCTCTCCGACAACCAACGAACAAAAACCCGAACAGATCGCACTGCTGAATTGATGGAGGAATCGGACAGGCCGAGACTGCGGAGGTGGTCGTAGAAGGGTTCTTGGACTTTGGAGGAGAGTTGCCCAGTGCGAGCAGGAGCAACATGCAGAAATCTTTGCACATCCAGTCGATAGTGATCTACCGTTTTGTAATCCCTGGCAGAAGCAACCGAGGCAAGCCACTCCTCCAACAGGGGTTCCAGGTACTGTCCGTGTCGTTCTCCCTCCTCAACGAGTCGGTCAAATCGATCCTTTGCTTTCCTCCAGAGGGTCCCAACTACCTGCTCACGTTCTTCTTCCGTCAGTAGGTCGTAGTCCTCTTTGCTGATGAGGGTCGGTCTATGCCGTTTCCCGTCTAGTCGGAAATTCGCAGTAAAAACACGGTTGGCTCTGTCGTAGACGATGTCTTTGCGGATCATGTTTGATTAAACAAATATAGAACTACACAAACATGGGGGGGGGGTAACACTATTGTAACAATATGTATAAAGTAGGGGTGTGCTAGGATTTGCCTAGCCTTTTGGGGGTTAAATCTACAGATTCACCCAATTGTGAGGATGGTTGATGAGTTCCGGTACCTTTGTGGGAATCCATTTTTTTTTGTCTTCTTCTTCCATCCGTTCAATCGTTTTTTTAAGGTCATTTATATAATCCTGCTGGATTTGGATAATCTGATCCTTATCGCGCAGTCTAGCCTCCGGTCCATCCTGATATAGTTCCTTCTGCATTCCTTCCTCATGACTTTTGAGCCAACTTACATCTAATCCTTTACTTTGTAACAGTTGGCGAATTTCTAAAAATGGAAAATCACCTCTCTTCTGTTTTTGAGAGAGTGCAGATTTCGTAATTCCCAACATCTCGGCTAGTTCTCTGTCGAACCTAATAGATAATTTTCTTTTAGTGATTTCAAATAGTTGCTGGGAAGTTGACATAAAATTACAAAAAAGTGTTGAAAAGTTTTTGAACTGAATTTAACTTTATAACCAGTTCTACAGAAAAACTGTCAAATAGTTTAACAGAATAAACATGCAAATCAACATAAGTTTAGAAGAAATCTCAAGAAAAACTGGGGTCTCTGTGGACAAACTTCGCAGACTCAGAAAAGCAGGGAAAATCCCGTCTGGTTATCAGGTCCATAAGCACGCACCTGTGCTTTACACTCTGCAGGAGTTTACCCAAATTCAAGAAAGTTTATGACCGACCAAGAATTGACTGAGATCAAATCTGATCTCCGTGAAATTAAGGAGATGATGAGAGTCATCTCCCGTCAGGTAGCAGCAGATCAAGAGGTCGCTGCAGTCAGGACCCTCCGCAAATTGGAGGAGTCCAGAATCAACCAACAGATCCGCGAGATGAGTCATCTGGCGGACTAGATCCCTCACCGGCTTCCCAGTGCCGTGATCTGTGTGCTGTCGTGGTCCCGCCTACATAGATCAGAAACTGGGTTCCTCATGGGGAGGAAGCATCGTTTTTCATGGGCAGAGGGGTCTGCCTGCAGCTTAACGATGTGCATCCATTGAACAGGAGCCTCCCCACCAACCCACACATGGAGAGTGAAATGAGTCGAGTAGAGTATCTGTTCGATATGGAAGCACAGTCCCGCAAATCCTACCTCCTCCGACCATCTCAACAATTATGTCTACGCAAAGTTTATTGGTGGATTCGTCTGCAGTGGATCACTGCCAAGTGGAAAATCAGACAACAGAAGAAAAACTGAATGCCAAATTTGAGGCGTTCAAGGAAGAAACGAAACGGATGGGTAGATACTACTGGGCATCTGTGCGTCGTGCAGAGGAAAGGTCTAAGGAGATCCGGCAGTCCTATACCCCTGTGCATGAATGTCCGGTCTGTGGCCTATTCCGACCTGCCGAGCATACCCAGCAGTGCAGGGACCTGCGCCCTGTCGATCAATCAATGGAAGAGAAACTGTCTAGGAGGGACGATGTATTTAATGACGCTACATGGGACTACCAGGCGGCCATTGAGTGAACGGTTGAGAGAGAGGTTGGAGAAGCTGGATGCAAAACCCAGCATGTTGTTCTGCAGTCGGTGCGAAACGCACAAGCCCAACCGTATGCCGTACTGGAAACCAGGCAGATCAAAGTGTCGTCACTGCGAAAGGATTCGATGAGTTACCCGCACACGGGGAATCGACAGTGCCGCAACTGTCGGCACTACAGAACTGCGGGGGAGTATCGTCTCCCGTCTTCCTATATCTGGGGAATGTGCAAACTGATGGGCAGTGACGAGAGTCCTCTGCATTCCTGCGCCATGTGGGAGTGGGACGAAGGACGTAGAGAGGGGTTAAAGAGTGAGTAAATGGAAGGACCCTCGGATTTGTGTGATGTGTGAGATGAAATACATCCCCTTGGCAGCAAGACAGAAAACGTGCGGAGAGATCTGCAGTCGAGCGTACAAACTAGAGCAGGAAAAACTGAAGTATCGGTCGGTCAATCCTAAACCGTGCATCGTCTGCAAAGAAATATTCCAGGCAGATCGACGAGCAAAAACCTGCAGTGAGGAATGCAGTCGCAAATGGCGGAATAGAAGGATTGGAAGGAAGTATCCACCCAAGAATTGTGTCGTCTGTAAGAAGGAATTCTACGGCAGTCCTCGCGCAATCACTTGCAGTGCGGAATGCAGTTATCAGTCGAAACTAGAGAGGGCAAGACTCGGTTTGTATCTAAAAGACCGACCACCGAAACCTTGCGAGACCTGCGGAACGATCTTTAAACCCAAGACACTATCCCATCGATTCTGCAGACGGGGATGCTGGGAATCGAACCCCAGAAAACCTGCTCAGATCGTGGCCTGTCTGCACTGTGGGAGTGACTATACGAAGATCAACAGTCACCAGAAATACTGCTCTCCCGATTGTTTTGATGATGCGAGAAGGCAGAGAGCGCAGTGGAACAATTGGAAAGTCAGAGGGGAACCGAAAAAGAAAGTTGTGAAGTGCAAGTCCTGCAATTTTCATTTTGAACAGAAGCACAGCAGACACGTTTATTGTTCCGCATCTTGTAATTCAGATGCCCAGAGGGAACGTGGACGACTGGCAACCCAGAATTCTCCCATCCGACCAAAGAAGTGTCTCCAGTGCAAAGGGGAGTTCAAACCCAGAACTCGCAAGTCGATGGCAAAATTCTGCAGTTCGGCTTGCCGTGGTGGGTATCAGGTCGGAAAGCGGCAGGAGAAGGTTGACGAGATTGAGAAGGAACAGAAGAACTTGGTTCAACTGCAGAAAAAATGGGACGACTCATCGATTCAGGTCCGAGATTGTCCTCCAGACACGGGTTATGCCAAAGAGATTTGGGCATTCCTCAAACGTGGGGGAAGTATCACTCGGTACCTGCATCCCATCTGGGCAGTTGGATCGACCGTCAATGAGGAGGAAGAGGAACTGATTGAATTAGAAATTTAAGGTGCTGGGTAAAGTGGTGAGCGGAGTCCTCCCAAAATAAATTCCGCTACATTCATGTGCCACCTAATCAATATGAAGGTTTTCGCGTTTTCTCCCTTCTACGATCTCAGCACCTCCGAACCCACTGATCTGCATCAGGCCCATCCTGTGGGTCTGGTAGAGACCAGTCAAAAGACTGCAAATCGAGAGACGCATCCACGCTATCAGGTCTCTCCAGCATCGTGCTGTCATGCGCAGGAAATCGGTTACTGACATGAAGGTTTCCAGAGGTTCTGCAGTCCAAACTGATACGGCTTACTTCGGATCTTGGCTCAAGGTGCTGGTCTCTGTTTTAAGGAGAAATGGATGTCTGAGAAGTTAATTGATTTTGAGAGATTTCGAATTGTCCCTTGTGACCATGAGGAACTGTGTCGTGACTACGGACCTCATCCTGGTGGGCACTACTGCAAAGTCACCTGTGTGAAATGCAGGAGATTTATCAAGTGGGAAGGCAAGCCGAAGGAGAAGAAATCACGGAAGGGTCAGGCGGATCTCCGCAATCGTTTCTGCAAGGACTATTGCGAACTATGTCTGAGCATGAAAGAGGATCTGGTGCTGCCAGACACTCTGGAGATTCATCATGTATTAGAGGTTCAGCATGGGGGAAGTGATGACCCTGAGAACCTGCAGACCCTCTGCACTGGTTGCCACAGGATGGTTCACTGGCGCAGAACCTACAATCGACATTCTAGTTTTGAATCTCAAATTGAAAGGTTAAGAGATGAGCCTTCACCATAATGGCTCCACATTTTATGTTTATGCCATCCCACCAATTGATTTTTTTGCTGAGTTGATGCCTCTCGATTATTGGGGAGATTTCGTGCGATACCGAATCAAAACCCAAGCTCAATACCATCATTCATCAAAAAACTTAGACTTTTTCAGCACATATAAACGGAAACAAGACTGGGTAGATTTAGCAAAAACTGCGAACGAATACCTGAAAAAAACGAATAAAATTAGTTATGAGGAGATGAGTCCTGATTATGAAGAATTTTATTTGTTGCCAATGATCAACCCTCCTGATGCTGACCCTCATGTGCATGTTGCCTTGATCTGGAAGCAAGGCAATAACGGGACAACCTTTGTCGTTAGTTCTTTTGCCGTTCCAGATTGGGCAGAGGAAGAAATTCGTGAGGAGGACGATGAGGCTACATACTAAAACGAAGACCCCCAAACTGCAGACAGCTTGGTCTCCTGAAGATGGATGGCTCAGGTGGTCTGCCCATTATCAAAAATATATTCCATACGAGGACACATGGAAGGAATCAGCAAAGGGAAACTGAGTACCCCACTGAAAGGATTGTTTTACGGCATTCCAGGGGTGGGGAAGTCCACACTGGCCGCATCCTTTCCAAAGCCCTTGATCCTTGACATCGAGGGCAGCACGGGACGGTTGGATGTGGATCGGGTCGATCTGCGGAAGGAGAAGTTCAGCACGGTGATGGACTGGTTGCGACGACTGGCAAAGGAAGAACACGATTACCAGACTCTGGTGATTGATACGATTGATTGGTTGGAACCCAAGGTCTGGGAAGCCACCTGCGCCCGTCTGGAAGTGCCGAGCATTGAAACTCCAGGGTACGGCAGAGGATATGTGGAGACCAGCTCACAGGAGTGGCCTCAGTTCCTCGCAGGTTGTACCTACCTCTGTGATCAGCGAGGGATGAATGTCGTGCTACTCGCACACTGTGAGCAGAAACGGATCTTTGATCCAATGCTGACCGAGTATGACCGGTGGGATGTCAAGCTGCACAAGCGTGCTGCTGCCAAGTGTGTCGAGTGGGCTGAATGTGTGGGGTTCCTGATTCTGGAAACGATGGTCCGCAGACAGGGACAGAAGGAACTACTCAGCACCGATGGAGAACGGGTGCTGCTGGTCAATGAAGGCGCACACTATGTTGCCAAGAATCGGTTTGGTTACAACGGAGATGGAATCAAACCTGTGAACTATGAACTGCTTGCCAAGGAGTTGGACCTATGAGTCGTGTTATTTTTGATGCCAGTCAGGTTGAACTCCGTTCTGCAGGTGGTTCGGGCAATGGCAATGGGCCGATTCTCGATGAGGGGAACTACCTGGTCAGTGTTGCAGAGATGGAGGTGCTTCCAGAAGAGACGGATGATCAAGGCAAGTTTCTGCAGCAGCAGATCAAGGTGGAGTTTCAGTGCGGAGAAGGGCAGTTCCGTACCTGGTACACCGTTGCCCACATGGACAAGAACTTTGATTGGGCTGTCGGTTTGGGGCATGACCACCTGAAACAAATCTGTGTGTTC
>Ga0222719_10003439_pt1 | contig 14089 bp, 21 predicted proteins | sample C33_34DmetaG_FD_165039 | JGI IMG/M metagenome (GOLD analysis project Ga0222719, IMG submission 165039) | Estuarine water microbial communities from San Francisco Bay, California, United States - C33_34D | ecosystem: Environmental > Aquatic > Marine > Unclassified | place: USA: California...
TACAAGAGCCTGCCTTAGCTCTGCCTGCTATATGGCAAGATCGGGTCAAGGGGTAAAGCCATGAAAAGCGATTTTCTCCCTAACTCGTTTCAATGCCCGAATACTTACATTGATCTATATCAGCCCCTACTAACCCCCAATGAGTTTGCTTGCCTCATCTATGCCGTAAGGCGTATTATCGGCTTTAATCGGGATTCTGACCGGATCAGTATTGCACAGTTTTCTAAGGGGAAACGCAACGCGGAGGGGGAAAACCTCGATGGAGGAACCGGCTTAAGTGAAAGCGCCGTGCGAACCGCCGTTAATGCCTTGGTCAAGTATCGCCTTTTGCTAATTATCGCCCCCCCCGATCCTGAGGGTAATCTTCCCGCCGAATTTTCACTCCAGTTAGACTCAAAAAAAACAGATTACAAGGGGCTGATCGCCCGGATGGAGGTAAAGAAAAACCAAAACCAGAAAAAAATGAGGCCGGTACGCGCGGCAAAATCCCCTATACCCCCCTCTGTCTCACAGACCGGGGATACCCCCCTCTGTCTCACAGAGTACCCCCCCTCTGTCTCACAGACCGGCCCCGGTTTGTCTGACATCACCCTTAAAGAAACCCAAGAAATCCAGTTAGAAACCCAGTTAACGCCAGGAGATGAACCTATGTTTACTACCCTTATGTCAGATCGGCCCGTAGTCAATCAACGGGCGTTTGCGGCCCTCCAAGCCGCGGAGGCTAAACAAGCCAACGGCGCGTTAGATTTGGCCCAATGGCCTGAGGAATTGCGCCCCCTGGTTACGGACTTTGTAACCGTGTTTGAATTGCCATTACCCGGCTCAAGAGCCACGCGCGCCGATTGGCAAAAAGATTTACGCAGTTTCCGGGCCAACTGCAATGGCACGGCTCCCAAACAGGTGATGGAAGAAATCAAGGCCATCGCGGACTCGGAAAAATGGCTTGATAAAATCGGGAGGCCGGGGGCAATCCAAAAAACAACCATGCGGGCCTTGAAACGTATTCAAAGCCGGGGGGTGTATCATGGCGCAAACGGCGCAAGCCTCCAGCCCCCTGCCACGCTTACCGAAGATTTGCTTAGAATCTGGACTACGGTCCCCTTGGACATGCAAAAATATATTGTCCAGAATCCGAGTAAGATCGGAAATTTCAAGCAAGCGCTTATCAATAAGGGCTTGTACTAAACTCAGAAATCCGTTACAAAAGGACTCGTGATGAATACTTATTTACCCCCCGAGGCGTTAGAACTCCTCAAAGTTGTAAAACCAAGTCAAGCATGGATTAAAAGCGCGCCGCCGGATCACACACACCCGGCGAAATGCCCGGTATGCAACGATGGGCGTTGGCTTACCCTGCTTTATACCTCCGCGCAAGGTGAAACCTCGTACCCCTCGAATTTCAATGCCTCGATGGGCGTTGAATACCACGAGGGCAGGTATTATCTTTGCAACAAAGAGATTTACCCCTGCCACGCGTGCGGGGCCAAATCTATGGCAATCGAAAAGTATTGGGCCGACTCCGGCTTGCAAACCAGTGAATACGAATGGAGCCTTGAGTATTACGAGAAATTAGGGAAAGATTTACCCCTCATGGGCTTGAAAGAATGGCTTGAGATGTCCAAGCCCAACGGCATGAAAATCTTGTACGGCACTTACGGCATGGGCAAATCCGGCATGGGCAAAGCCCTGGTATCCGGGTTTATTCGCAAGGGGATTCGGAGTCACTATACCACCGCGGAGGACTTCTTAAGGCTTTGCCGGGGGACTTTCAAGAGCGATAACTTGACCGAAGAGGCAATTTTTAGCATTTATGCCGGGTATAAGTTTTTGGTAATTGACGAGGTTGATCCTGAGCGGGTTTCTATGACCGATTACGGACGCGCCCAACTCTTTGCCTTGCTCAATAAGCGCTACGACGCGCGGCCCCATCTGGCTACGCTCTTGATCTCCAATCAAGAGCCGGATTCCCTATGGGGCTATCTGGCAAGCCGGATGGAGGACGCGGAGCGGATTCCAGTGGCAGGCGAAAAGCTACGCGGGCGCGGGGAGCCGGTTTTATTTTAGCTTGACACCCTATAACCCATAGGTTACAATACTTGAAATTCACTTTCAAGGACTCGCCATGGAACCGAAATTAACCCAAACCCAAAAATATCATCTTGAGCAAATCCGGCAATACGGCCCAAAAATGTGGGTATCCCGCCGGAATACCCCCGGCATTTTGAAATCTTATCAGGCGCTAGAACGTAAGGGGCTTGTTACGGTCAATGAAACCGAATCCAATGCTTTGATGGTTTGCTACGAGGTGAAACATGCTTAAGCCCCTTGCTGATTACCTCAAGGCCAATCAAGAGGCCCTAAGAGCCAATCCTCCCATACTTGCTTTTGCAAATTACCACGCCGATCCGGTTGGCGCTTGGACGTACCTCTTACGGCAAATCGCCGCCGGGCTTGCCGATTATCCCGATAGCGACATTGCTAAAATACAGGGGGAGCTTTACGGCTCCCTCATGGTTTTGATTTGTATCAAGTTTGGGGCAACGGTCCCCATGGATAACAAGCAGGTGCTTAAAATCGTGTGGGATAAAATCAAGGAAACCAGGGGGGAAACTGGCATAGCCTCTCAAACATAAATTTATTTGTATAAAATCAAGGATAAATCCCCCGCGAAAACGGGGGATTTTTGATCCTCGCGCTTGACGGTTATCATTCATCGGTTATAATCCACCTATCACTTAAAAACCGGCTCTAATGAGCCATAGAAAAGGAATGGGCATGATTGCCATATTACAAACCAGTCAAACCGGGGGCTTTTATGGATGAAGATACCCGCGCCTTTACCAACTGGCGTAATCAAGCCGTAGGGAAAAACTTTCAAGATGAAATTGAAATGTTAGGGGCCTATCTCCCCGGCGTGCTTTTGGTCCCCCAATGGCCCCAAGTCCAGTTTTTCAAGGGAGGCAATGCCAAAGTAGTGGGGGAGGCATGGCCTGATTACTTCCTGTTTTACTATCGCAAACCTTTTTTGTTTGACGCTAAAGCTACTATTGAAAAAGATACTTACCGGCCCGCCAAACGCTTTAAACATCAATTTGATCGCCTTGTCTACGCCGCCGGGCAAGGCATTTACGCGTTTTATTTGGTCAACTGGCTAACTTACCAAAGTATTGAGGTTTTCAGGGTTACAGAAACGGACACATGGCCTTTCAAGGCTCCGTTTGGAACCGGGGCCTTGATGACCTCGCAAGAGGGCAATTGGTTGGAGCCGGTGATCGCTTTTCTAAATACGGTGTATTAATGCTCAAGTCCCCGCGCTTTGTCCTCCCCCTGCTTATGGGCGCTTTAGCGCTTACGGCCTGCTTGCCAGTCCAAGCCCCCGCGCCCCTTGGCTTACAAGCTACAAACGTAAGTGATACGATTTACGCCCTTCAAGGGACACAAGCCGCGCTTAACTACATGGCAACGCAAACCCCCTACGCGGCGACTCAAAGCGCCTTGGGGACACAAAGCGCCGTAGATGGGCAAATCCAGGGGACTAAGAGCGCCTTAGATGCCCAAGCCACGGCCCTGGCAATCCAGATACTTGCCGATAGCGCGACGGCGACTCAAATCGCCGTCGCGACTCAAAACGCATATAACCTTCAGGCTACGGCCCGCGCCGATGAAATGACACAAACGGCCTTTTATACCAATGCTACGGCGACTCAGGACACGCGCAATGCCACGGCGACTCAAGCCCAATTTGAGTATGAACGGCAAGCCCAAGTTAATGGGGCAATTGCATGGACTCCGTTTATTGTTGCCGGGGTTTTCTTGCTTTTCATTTGGAGATTCATCGTCGTTTACGAGGATCGCAAAAGCGTATTTAATACCCCCGGCGGGGAGCCGGTCTTTACCCGGAAAACCGGCGCGTTGGGCGCGATCATCCGGGCGCTTATTCGCCGGGCTATTCCTGAAGTCAAGTTTGATGAATTTGCCCTTCCTACCCGCGCCCTTGGGCATGGCCTGAGCGAATCCGGCTCCGGGTATCTGGTTTCCAAAGATAACGATCCCCGTCAATACGAATTGATTATGTTGGAACAAATGCGGGCGCGCGGGATTCCCCTGCCCGGCCCGGCTTTGGGCAGTATTCCCCAACTGCCTGAGTATTCCGGCCTGCTTGGAGAGGCCGGGGAAATTGAAACGGTTTCCCCGGTTGATCCCGAGGTGATTACTTGGATCAGTGATGTAGAGGATCAGGAATGAGCAAGCGTTACCTCCCCGCGGCATATAGCGCCGCCGTAATTATCCGGCATGTTTTGACCAATGAGTTAAAGCTAAATCCCCCCACGCGCTTTGTGCTAACAGAAACCCAAGAGGGCCGGGCGTTTTTGTTTGCCGTGATGGATGATAAAGCCTTGGGCGGGAAAATCGGCAAATATACCAATGGGGAGGTTTTGCACCAACTCTCTACGGCCTTACAGGGGATGCCAGTCAAGTTATCCAATACTACCGGCTTACGTTATGCCGCGGAATTATCGCCCAAGCGCCAACTCCCTACCAAGAGCCTGTATTCCGGCTCTGCCAATGGCTTAATCAATCTTGGAGCCATGCGCGCCGGGCGTGATTTCCTGCTTGATCCTCAAGTGATGCAAAATATCCTGCTTGTAGGGGACATGGGGAGCGGAAAATCAAATCTCCTCAGGCTTATGGCAATTGCCGGGCTTGAAAATGGCTTTGATTTGCTTTTAGCCGATCCTGAGGAAAATACGTTTGGGGGGGCGTTTTGGGATTCGGTATGTGTAAATGGGCGCGTGGCAGGCTCCCAAGCCGATTTTATCGAGACGCTCCATCAAATCAGCAAGGTTTTAGAGGCGCGCCGGGCGCTCTACCAGAGCGTGACAACTGGCATGGTATCGCCCAATTCCCTGGCAGAGTATAACGCCGTTGCGGAAACGCCCCTTAACCGGCTTATCTTGATTGCAGATGAGGCCAATTCGTACTTAGACGATCCGGGGACATCCAAGCATCTCTTTGAGTTAGCCCGCCGGGCGCGCAAATGGGGCGTAAACCTGATCCTAGCCGCCCATTCTTGGCGGGGAACCGATATTTCTACTTCTTTGCGCTCCATGCTTGCCACGCGGATCGCCCTGCCTTCTACGGAAAAAGAATCGGTCAATGTGGTATTTGGCAACGGCCCCCATGCCAAACGCGTGCTAAACTTCAAAAATCCGGGCCGGGGGTTGATTCGTTACAATGGCGTGTATAGCGATTTTCAAACCCATCTGATCCCCGAGGATTACCAGATCGCCGGGGGCAAGCGCTTGACCAATGCCCAATTTGAGGCTTTGATTATCGCCAGTTTAGCCCGGCCTGAAGAGGCCGGCAAAATGGAAATTGCCTTTTGTATGCAAACCCTGAGCATTACCAACCGGCAAGCCACGGCCTTACTTTTAGACATGGAAAATCAAGGACTGTTAGAAAAACGGGCCGATAAAGCCAATGCCCGGTATCTCACGCAAAAAGCGCGGGATTTACTGAGCAATCAAAAGCCATAAACTTATACTTATAAGGCTTTGAAACCCCTGGTTTTTCGTGTAAAACCGAAAAACCGAAAAACCCCCTGAAAAACCCGTAAAACTGGCGTAAAACGATGGAAGAAACCCAAGAAACCCCTGAAAAACCGAAAAAGAAAGTAACTTTTGCTGAAGTTACCCAAGAGATTTCCCGCGCGGGGCTTTTGGGCGCGGCGCGGGCTTTGGTAGGGGATAGGTTTACCCGTTTACAAGAAGAGGCTACCAGGGAGGCAGAGCGCGAGGCCGAATATAACGCCATAGTCTCCCAATTGACCGAGGATACCCGCCGGGCGTTGAACGAAACAAGAAGCGGGTTTGTAGACGACTTGTTAAGAAAGGGGTCCTCATTTGTGGAAATAGAGCGCCAAACCCCCAATGAAGTGGCGCAAGCAGTAAATTACTCCGAATTAGCGCGGGCCTTACGCTTAGGGCCTGAAACCCTGCTTGGGTATCCCGTAGAGCGCGCCCCCGTTTCTCCGGAGCGTTGCCGGTTTTTGGAGCGCTATACTCCTGATCTTGCCCTCCAAAAAATTGTCAAGCAAAGATTAACGCCGTACACCTCATCACAAGAAAACGCTTACGGCCTGCCCAAGCAGGTTTTGAAACGGATCGCGGAAAAGTCAAGAAATAGATACCTGTCTGAGGAAATCGCATGGTTTTATTTAGACTGGTATTTTTTGGGGAAAGGCACGCTTAAGTTTGAAGGCTTGCCCGTTGACGTTGCCCTTGAAATAATCGCCTTACACGTTGAAAAGGGCTATGATCCCCCATGGGTAGACAAGGGCTTTTCCGAAAATCTCACGCGCTTTTCTTGGGAAGTGAATCCCGGTGTTTTAAGCCCCAACCGGCCCCTGAGCGCTACGGGCCGGGCGCTCTATGAAATCTTTTTAGCATGGGCTTACCCGGCGCTTGCCGATCCGATGATTGTTATTCTGCCCGGTAAGCCCGTAGAAAAACCCTATGAGCCTGAAAAACCGATAAAACGGGGCAGGCGTAAACTTGACGTTTCTCCCGTTGACTCCGGCGAATTCCGGCAAGGGAGGGGACATGGATAAAATCATCGAAATGGAGGCGGCGCGCGTAATTGCATATAATCTCAGCATGAGTTATAAGGAGGTTTATAAGCAGTTTGCGCCCTGGTATGACCAGATGAATGGGCGCGCTAAACTGTATATTGCCAGTTATCCCAATATGAGCGGGGTTCAAAAAGCCTACTTGAGGGATAACGGGTATTTCCCCCCGGCAATTATTGGGTATTTTTCGGCCTGTATGATTGCATTTGGATTGGAGGAACCTTGGAAAAACGTCATATACGAAAAGTTGCTTTTTAGTTATTTTCTCAAAAACATAGATCGGGTATCCGGTTTACTCCAAATTAATCAGGCTCCGGAGATTTCTAAGGGAACCGTTTTAGGACAATACAATATTACTTACCGCCAGTTTGTTGAATATTGTAGGGGAGAAGGCGTAAGTAGCCTTTATTTTTCTATGTTTGAAAGGCTTTTTTTGCCCATAGGCGAAAATCCATCTTTTCCCGATCCCGAAAAAAACCAGAATGAGCCGAAAATTATTCAAAATCCGGCCTATGTTGCCAGAATTCAGCCAGAAAACGAAACATATAGCCGAAAAACCAAGCCGGTAATCCTTGAGCCGGTAGAAATTCCTTACCTTACCAGAAAAAAGAGGAAATTATGATTAATTACACCTTATCCCTTTGGAATTTAGGGCTATGCCCCAAATGCCTTGAGGCCAATGTATTTCTTGATCGGCAAGACGGTGCGGGCGTTTGTCAGTGTACAAACAAGGATTGCTTACACATTTGGCCTGATGAATCAGCCTTTATGCAAGAGCAAGGTTTATACATTCGGGCCAAACTGATGAATAAAACCCGCTCCCTCAACAAACAACGCACTTTTGCCAGATTTGCCCCCGGCGGCAAAGTCCTTGAAATCAAGGGCGGGATTGAATGGACGGCAAAAATTTTACCCGGCGGGCATATTCGTTCTGGCTTTACGACCAACCCCCTTGCCGGGTGTAACCATGAATGTAAATGGGAAATGCCCGATGGGAGTATTGCGATTTGCTACGCCAAAAGCGTAGCCGAAAGAGTCGCTAATGCCGCTTACCCCCATGGGTTTGAGCATGAATACTGGTATCCTGAAAGGCTCTATGATGGGCTGAAGATCGCCGCCTCCCATCGCATTTTCCCCGACTCCATGTCGGATATGTTCGGGGCATGGGTAGACAAGGGCAAAATCTTTTGTATGCTCCGCGCCTTCGAGGAAATGAGTCAACATGATTTTTTGGTTTTGACCAAAAACCCGGTGAGGATGCCCAAGTTTTTGGGCTATATCCCCAATAATGTGTGGGCCGGGTTTTCCTCTCCCCCCGATTGGTTTATGGGCAAGCGCTTGAGCCGCGATCAACAAGCGCGATATTTCCGGGCCGGGCTAAAGGCCCTTGCGAAATTGGATACCCCCGTTAAATGGGTGAGCTTTGAGCCGTTATCTTGGGATTTGTCCAGTCTCTTGGCAGAATTCCCCGGCGTAATCAATTGGGCCGTGATTGGCGCGGCAAGCAACGGCCCGGCCTATTATCAGCCTAACAAAGCCGATGTTGACCGGCTAGAAAATGAACTTGACCGGCAAGGGGTCAAGGTATTCTACAAGGGAAACCTTGACCGCAAGCCGGGCCGGTACGAGTTTCCTGATTAACGCATACCCTACTCGGAAAAATCTCCAGATCAATAAGGATAACCCATGAAAACCTATAACTTTCCCAAAATCAATCAACCGGCCTTAATCAAAATCGCCGCCGTAATTACCGCCTCCCCGCGGTGGGTAATCGCCCTGCTTGCCGCCGAGGGGTTTCTTTTGCCTGAGGGGTGGCGTGTGTGGTGGCTCCCCTTATCGGCGTTGCTAAATCTTGGCATGGCGATTATTGAGGGGTTAGCCTTTTCTTACATGCTTACGGCATGGCGTAATCAGAAAGATAAGAACTCAGATCGCCTGTTTTACATGGCCTTGTTTTCGGCTCTGGTTTTTATCGCGGTCATGTCCCCCTCGATTGCCGCGGGTGTGCGCGGGATTCCCCTGAGCGCTTTGTTATCTCAGGATTGGGCTTTATACGCATGGAGCATTAGCGTTTCCCTTTCAACAATTGTGATCGTTGCCGGGGTTGGCTATGCGGAAAAATCCAGTGAGGTAAACGAAAACGAGATAATGAAACGCGCCAAAGAGGAAGTGAAACAAGCTAAAGAGGAAGTGAAACGCGCGGAGGCACAAGCGAAAACCCAAGAAACCAGACTGAAAGAAACGATAAACGCACAGAACTCAGAGATAAATGGACTGAAAGAGAGCTTAGAGCAAGTGAATTCAAAAGTAGGGTCCTTATCTGGTTTGTTTAGCGAGATGAAGAAAGAGCAAATTCTAGCGATTAGCCAACGATGGCCCAAGTTATCCAACAATACGATTGCTGAAATGGTAGAAACCACGGCCTCCCATGTTTCCAATACCCTGAAAACGCAAAGAAACGGGAGTGAACCGGTAAACAAATAGTTTTTCTTGACAGCGTATAATATGCGGGTTATAATACCCGCATATTGATTTTAAGGACTCGAAACCATGAAAACCAAATTTTCCTATCTGTATTTACATAAAAAATATAAGGGCATAACCGGCGTTACCGCATGGGGCGCGGCCTATGCCGCCCAATTGCAAGAAAAGCATGGGGTCCCCTTTTCTCATCACCGCGGGGCGGGGGAGGTGTACATTTTCAACGCGACCTATAACGAGGAAACCCCCCTTGTGAACGATCGTGCCGTTTTAGAAACCATCCTGAGCAAAACCAAACATGAGCGGTATCCGGTCAGTTTTGGCCTTTTACAAAAAGAAACTGGCTTACCCCTGCTTACCCTCTTGGGAGCCTGTAAATTCTTGATTGAAAATAAATTTGCCCTTGCCGGATACGATAAAAATCGCGCCGTGAATTCTATTCGATGGTATCCGGGGCAATGCCGGGCTTACGGCGCAAGTGAAACCGTCAAGCAGGCACAAAGCTATCTTGATTTGCTTGAAAAAACTAGACTGGTACGGGCAACTTCAGCCCGAAATTTGAGAGGTGCATAATGTCTCAAAAAACATACCCCGTTTGGACTTGCCCCGTTTGCGGGACAAATATAAGTAAAAACGGGAGCCGTATACGGAATCCATTGAGCCGGTACAATCATCTCAAATGGCATGAAAAAGTTAATCCCGATACCGTAAGGCGTGTAACCCGATCAGGTGAAGGTGTAAACGGGTATATAGTCTTGAAACGGCTTGATTTACCTGAGGTGAAGGAATGAGCATTTATTTTCAGACAATCAAACATAAACATATACTTAATATTGGTTTTTTCTTAAAAGATGGGCTAAACATAGGGGATATGTCTACCTTTCACGAGGGCGATCAGGTTAGTTTGCTATGGAATATTACTAAATTCCAGTATGACAACATTAACGGCAATATAGCCCAAAGCGCCGGAGTCCGGGCTTACAAAGAAATAAATCAGGAAAAATATATCGTTCATATTCCTTTTGAGGTTGTCAAACGCCGCCGGGCTTTATCCTTTAGGGAGCAAGATCAACTTTCTCTTTTTGACTTAGGGATTTCTATCTATCTCCAAGCCGAAAACGGGTATTGGGAGGATATATTCAAATGGGTTGTTATGGGCGAAAAACCTACTTGGGCAGATGAAGAGGAAAAGCAAGATGAGCAATAATACCAGTCCGATCCCGTTCCAATGGCCCCCGATCCCGTTTGCCGCGCCGGAAAATGCCCCGCTTTTACATGACCTCAAAACATGGCCTATGTACTTTGGTGCAATCGAATCCGGCTCCAAAACCTTTGAGATACGGCGCTCTGATCGTACCTTTTCGATAGGGGATTACTTGAAACTGAGCGAATACAACCCCCATGATGAAGTTTATACGGGCCGGTTTATTTTTCGCCGGATCGTGTATATGCTTTTAGGGGTAGAGGCTGAATTTTTCGGCCTCAAGCCCGGCTTTTGCATTTTAGGGCTTGCCCCCGTTACCGGGCGTTTGGTTTTGCTTGAGGGGGGCGGGTATCAAGAGCAATTTACCGCCGGGGATTTATGCCCAGTTTGCGCCAAACCTATGGTATTCGATAAGGGCCATGAAGCAAACCAGGATGAGCCAGGGCAGGCCCCCGCCGTTTATTGCCGTTTCTGCCTGCTTGACTTCCCAATAGATTGGGAACGTTTGAGTCAAGATTAGGGCGTGATTACACGCATATATTTATAGGTATAAAATTATGAATACACATAAACCGATTTTATTTCAGCCATGGAAGGCTAAAGCTATCTTGGATTGGGATTTTGAGGCCAACGGTCCTATGCACACCCGGCGTTTTGCCGGGCTTGAGGAGGTCAATCAGTATAAGGGGCGTTTAGTTGGAGAGGATTCCCCTTTGGGGCCGGTAGGATACCGGGGGCTTGAAATTTCAGACTCTTATATTCATCCCAAGCAGAAACCCCATTACAGAAAATTTCCTCATCATTGGCATTGGTTTTTGGGGAAACAAGGCAAATTTAAAAACACGACTTTGCCAGAATTGAACATTCTTTCAGTCAAATGCCCGTATGGGGGCGCGGGGGATACGCTTTGGGGGCGCGAGGCTTGGCGGGTTGCCTCAAGAGCGCAATTAGACGATTATCAACGCGTTACGCTTGAATACGCCGGGCAAGCCGGGCAAGGGCCATTAACCAAAACGTTTGACCGGCCCGCGGGGGAACGGCTCCCCGGAGATGGAAATCGCCCCTTAGCATGGAGGCCCTCGATTTTCCTGCCCAAATGGGCAAGCCGGATCACGCTCAAGATTTTGAGCGTAAGGGCAGAGATTATCAGCAACATTTCTGAGGAGGACGCGTGGAGAGAGGGGGTATTTTTTACCCCGGCAATGGGGGGACTTGGCTATAAAGATAATTTCCTCAGTGTTTTTGAGGAAATGCACGGCCCCGACTCGTTGAATAAACAGGCTTGGGTGATTGAATTTGTAAAACTTTAGAGGAAACCATGAGTAATCAACTTAGCAAAATCGAGGTCTTTATTATCGCCCGGATCAAAGCGCTCAAAAAATTAGGGTGGAGTATTCAAGCCATTGCGGACGCGTTAGGGGTTGATCCTGGCTTTGTAGAAAGTGTAATCCAGATAAATATATAGGTGAAAAATGGTATAATACTTTTTACCACACAGACAGTTTACGGGGCGTTTTGCTTTAAAACGCCGTCAATCGCACAATTTCTTTTGTGAGCAAAACCGCTCCGTATTACTGGACTTACGTCCCGCCTGTCTGTGTGGTAACTGACGGCAAGTAGTACGGAGCGTTTTTGTTATGAGTAAGCGACACATTAAACCCTTGACCGAAGTTCAAAAGGCTTATCTAGCCGGTTTTTTTGACGGCGAAGGGTGTATCCATATAGGAAAACATCAGTCGAAAAACACCCCGACACCAATATACAATCTTTATGTAATCGTTGCTCAGACCAACAAGGCTATTATTGACGATATGCTTGAAACGGTTGGATTAGGCTCCGTTCATCTCTATAAGCGAAGTTTTGAGAAGCATAAGAGCGACAACGACGCGTACGCATGGCATTTGAGCGGACGACACGCCGCCGACTTCTTGACGGCTATTAAGGATTATGTAAAGTTGAAGCGTTTTCAATTGGATGTCGCGCTGGAATTTCATGCCACTAGGAATTTTCAAAAATATCATCACGGCAGAGGAAGCAAGGTTCCCGCTGAAATTATAGAAAGACGTGAACAATTAGCGCAAATGTTGAAAGCTGATAAAAAAGCTCAATACAGGAACACAGATACCGTTTATGTTGAACCCGAAAAAAAGCCAGAAATTCAACGCAAATTACTGTAATATCTGGTTTGTTAAATGCCATTTATCCAAAACAGATTTAATTTACACGATAAGAGGTATTTTAGATGAATAATTATCTTATTTTGACCGGTTTCGATCCCGATGAACTCCAGCATAAAGTAAACGAAATGATTCAGGAAGGTTATCAACCCATTGGGGGGTTGGCGCTTTTCTCTATCCCCTCCGAGTCTCATTTAGAGATGGGCAGGATAGATATTGGCCCCTCTAATTATATGTGTCTTGCCCAAGCCGTTTATAAAGCTAAAGAATTCCCGAAAACTAAAAACAATGACGGCAAAATGTGTATGCTTTGCCAAGCCTACCAAAAAATAGATTTTTCTATCGGGCCGGAAAATAACCCTTGCTTTTCGGCTTGCCCAAGCCGCCCCTACGAATACCGAAAAGGTAAAACGGTTTCAATTACTTGTCAAAACTTTTCTCATGTCTCAAGCATGAGAATCAAATAAAGGAGTCTGTATGATTTGGCTTTACTGGTTTCTTGGCTTGCTTATCTACCTGGTAACGATGTTGCTAGGGATCAAATATTGGGATCGCCTGCCCGAAATTCTCAAGTTTTTCGTTGCGTGCGAGGTCTTTATCCTCATTTGCCTGTTTTTCTCCGCCGGGCAATGGGATTTATTGTTTTGAGGTTAAAAATGGATTTTTCTTTTACCCCCGAAAAACCCCAAACGGCGCTCACGGTCCCCTATTTTGAGGACGCTACAAAAGATTACGCCCCCTATTACTCATCTACCAAGAGCCAAGCCGTTGCCAAGTCTGATGTAAGCGAGGAATTTGCCAAACTAGGCGCGGAAATCGTTTCTTTTCAGCCCGGCTTTTTCCAGATTGACGGCAAAAAACGGCCCGGCTTTATGATCCGCTTTGCTTATCTGGAAAAGGACGGCTTGATCCGCGTGGCAGGCTTGCCGATCCGAAATGAAACCCCCCGAAAATTAGAGGCCGCGCGGCTCCAAGCCCTCTTGAATGTCAGGGATTGGGCCAAAGCCCTGGTAACACAAGCTATTTTTACCGCCGGGGCCTCTCCCCTTCTCTCTCATCTCCTGGTATCGGAAAACGTTACCGTTTCTGATTATATTCTCTCTACCGGGCGACTCCTTCCCGCCGGTGAGGTTGTAGAGGGGGTTTATCATGCCCGGTAAACGCTACTTTACCTTGATCGGGGTGCTGATCGGAATTGTGATCTTTATGGCCTGCTTTTTCTTTGGGCTTGCCCTGTTATTCCCATGAAATATAAAATTCTGTACGCCGATCCCGCGTGGGAATTTAGAGTATGGAACCGTGATACCGGCTCCGGGCGCTCCGCGGAGGCTCATTATCGTACCATGCCCCTTGAGGACATTTGCCGCTTGCCGGTCAAGGACATAGCCGCGCCCGGTTGCGTATTGTTTTTATGGGGAGTTTGGCCCTCCCTACCAGATGCGTTTAAGGTGCTAGACGCGTGGGATTTTGAGTATAAGACTCTGGCATGGGAATGGGTTAAGTTAAATAAACTTTGGTACAAATACCTGCCCGGCCTGTTTGCCCCCGACTCTCGCGCGTATACCGATTTCCTCCCCCGCTTGTTTTCCATCGGCATGG
>Ga0222719_10003441_pt1 | contig 14087 bp, 11 predicted proteins | sample C33_34DmetaG_FD_165039 | JGI IMG/M metagenome (GOLD analysis project Ga0222719, IMG submission 165039) | Estuarine water microbial communities from San Francisco Bay, California, United States - C33_34D | ecosystem: Environmental > Aquatic > Marine > Unclassified | place: USA: California...
GCAAGTTGAACAGTCGGAACTCCATCTCGGTGGTGTCGACCGACAGGATCCGTCCGATGAGCGCGTCGCCGAGCCCGAGGATCACCTTGATGGTCTCGAGCGCTTGGATCGATCCGATGATGCCCGGCAGCACGCCGAGCACCCCCGCCTCAGCGCAACTCGGAGCAAGTTCGGCGGGCGGAGGCTCGGGCACCATGTCGCGATAGGTCGGGCCCTCGAGGGGATGGAACACGCTCACCATGCCCTCGAATCGGAAGATCGAACCGTGCACCACCGGGATGCCGAGCTTCACGCTCGCGTCGTTGAGCACATATCGCGACGGGAAGTTGTCCGCTCCATCGACGATGACGTCGTAGCCGGAGATGATGTCGAGGATGTTCTCGGCCGAGAGCCGCGTGTCGTAGGTGACGACATCGACATCGGGGTTCAACATGGTCAACGTCTTCTTGGCCGAGTCCACCTTGCGGTCACCGATGCGATCGATGTTGTGGAGGATCTGGCGCTGCAGGTTCGACGCGTCCACATCATCCATGTCGACGATGCCGATCGTGCCGACGCCGGCGGCGGCGAGGTAGAGCGCGGCCGGTGACCCGAGACCTCCGGCGCCGAGCAACAGCACCTTGGCGTCGAGCAACTTCTTCTGGCCCTCCACGCCCACCTCGGGGAGCAGAAGGTGGCGCTTGTAGCGGTTCTGCTGCTCGGCCGAGAGCGAGGCCGGCTGGCGCCACGGACGGCCCTCATCCTTCCAACGGCCGAACCCGCCGTCCATCGACTCGACGGTCGCGTAACCGAGCTCACCAAGAGTGCGCGCGGCGAACGCCGACCGCACCCCACCGGCGCAGTAGACGACGACCGGCGTCGACTTGTCGGGGATGCGCGCTTCGATCTGCGCCTCCAGATGTCCCCGGGGGATGTGGATCGCGCCCTCGATAGCACCCTCGGCGTACTCGTCGGGTTCGCGAACATCAAGCCAGACATGGCCGTCGGCCGAGTGCTGGGCAGCGACGTCGGTGGTCACCTCGGTGATCTCCGCCTTGGCGGAGGCAAGCAGGTCTCTGAAGGTCGCCATGAAGGCAAAAACCTACCTAGTCGGTCAGGTATTCCCACCCTGGCCGATCGCGGCCCCGACGAGTGCCGGCAGCAACTCCGAGATACCTCCCACCAGCACCGCATCGGCGTAGCGATCCATAGCGGTCTCCTGCCCGTTGACGATCACCACCCGAGCACCCGCCGCACGAGCCCGCGGCACGCAGTTCGCCGCCGGGAACACGCTCAAGGTCGAGCCGACCGCCAGCATCACCTCGCACTCCTCGCTCACGCGGAGCGCCCGTTCGATCACCTCGGGGACCAGCGACTGACCGAAGCTGATCGTGTCGCTCTTCAGAATGCCGCCACACTCGAGACAGGCCGGATCCTCGTCCCCAGCGCGCACCCGCTCCAACGTCGACGACATCGGGTGACGATCCCCGCACGACCAACACCTCGTCCACCACACGGTTCCGTGCACCTCGATCACGCGGTCCGACGAGTTGCCAGCTCGCTGGTGCAACTCGTCGATGTTCTGCGTCACCAGTCCGTGGAGGCGACCCGACTGCTCGAGGTCGACGAGCGCCCGATGCCCCGCGTTCGGCTCCGCCGACCAGGCCGGGTTCGCCATACGGCTCCGCCAAGCCGCTCGACGCACCTCGGGATCCCCGAGATAGTGCGACAGGTCGGAGACCTTCTCGGCCGCCGGGTCACGGGTCCAGAGACCCTGGGGTCCGCGAAAGTCCGGGATACCCGAATCGGTAGAGATACCCGCCCCCGTCAACACCGTCACCTTCGACGCCGCGGCGATCCACTCCGCCGCCAACCCGATCTCCGACCCACTCGGCACACGACGAGTGTGGCCTCGCTTCCCCCTCCAATGCCAATGCGCACCCTCTCGACCCGATCATCGAAGGAGGAACGATGCACGAGACCGACCCCGAAACCGACACCCGGAACGGCACGGTCACCATCCGTGCGTGGATCGACGCGATCGTCGACGCCCGCGGACACGACCCCCGCAGCACGTACGTCGAGCGCTACTGGGTGGCGACCATCGGACCCTCGGCCGCGTGGATCATGCGACGATTCGCCGACGAGTTCGACACCGCACCCCACGGATTCGAGATCGACCTCGACGCGACCGCGCGATCTCTCGGCATGAGCTTTCGGCGCCGCGAGCAGTCCCCCTTTGGCCGCGCCCTTCAGCGATGCGTGATGTTCGGACTCATCCGACCCTCCGCCGACGGCTACGAGGTTCGCCGCCGGCTGCCGAACGTGCCATTCCGGCAACTCCGACGCCTTCCCGGAGCGCTGCAGGACGATCATCCCGCTTGGGCTCGTCTCAGCTCCTCCTGCGAGCGACGCGATCTCGAGCGCACCCTCGTAGAGGCCGGCGTGCCACCGGCCGCAGCTGCCCGCGCCGGGGAGGCCGTGTCGCTCAGGAGTTGATGCCGGGCTCGCCGCACCAGCTCAGGGCCAGCGGTCGCCGACCTCGGCCTGCAGGCGGGCCAACTCCCCGCGCAACCGCTCCACATCGGCGGCGCGCGACGGATCGCCGATCAGATTCGTCGTCTCGAACGGATCGCTGGCCAGATCGAAGAACTCCCACTCGATCGGATCGACCGGACCGTTAGCGCCGGGCTGATCGCAGGGGTCGTTGTAGTAGCAGATGAGCTTCTCAGTCGCCGTCCGAACACCGAGATGGGCCGGCACATTGTGCGCTCCATCGCGATGCATCCAGTACCGGTAGTACATCGAGCTCCTCCAGTCGACCGGCGGCTCGCCCTCGAGCACCGGCACCGCCGAACGGCCCTGCATCCATTCGGGCACCTCCACGCCGCACCACTCGAGGATCGTCGGGGCGACATCGACATTCAGCACCATCGCATCCGACGACGAACCCGGCTCGACCCGCCGCGGATAGCTGACGAGGAACGGCATGCGAAGCGACTCCTCGTACATGAGCCGCTTGTCGAACCAGCCGTGGTCGCCGAGGAAGAACCCTTGGTCACTCGTGTAGACCACGATCGTGTCGTCAGCGACGCCAATCGCCTCGAGATGGTCGAGGATCCGATCGACCCCCTCATCGACCGCGGCGACCACCCGCAGGTAGTCCTTGATGTAGCGCTGGTACCGCCACCGGAGCTCCGCCTCGGAGTCGAGCCCATCGGGCACCGGCGCCTTCAGGTCGTAGATCGGATCGAGATCCATGAGGCGCATCCGCATCGCCCGCACCACCGCAGCGCGATCCGCGTGACCGTCGATGAGGTCCTCGAACATGGTCTCCGGCTCGGGGATGTCGACACCGTCGAAGAGCGCGGCGTGGCGCGGCGCCGGCTCCCAACGACGATGCGGCGCCTTGTGATGACACAACAGCAGGAACGGCCGATCCGGATCACGACGATCGATCCAGTCGATGCAGTCGTCGGTGATGAGATCGGTGACGTACCCGCCGCGCTCCACCACCTCGCCGTCAGCCGCCAACATCACCGGGTCGTAGTAGTGACCCTGACCGGGCAACACCCGCCAGAAGTCGAACCCGGCCGGATCGGCGTTCGGCCCGTGACCGAGATGCCACTTGCCGATCATCGCGGTCTGATAACCCGCCTCGCGGAGAAGTCGGGGGAAGGTCACCAACGAGTTGTCGAGCGGTGTGTCGAGGGTGGTCACCCCGTTCACATGGTTGTAGGTGCCGGTCAGGATCGCCGCGCGACTCGGCGCGCAGATCGAGTTGGTGCAGAACGCCGAGTCGAGCCGCATCCCCCGCTCGGCGATCCGGTCGATCCCCGGCGTCCGGTTGATCCGACTGCCATAGGCCGACACCGCGTGGGCCGCGTGGTCGTCGCTCATGATGAAGACGACGTTCGGCGGCCTCCCCGCCGGCGAGACGCTCACCAGTTGGTGACCGTGTCGATCAGCAGTCGAGTGCCGAACCCCGTCGCCCCCTTGGAACGCCACGACTCGTCACCGTCGACCTTCATTGGACCGGCGATGTCGATGTGCGCCCAGGGGACATCACCGACGAATTCCGAGAGGAAAATGGCCGCCGTGATGCACCCGCCGTAGGGGCCGCCGATATTGCGCATGTCGGCCGCGACCGAGTCGAGCAACTTGCGGTAGCGGCCCGCCTCAAGAGGCATCTGCCACACCGGCTCATCGGTGGACGCCGAGGCGGCCCGCACCCGATCCACCGTGGCCTGATCGTTGCCGAGGACCGCGGCGACCTCAGGGCCGAGAGCGGCCATCGCCGCCCCGGTGAGCGTCGCGATATCGAAGATCGCGTCCGGACCGTCCTCGACCGCGAGCGACAGCCCATCCGCGAGGATGAGTCGACCCTCGGCGTCGGTGTTGTGGATCTCCACCGTCTTGCCGTTGCGCATCGTCAGCACATCACCGAGCTTCAGGGCGGAACCCGACGGCATGTTGTCGGTGCAGACCAAATACCCGGTGACCCGAGTGCGGCATCGCAGATCGCGCAACGCGGTCATTGTCGAGAGCACCGCTGCGGCACCCGACATGTCCATCTTCATCACGACGTGGAAGGCGTCGCTCGGCTTCAGGCTGATACCGCCCGAGTCGTACATCACGCCCTTGCCGACGAGGGCGACGTGACCCTTCGGGTTCGACGGCTCGAAGGTGAGGCGAACGAGACGGGCTGGCTCGGTGCTGCCTCGATTCACTCCGAGGAGTCCCCCACAGCCCATGTCCTCGAGGTCGTCGTTGTCGAACACCTCCACGCCGAAGCCGTGGCGCTGACCGAGCTCAACGGCGAGATCGGCGATATCGCGGGCGTTCAGATGAGCCGGCGGGGTGTTCGCGAGATCGCGGGCGAGCGTCGCCGCGCGCGCGGTCACCGCGCCCTGACGCACCCCGGTCTCAATGGCGCGTCCCGCCGGTGAGACGAGGGTCAGATGATCGAACCGGGACGAGGTGTCCGGCTTCGCCGTGATGCCCGAATAGCGGTAGGCAGCCAGTAGCGCGCCCTCGGTCACCGCTCGCGCGTCAGCCCGCGAACCCGACCAAGCCGACGAGAGGTCGAGCGCGAGTTGACGATGCCGCCCACAGGCGCGAACGAAGGCCGCGGCCACGTCGCGCAGCGCTACCGCATCAGGCTTGGCACCGACCCCGACAGCGACCGCCGCGGGACCATCCCTCCGAGGCACCACGAGGGTCTGGCCAACCCGACCGGAGAAACCGAGACGTTCGAGTTCACGACGCCCCAAGCCGACCGATCGGGGCACCGAGCCGGAGGTGCCGACGGCGACACCGACGATGGTTGCTGCCCGGGGCACCCCTCGAGCGACGTCGATTTCGGGTACCGATGAGAAAGGGATGGAGGGAGCGCTCATGGCGTCATTCTGCCTGAGCCGCGCTCGAGGGGACACCACTGGAAGCCGCTGACAGACTGAGTGAATGGACACGCCGTCGAGCCCCAAACGCCGCCGCCTCGTCATCGCCCTCGCCTCGGTGGTCGCTCTCGTCGCCCTCGGCTACGGGGCGATCATCTTCTACGCCGAGGTCATCAACGACGCTCCCGAAGCGCTCGACAGCGGTGACCTCGACGCCGCGCTTGCCGCGACCACCACCGCGGTGAGCGCCGACCCCGCCGACGAGCCAACTTACGAGCCAGCCGATGCAGCACCGGCGACCACGGCAGTCACCGAGACGACCACCGAGACCGTCACCGAGACCAGCGCCGTCGCCGACACCGAGGAGGCCTCCCCGACGGACGAGACCGACCTCGAGGGCGTCTGGGTGATCGGACCCGGCTCCGAACTCGGCTACCGGGTCGCTGAGGTGCTCTTCGGCGTGCCGACCGAGGGCGTCGGTAGAACCGATCAGGTCACCGGCAGCATCCGCCTCGACGGCGATGTGCTCGACGAGGCCTCCTTCACCGTCGACGTGGCCTCGATCACCAGCGACGACGGGCGTCGCGACAACCAGTTCCGCGGTCGGATCATGTCGGCCAACGAGTTCCCGACCGCCACGTTCACGCTCACCGCGCCGTCCGCGCTCGGCGTCGAGGCCGCTGAGGGTGCTTCGGTAACGGCCACCGTCACCGGTGACCTCACCCTCCGCGGAGTGACGCTGCCCGTTGAGGTCGCCGTCGAAGCTCGCATCACCGATGGCCGACTCGGTGTGCTCGGCTCGGTACCGGTCGTGTTCACCGACTTCGGCATCACCGACCCGTCGATCACCGGCATCCGAGTGGAACCCGACGGGCTCATCGAGTTCGTGCTCGTACTCGACCCGGCGTGATTACTCAGCCGACCGGCTGATCGGAGCGCCAGGCCGCGACGAGCGCGGCGAACCGCCCGCCCTCACGCTCCGCCAATTCGTCCCAGGTTCCCACCTCGACGATTCGCCCCCCGTCGCAGACGACGACTCGGTCGGCCCGCTGCACCGTCGACAGACGGTGGGCCACCACAACCACCGTGCGGCCCTCCATCAGGCGCTCGAGCGCTCGCTCCACCGTCGCCTCCGTGCCCGGGTCGAGATTCGACGTCGCCTCGTCGAGCACGAGCACCGACGGATCGACGAGCGCCGCCCGAGCCAGCGAGACGAGTTGCCGCTCACCGGCCGATAGCCGGGAGCCGCGCTCGCGGACCTCGGTGTCGAGCCCCTCAGGGAACGACTCGATGTGCTGCAGGGCCCCGATGCGATCGAGGGCCCGACGCAATTCGGCGTCGTCAGCGGTTGGCCGGGCGAGACGCAGGTTGTCGGCGATCGTGCCGTTGAACAGGAACCCCTCCTGGGGCACCACGACGATGCGGTCGCGCAAACTGCGCATCGTCGCGTCGCGAAGGTCACGACCTCCGAGCGAGATCGCTCCATCGTCAGGGTCGTAGAGCCGCGCGATCAATTTGGCGAGCGTCGACTTGCCGGCTCCGGTCGGACCGACCAAAGCGATCCGCTCACCGTCGGCGATCGCCAGCGAAGCGTCACGGAGCGCCGGCGTCGAGGTCGACGGGTACGCGAAGGTGACCCCGTCGACGAGCAGGTCGCCGTTGGCTGGAAGGTCGATCGCCCCGCTCCGCTCATCCACGTCGGGTTCGGTGTCGAGGATCGCGAACATCTTGTGCAACGACGCGCCGGCGGACTGCACGGTGTTGTAGAGCTGGGAGAGCTGCTGGACCGGCTCGAACAAGCTCGCGAGCAGCAACACGACCGCCACCACCGTGCCGACGGATACCGACCCGTTGGCGACGAGCCAGCCCCCGGCCGCCAGTCCGAGCGCGGTCGCGACCACCCCGGCGAGCTCGACCAGACCGAAGTACCAGGTGGACACCCGAACACTGTGCAGGTGCGCATCGAAGAGCCCCCGATTCGACTCGCCGAAACGACGCCGCTGCTCAGGAACCCGAGCCGACGCCTGGATCACCCGAACACCGGCGAGGTTCTCTTGGATCGACGAGAGGTTCTCGCCAACCCGTTCGCGCACCCCGAGGTAGGCCTCGTTGGAATCCCGTTGGAACTTGATCGACGCGAGGACGATCACCGGCAACACGAGGAGAGCCACGAGGGTGAGCTGCCACGACAGCGAGAGAAGCACCACCAAGGCGACCACGAGAAGGATCCCCGCGGACACGAACTGGAGCAGTCCCCACTGAACCAGCTCCGACATCGACTCGATGTCGGCCGTCATGCGCGCCACGAGCACACCCGCCTTGTTCTCATCGAAAAAACCGAGCGACTGACGTTGGATATGGGCGAAGAGCCGGAGGCGCAGCTCGCGCAGAAAGCCCTCCCCGGCGCGATTTACCAAGAGGTACTGACCCCGCGACCCGACGAAAGCGACCGTGACGGCAACGAGGTAACCGACGATCGTCACGCCGAGTTGCGCTCGGTCGCCGACCCTGATCCCCGAGTCGATGCCGTGACGCACCAGCAACGGCCCAGCGATCGTCGCCGACGTGGCCAGCGCGACGAAACCGACGGCGCCGAGCATCGTCCGTCGGAACGGACGACCGAGCCGGGCCGCGCGGCGAATCACGCGACGGGTCGCCGCGCCGTCGAGGCGATCCTCCGGAGCGACCGCTCCCCCGCCCCACATCAGCTCTCACCCCCCGCTGCCAAGCGCACCGAGTCAGCCGCGAGCACCTCGCGATACCGAGGATTCGACTCAAGCAGTTCGACGTGGGTGCCCGAAGCGGCGACCTGACCCTCATCGATGAGGATCACCCGGTCCGCCATGGCGACCGTGCCGGGCCGATGCGCGATGACGATCGTCGTCCGATCGCGCATCACGGCCCCCATCGCCGCTCGGATCTCGTGCTCTTTCGACGGATCGACCGCGCTCGTCGCGTCGTCGAGCACCAGCACACGAGGTTCGGACAGCACCGCCCGAGCGATCGCTATTCGCTGACGCTGACCACCCGAGAGTGAGAACCCGCGCTCACCGAGCACCGTGCCATATCCCTCGGGGAGCCGCTCGATGAACTCATCGGCACCCGCGGCTCGTGCGGCTGAACGGATCCTCTCGTGATCGGCGCTCGGGTCGAGCCCGGGCACCGCGAAGGCGATGTTGGCGGCGACGGTGTCGTTGAAGAGCAACGTGTCCTCGAACACGATCCCAACCGCGCGACGGACATCATCCACCCGCAGATCTCGAAGATCGACACCGTCGATCGCGATCGACCCCGAGGTCGGGTCGTAGAAGCGGAGGAGCAGGCGCGCGACCGTCGACTTTCCCGACCCGGTTGCCCCGACCACCGCGACCGACTCGCCAGCCGCGATTTCGAGATCGAAGCCGTCGAGCACCAGCGAGTCCGAATAGCCGAAGGTCACCGATCGGAAGCTCACCGCTCCCCCGCCGGCCGGGACATCAACCGGAGCGGGCGGATCGGCGATCGCGGGAGCCACATCAAGCACCTCGTGCACCCGCTCGAGCGCAGCGGCGGCGCGCTGAGCGAACGCGACCGTCATGCCGATCGATCGCAGCGGCCACACCAGCAGGGTGACGAAGAAGTTGAACGCAACGAGCTCGCCGATCGTCAGGCTCCCGTCAAGCACGCGAAGCCCACCGAGGCCGAGCACGGCCACCAGGCCGAGCGAGGGAAGTAGTTCCATGACGGGCAAGAAGCGGGCCCTGACGCGCGCCGCGCGCATCGACACCTCCCGGATGTCGTCGGCCTCGGTGGTGAGCGCCTCCATCCGCACCCGCTCAGCGCCAAACCCCTTCACGACGCGGACACCGGCGACGGACTCCTCGACCACGGTCGATAACTGCGCCTGCTCGGATTGGACGGCGAGCACCGCCGGGTGGATCGCGTTCGAGAAGCGCCGCGCGGTCAGGTTGATGAAGGGGAGCGGGACGAGGGTGACGACGGCGAGCAGCGGGTCGGTGATCAGGAGCACCACCGAGACGCCGGCGATCAGTGCGAGGTGCGAGAGCGTGAGCGGCAGCATCACGACGAACATCTGGACCTGGTTGAGATCGCTCGACATCCGGCTCATCAGTTGTCCGGTCTGCGCGGTGTCGTGATACCCGGGATGCAGGCCAAGCACGTGATCGTGGATTCGCCCGCGAAGGATCATCTCGACCATGCGGCTCTCGCGGAAGGCGAGATAGCGCCGAGCGGCCGTCAGCGACCCGGTGAGGATCCCAGCGGCAACGATGACGAGCGCCCAGCCGAGTGCCGAACCGCCCACGTCGATCGCGCCGTCGATCGCCTCGCGGGTGAGGAGAGGGACGGAGATCTTCCCGACGGTCCACACGAGGCCGGTCGCGATGGCGAGCGAAAGTCCTCGCCGCCGATCGCGGAGGACGTCGAGCAGATGGTCCCAGCGAGTGTCGCGTAGACCTCGCACTCCCCCAGCGGCTGGAGCCTCCGCCGGAGGGGCGGTGGGAGCGGTGGGAGCGGATGACGACACGACGGGCCGAGGGTACCGTCGCACCCCCTCCCTAGGTTCGGCCGGGCCGACCTCCCCTCCAGTGGCCCGCGGGCCGAATGAGAGGAGTCACCATGAGCACAACCGCCGGCGGATCGCGCGACCGCCATCAGCCGTCACCGGTAGAGCGGATGCTCGCCGGCATCGATCCCGACGATGTCCCGACCGCCGGAGTCGACCCCATCGACTCTCGCGGCGAAGCCATCGCCGCGCTGTCCCTCGTGATCACGCGACCCCTCCGCGCTGAGACGGTCGTGCTCACTCTCGATCGCTGGCGGCGCGGGGTCGGCATGGTTGCGATCGACGGCACCGACGACACCCGAGCGATCGAAGCCATCGGCGAGCACCTCGACACGGTGATCGCTCTCGCCGAGTCGGCCCAGCGCGCCCTCGGTCTCAGCCGCGATCCGACCGAGCAGATCGTGGTCGCCACCATCGACCCGACGGGCTTCGCGACGCCCGGATCCAACCAGCTACTCGAGTTGGCCTGCGCGGCCGCCGGGGTCACCCTGCTCGACTGGTTGGTGCTCGGCCCTGAGACCGTCACCCCGATGGTCGATGATCGCTGGCCGCGGCACGTCGGCGCCGTTCCGCCGGGCTGAGGCGGAGTCCCGCCGCACGCAACCGTCGCACGAGTTCCACGCTCGGCACCTCGACGGCTCCGGCAGCGATCAGCTTCTCCCGATACTCCTCGGGGATGTCGTAGTGATCACCTTGGAAGCCGCGTTCAGGGATGCCGTTCGCCGAGGCGAAGGCGTGGAGTTCCTCAAGGTCACTGTCACTGATCAGATGACACCAGCGGCGATCTCGATACCACCAGCGGGCCTGATCGATGAGGATCATCGGAGTCGCGCCGTGCTCACGCCGGATCGCGCACGAGTCCCTCCGCCTCGGCCGCGCGAGCCACGGCGTAGGCGACGACCTCGGCGACACCCTCATCAAAGGCGCCCGGGATGATCCGGTCGGCGGTCGGCTCGGGCACCATCGCGGCGAGCGCCGTGGCCGCCGCGACCTTGATCCCATCGGTCGCCTTGGTGGCGCGCACGTCGAGCAAACCTCGGAACACGCCGGGGAAGGCGAGCACGTTGTTGATCTGATTCGGATAATCGCTTCGTCCGGTCGCAATGACCGCCACATTGCTCGGAACCAACTCGGGCATGATCTCGGGCACCGGGTTAGCGAGCGCGAACACCACCGCGTCCTCAGCCATATCACCGAGCCACTCCGCCTCGATCACGCCCGGCCCCGACAGGCCGAGCAACACGTGAGCGCCGGCCAGCGCCTCACGGACCCCTCCGGTCACTCCACTGCGGTTGCCGTGATCGACGAACCACTGCTTCGTCGGACCAAGTCCCTCCCGGTCGGCTGAGAGCACACCCTTGGAGTCGACGCCGATGATGTCGGCCACCCCCGACTCGTCGAGCAGCCGTGAGCACGCCACCCCGGCCGCGCCCGTGCCCACCACGACCACCCGCAGGTCCGAGAGGTCGCGGCCGATCACCTTGGCGGCGTTCATCACCGCGGCGAGCACGACGATCGCCGTTCCATGCTGATCGTCGTGAAAGACAGGAATGTCGAGCATCTCCTGGAGCCGACGCTCGATCTCGAAGCACTCCGGCGCTTTGATGTCCTCGAGGTTGATGCCGCCGAAGGTCGGCGCGAGGGCCACGCCGATCGCCACCATCTCATCGACGGTCGGCGCCTGAACGCACACCGGGTAGGCATCGACGTCGGCGAACTGCTTGAACAGCACCGCCTTGCCCTCCATCACCGGCATCGCCGCCTCGGGTCCGATATCGCCGAGGCCGAGCACCGCCGTCCCGTTCGAGAGAACGGCCACCGCGTTCGAACGGCCCGTCAGATGCCACACGCTGGAGGGCTCCTCCGCGATCGCGGTCGACACCCGACCAACCCCCGGTGTGTAGGCCATGGCGAGATCGTCGGGACCATCCAGCGGCGCGGTGGGCTGGACCCGGATCTTCCCCGACTCGTGCAGGGCGAAGGTCGCGTCGTGCAACGAGACGAGTTCGACACCCTCGACGCCGGCCAAGGTCGCCCGAACAGCGATCTGATGGTCGGTGCCCGAACAGGCGATCAGGAGTCGCCGAGTGTCACCGTCGCTTGACGCCCGACGGATATCAGCGCCGAGGCCCGACACAGCGGCGACCAAATGCCCGAACGCGTCCGTATCAGCGCGGGCCTCAACGGCGAGGGCGTACCCGGTCGTCGGCCGCGTCGAAGACGGCGCAGGGGAGTCCGCGTCGCCGGATTCGGCGTCGGTGGCAGTGGATGTGTTCATCTTCGTTCCTCAGGGTCGGCCTCCGACAGCGCCCGCTGTCGGAGCAGCGGGCGGGGTGGCTCGTCCTCACCGGACGATGGTCCGTCCCCGCCTGCGCCGCACCCGTACAGGTACAACAGCGGGGACGCGTGCGGCCACCGCCGCGATCGCAATGGCGATCGCCGCGGGAGCGATGATGAGGATCATCTGGCCTGACACGTTGCTCACCATAACCCGAGATCACCCAACATGTCCTGCGGAGCGAGAAGCTGGTGGGATTCACCTAGGGTCACGCCAACGATGACCGACCTCGAGACCCTTCCAGCGGAGACGATCCCCGAGACTGAGGAGATCACCGAGACCGGTGAGCCCGAGGTCGCTCACATCGTGAAGGTCGAGCCCGGTGAGACCGCCGCCGCCAAGGTGCTGGAGGCCCGGATCAACGGCACGCCACTCGAGGCGCTGTGTGGACACGTGTGGGTGCCCTCCCGGGATCCGCGCCAACTCCCGGTGTGCCAGGCCTGCAAAGAGGTCTACGACATGTTCAAGATCTTCAACGACGGGCTGCGCGATACACCCGGCGACTGAAGCTCACTGCTCGTAGTGCTCGGACTCGCGGTAGCCGGCGCGCATGTCATCGATCGCCGCGCGAACATCCTCGACCGCTCGCTCAAGCATCTCGATCGCGCCCCCCGCGTCGAGGCCGAACGGCGCCTCACGCTCCACCACCTCGAGCCGATGACGCACCCGCCAGGCAACATGCCGTGCCCACTCGGCGAAGAGGACCTCGTGGTCGTCGACTGCGATCAGGTCGCGAGTGCGGCACTGAAGGTCGTGCGCCACATTGAGGGATTCGTAGGCGTTCACCATGGTGATGCGCTCACCGGGCTCATCGAGCGGAGCCCCTCGGTGGACCACCATGTTGCCGTGAAGCCCGACTGCCCAACCGGGCCCTGGGAACTCGCAACGCACCACCCGATCGGCAGGCGGACGTTGGCCGCGTGATGCGAGCTCAGCGACCTCGGCCTTTGTGCCCACGAAATACTCGAAGTGCCCACCCGCGAGCCGCGCCGGGTCGCTCACCATCATCACGTAGTCGAGCGGGATCGTGTCGTGGTGCCACTTGTCGACCGCCTCGGTGAGCACAGTCGGCTCGAAATTGAGATGCCCGAGATGCACCGGCATGGCGTGTGGGGCGACCGGAGCCCCATAGAGACGCGACATGGCAGCCGTGACCTCAGGGCTCAGGCACAGGTCGCGCAGGAACCGCGACCGATAGCAGCCCCCGCGGACCGCGTTCTCGACCCGGGTCGACGCGCGACGAGTGAAGGCGCGCAGTCGTCGCGCCGAGTCGAGCATCACCTCGGCGCCGCGATCGGAGAGGATCCTGAAGGGTCCCGTGGCGGCGAGATCCGTGGCGAGGCCGTCACAGTCTGCGGCGGAGTAACCGAAGTCGGCGAGCGTGTGCACGAACTCGGGCTCGCCGATCGCGAGGTGGATCTCCGGATCGAAGGGCTCCTCATCGGCGAGCCACTCGTATCCCTCAGGTCGGGCGGATGGGAAGTCAACCGGCGCGATCACGCCATGACGGTAACCGTCGCCACCCTGACACCTGAAGCCGCTCAAGGTCGACGAGCGACCGCGACCACCGACTGCCCGAAGGCGCGTCCGGTCAGTGGCGTGACTGCCCGAGATACAGGAATCACGAATCTGTCGTAGTGCGAGAGGAACCGGTTGGCCGTCGGGTCGAGCCGAAGCAATCTCGCCGTGATGAACCACCCGATCGCTCCGATCGGGTTGATGTAGGACGACGAGACCATCTCGAAGCCAGCGTCCTCAAGACGTCGAGCGAACTGCTTTGCTCGGTACCGACGCTGGTGACCGATGC
>Ga0222719_10003443_pt1 | contig 14086 bp, 21 predicted proteins | sample C33_34DmetaG_FD_165039 | JGI IMG/M metagenome (GOLD analysis project Ga0222719, IMG submission 165039) | Estuarine water microbial communities from San Francisco Bay, California, United States - C33_34D | ecosystem: Environmental > Aquatic > Marine > Unclassified | place: USA: California...
GCAACTTATGACCCAACTTCTAACTTAAGATTAAAAGGTATGTTATCAATCGGTGATTGGAGATATACTAAAGATTTTGATGCAGAGTTATTTGATGATAACCAACAATCAATCGGTACAGGTACATTGTACTTGAAAGATGCGAAAGTTGGTGATGCAGCACAATTTGTTTCTTACTTAGAAGCTGATTACAAACTTGGAAATAAGTTAAATGTAGATTTAGGATATAGATTTGTAGATAATCTTTTTGCAGATTACTCAATTACTGATTCAGAATTTACAACACCTGATAACGCAGGTGCATTGAAGTTACCATCTTATGGATTAGTTGATTTAGGTACAACACTTAGATTTAACTTCTTCGGAAATGATGCTTCATTCAGAGTAAATATCAACAACTTATTTGATACTTACTATATTGCTGAATCTAATTCTAATATTCATGCTTCTGCTGGTTCAGAAACTTGGAATGGAATTGATACGAGAAACTCAGTATGGTTCGGTTTCGGCCGTACTTGGAATGCTTCTCTTAAATACAGATTCTAATATAAATTAAAGAAATATTGGGGGGAGGAAACTCTCCCCACATTTCTTTTTATCTATCTTATGAAAAATTTAATCACAGTAGTAATACCATCTTATAACGAAGAGAATTATATCTACAATACTCTTTGGAGAATCTCAAGACAAAAGTTCGAGGGAAGTATCAGAGTTATTGTTGCAGATAATAGTTCAACCGATACTACTTTGGAAAGAATTTCTAAAGCCTCTGAAGATTTCAAAAACTTACAAATTGAATTAGTTGAAGGTGGAAATACTCCAAGAGCAAGAAACAATGGAGCAAAGTTAGTTACAACTCCTTATATTCTTTTTATGGATGCAGATTCCCTTTTACAAGGTGAAAATGTTTTTATAGAAACAGAAAAATATCTAAACAAATATGAAATCATATCAACTAAACAAAAATCAGTTACAGATGGTGATTTTAAATCAGTTTGGACTTATAAAATATTAGATTGGATTAGAATGATAATGCCAATCACCTTTTGTACAGGATGTTTCTTTTTAATATCAAAATCAAAATTCAACCAACTAGGTGGATTTGATGAAACTTTACAAAACTCAGAAGATTTTTGGTTATCAAAACAAATACCAAAATCTAAATTTAAAATCCTTAATGAATATATAGGACAAGATAATAGAAGATTTTTAAAATTTGGTTATTGGAACTTTCTTAAAATCAATATATTAAATTATTTAAATTTTTGGAACATAAAATGGTTTAAAAAAGATGTTGGATACTGGAAATAAAATAAAAGATTGGTTAAAAGATTATTTAGAAAAAGCAAACTTAGATTCGTTTGTAATTGGAGTATCAGGAGGAATCGATTCAGCTGTAACTTCAACATTATGTGCGATGACAGGAAACCCTACTTATCTTCTTTCATTACCAATTCACCAAAACGAAAAAGAGTTACAAAGAGCCGAAAACCATATGAGATGGTTAGGAGAACATTATGAAAATGTTCAAAATTTAGAATTTGATTTAACTCAAACTTATGAAACATTTAAGTTAATGTGGTTAAATGAAGATGATAATTTAGCTCTTGCTAATACTCGTTCAAGATTAAGAATGACCACTTTATATCATGTAGCAACTATGAACAAAGGATTAGTAGTTGGTACTGGTAATAAAGTAGAGGATTTTGGAGTAGGGTTCTATACAAAGTATGGAGATGGTGGAGTAGATATTTCACCAATTGCTGATTTAATGAAATCAGAAGTTAGAGAACTTGCAAAATCTTTAAACATAAACCAAGAAATAATTGATGCACCACCAACAGATGGTTTATGGGATGATGGAAGAACAGATGAAAATCAAATCGGTGCAACATATGATGAATTAGAGTGGGCTATGGAATTTAAAGGAGAACCCACAACAGAAAGAGAAAAAGAAGTAATAAATATTTACCAAAAGTTTCACAATCAGAACAAACATAAAATGGTAGAAATCCCTATATTTAAGAATGAGCAAGTTAATTAATTTATTCGGTGGACCAGGTATAGGTAAATCCTCAATAGCAAATGGAATTACTTATAAACTAAAAAAGAAACACATCAGTTGTAATAACCCATACGAATTTCCCAAAAGATTAGCTTGGGACCACAATATACCAGCGATATCAGACCAACTCTATGTTTTTGCAAATCAACACAGAGGAATAGCTGAGTGTTATGGTAAAGTAGATTATATCGTAATTGATTCACCAATTTTATTTTCTACAATTTACCACAGATATTATACAGAAGGATATCCTGCTGAATTTTATGGAGAACCTTTCCATAATTTAGTTATTGATTTACATAGAAAATATGATAGTATCAATATCTTATTAAAACGAGGTGAAACTGTACATAACGATGATGAGAGATTTCAAGATTATGAAAAATCATTAGAGATAGATAAGTTATGTAAAAAAATATTAGAAGAAAATAATGTTCCCTACCACGAAATAGAGGTTGGGCCTAAAACAGTAAAAAAAATTATGAAATTACTTGGAAAGTCCAAATAAATTTCGTATATTTGTATAAACAAAAATTAAATTATGAACTTACAAGAAATAGCAAGAAAGTTTAGAATATCAGATAATTTTCTAAACTCTAAAGAAGATGGATTACTAATAACAGCATCTTCATTGGAAGATATTATTAGAGAATTAAATAGTGGTAAGATTGATGAAAACAGAAAACAATCTATCATTGAAAAACTAGAAAGATTATCAAACTTTTGTAAAGAAGTTAAAAACTCATCATTCTAATATGGGATTTTTTGAAGATACAACAAATCAAGAGGTAAACAACTCTTTATGGGTTGAGAAATACAGACCTCGTAAACTAACAGAATATGTTGGTAACGAACATCTGAAACAAAAGGTAAGTGATTATCTTCAGAGTGGAGATGTACCTCATTTACTATTCTTTGGTAAAGCAGGTACAGGTAAAACAACCTTAGCTAAGTTGATTGTAAATTCAATTAGTTGTGATTATATTGTTATAAATGCATCTGATGAAAACAATGTAGATACTGTTAGAAACAAAGTAAAGGGTTTTGCTTCCACTATTGGTTTTAAGGATATGAAAGTAATCATACTTGATGAGTTTGATTATATGACACCAAATGCACAAGCAATCCTTAGAAACTTGATGGAAACCTTCTCAAAACATTGTAGATTCATTCTAACTTGTAACTATGTTGAGAAAGTTATTGACCCGATTCAATCTCGTTGCCAAACTTTTCAGATTGTACCACCAACTAAAAAAGATGTTGCAGTACAAATCTCACAAATTTTAGGTAAAGAAGGTATTGGATTTCAACCTGCAGACCTTGTACCTATTATTGATAGTTCATATCCTGATATTAGAAAGATTATTAATACTTGTCAGTTAAATTCTACCAAAGGTAAATTAAAACTTGATACAACCTCTGTAATCGATTCGGATATTAAATCTAAGGTAGTTGAAATTCTTAAATCAAACGATGATAAGAAAAACAAATGGAAGAATATTAGACAGGCTGTTGCTGATGCAAGAATACAAGATTTTACAGAACTATATACATTCTTGTATGAAAAGGTAGATGATTATGGTGGTTCAAATACTTCAAACATAATTCTAATTCTTTCAGAATCACAACATAAGGATGCATTGGTAGTAGATAAAGAAATTACTTTTATGTCTTGTATAATTCAAATAGTAGGAATAATTTAAAAACAAAAAATGAAAAAACAAGTTACAATTTTATTTACAATCTTAATATCTTTCATATCATGTCAAAAATCTGAATTAGATTGTTGTACATTACAAGAACCAACAACTAAATTATTATTTGTTGCTAACGAAGGAAACTTTGGTGAAGAAAATGGTTCAATATCAATAATAAAAGATAATAGTTTAATTAATACGATAGAAAATGTAGGTGATGTAGTACAATCACTTAAAGTTTATAACGATAAGTTATTGGTAGTTGTAAACAATTCACATAAAATAAAAATATTTAATATATTTGAAGATGGGATACTAACATTGGATACAGAAATATATACTGATGGTTCATCTCCAAGAGAAATGGTTGTATTTGCAGATAAACTTTATTTTACTAATTGGAATACACAAGATGTTAAAATTTTAAACTTATCAACATACACTATTGAATCATCCATAAGTTTAGATGGTTTACCAGAATCTATTATTGAAACCAATGGAGATATCTATGTTGGAATTATGATGAATTCTGATTATAGTGATGCATCAACAGTTGTAAAGATAAACCCAACTACTAATTATGTAACTTCTACATATGAAGTTGGAGCAGGACCAACCTCTTTATTAGTAAACGATGATAAGATATATGTTGCAAGAACATTTTATGATTCAAATTGGAATGCTTTTCATGGTACGAGTTTAATTGATTTGAATTATAATTCAATAAGTATTGTAGATTATGGAGCTGGTACAGTTTGTGGTGGTTCTGTTCATTCTTTTAAAGGAAATCCATATAGAAGTTATGAAGGTGGAGTTGCACAGTTAAGAGAAGATTTAACAATAAATCAAAGTAGTTTGATTGGAGATTATGATTCACAAAATGTTTATTCAGTAGAAACAATTGGTGATAGAATTTATGTTGGAACTTATGATGGATATGTAAAAGTTTTAACTGAAGATAATATAGAAATTTCAAGTTATAAAGTGGGTGAATTCCCTGGTGACTTTGAAGTATGGGAAAAATGATAAAATTAGAAACAGATTCACTTGATGTATTATTAAGAACACAACCTAAACTAATGGTAATGTTTGGTACTGATTGGTGTGGGAATTGTGATATTCTTAAACCAGAGTTTGAAAGAGTTTCTAATGAATATAAAGAAATACCATTTATACTTATAAATCCTGATAATTCTCCTAATAGTAGAAAACTCACAGATTTAACAAATATACCAATGGTAGTTGCCTTTAAAAAAGGAAAAGAAATTTTTAGTAAGTACGGAAATAAAAAAGAAATAGTACAACAAGTTTTAAAAACTTTAATATAAATAAATTATGGCACAAATTATAGGAGCAGGTGGTCAAGCACTTGGAGAAGAAAAACCTTTAGACATTACAAAAACAGAACCAGTAGGTTGTAAAAAATGTGGTGGAGAGGTATTTATTCAAGGATTTTCATTTAGAAGAGTATCAGCAATTCTTACAGGAAAACCAAAAGATGAATTATTACCAGTAGAATTATTTTTATGTGGTGATTGTGGTGAGGTTCTAAATGAATTATTACCAAAAGGATTAAAAATGGAAGATTAATGGCTAAATCTTTATTTGACCATATAAAAGCAGTTACACAATTTCAAGACCCAAACTATTGGGATAAACTTGAAGAGGGTGATAAGAAAACATGGAGTAATTATATGATTCATCGTTTTCTTTCTATGAATTCTGATTGGATAGAGGTACTTTCAGAGATACAACCTTATACACAAACCCTAGAACCCAAACAACTTTATTTAGCTTTAATTGGTATTTTACCGAAAGGAAGATATTATCTTAAATATACAAAGGGAAAAAAGGCTGGTAAATATGAATCTTTTCTAATTGAGATTTTAACAAAAGATTTTCAATGTTCAACAAAAGAAGCAGAAGATTACTGTGAAATACTTTATTCAACACGAGAAGGTAGAGAAAATATCAAGTATATATGTGAAAGATATGGTGTTGATAAAAAACAAATCACAAAGTTAAAATTAAAGGTATAAAAATTTGGATTTCTCAATTTTTTTTCGTATATTTACATAGTAAATAAAACATATTATGTATCAACCTTATAAATACGACCCAAATAATCCTCTTAGTGATGAGGAGTTAGATGAATTAGGTAAAGTGGATTTCGAAGGATTCTTAGAGTACTTAGATTCTAAAACTGCTTATCTTAAATCTAAAACAAGACCCATGAATTCTCATGAACTTAAACAAGTTGCAGCTTTATCTGCAGCAATTGATGGTAGAAAAATATCTGATAAAGAATGGGAAAGTATCAAAGAACAAGGTAAGATAAACGAAGAAGAAAATAATAAAAGATGGCAAAAGTAAGTTACTCACAATATGGAATGTATTCAACTTGTCAAGAACAATATAAGTTAAATTATATTGATAAGCTAGGAACATCTTCAGCAAATATCCACACAATATTTGGTTCAGCAATGCACGAAACTATCCAACATTTTTTGGATGTGATGTATAATGTTTCTAAAAAACAAGCACTTACTCTTAATTTAGAAAAGATGTTATACAATCAATTAGTAGAACATTTTACTAAAGAAAAAGAAAAAATGAATGGTAGGTTTCCTTGTACTCAAGAAGAGATTGAAGAATTTTTTGAAGATGGTAAACATATACTTTCTTACTTTAGAAAAAAATTAGATAAACTTTATTCTAAAAGTGGATTTGAATTGGTTGCTATTGAACAAGTACTTAATGCTGAAGTAAAACCAGGTGTTCATTTCATTGGTTTTATTGATGTACTTCTAAAAGATAAAACTACTCAAGAATATATTATCATTGATTTAAAGACATCAACACGAGGTTGGTCAAAATATCAAAAGAATGATAAAGTAAAAACATCTCAGATGTTACTTTACAAAAAATTCTACTCACAGAAGTATGATATTCCATTAGATAAGATTAGAGTAGAGTATCAAATCCTTAAAAGAAAGATATCAGAAAACTTTGAATATCCTATACCAAGAATTTCTAAGTTTGTTCCCGCTAATGGAAAACCTTCGATGAACCTTGCATGGAATGGATTTACAAATTTTGTAGATTCTGTATTTGGTGATGGTGGTGAAATAATACAAAAAGTATTTCCTCACACTAAAGGAAACCATTGTAAGTGGTGTGAGTTTAAAGAGAGAGGATTATGTTCTGCATGGAATTAGTATGTTTTTTAAATTTATATATATTTATATAAAACAATAATACAAATGTTATGGCAGATACAAAGTTAACAACTGTTAAAATAATAAAAAATCTTTATTCAAAATTTAAAAAGATTTCATTTGATTCTAATATTACTTTACAAAAATTAGTAAATAGGTCAGTTGATAAGTACATTGAGGATAAAGATTTTAGAAGTGAAATAAATAATTATCAAAACCTACAAGAAAGCGGCTCCGCATTTTAAAAAATGAAACAACAAGACAACGGAAATCCACAACTTAACCAAACTCGTAATGAATTTAACGATAGAGTTGAAACTAAAAGATATTTAGGACAAACTATGAGAGTTAAGTTAAACCACCACAGAAGATTTAGAACAATTTAAATAAAGGTTAATGGCAAAAAAGAAAATACTATTGTTATCAGATGACTTGAGAATGTCATCAGGGATAGCAACAGTTTCAAAAGAATTAGTTTTCGGAACATTTGAACACTATGATTGGGTACAATTAGGTGCAGCAGTAAATCATCCTGAAAAAGGTAAAGAAATCGATTTGGGTGAAGATGCTAGAAAAGTAAGTGGAGTAAAAGATGCTTCACTTAAAATTATTCCTTGGACTGGATATGGTGATGCAAATATTCTAAGAGAATTGATAATGAGACATCAACCAGATGCAATCCTACACTTTACAGACCCAAGATATTGGAGATGGTTATATGAAATGGAAGCAGAATTGAGACAAAACATTCCAATTCTGTTTTATCATATATGGGATGACCTACCAGACCCTCACTACAATAGAGATTATTACGAAAGTTGTGATTGGTTAGGGTGTATTTCAAGACAAACTTATGGTATTGTAAGTAGAGTTGGTAGTATAGATTCAGAAACAATCAAACCATTAGAAGAATGGCAAACCTCTTATGTTCCTCATGGTATCAATTCAAACACATACAAACCAACTGAAGTACCACAAGATTTTAGAAAACAATTACTTGGTGGTAAAGATTATAAGTTTGTTCTATTTTGGATGAATAGAAACATTAAAAGAAAACAACCATCAGATGTAATATGGGCTTTTAGTAAGTTTGTAGATGGATTACCAAAAGAAGATAAAGATAAAGTATGTTTGATAATGCATACAGCACCAAGAGACCAAAATGGTACAGATTTAATTGCTGTTGCAGATAGAATAGCACCTGGTTGTGATATTAAATTTTCAACTGAAAGAGTAAACCAACAACAATTAAATTGGTTATATAACTTATCAGATTGTACAATTAATATTGCAGGTAACGAAGGATTTGGATTAGTAACTGCTGAATCAGTAATGGCAGGAACACCTATTATTCTAAATGTTACAGGTGGAATGCAAGACCAATGTGGATTCAAAAAGAAATCTACTAAAAAATACTTTACTGCTGAAGATTATAAACAAATCGGTTCACTTCACAATTACAGAGAATGGGAAGATAAAGTAACTCATGGTGAGTGGGTAAAGCCAGTTTGGTCAAGAGTTCAAACAATGGTTGGTTCACTTCCAACTCCTTATATTATTGATGATAAAGTAGATGTTTATGAAGTAGCAGATGCAATTAGATATTGGTATGATAAAACACCAGAACAAAGAAAAAAAGCAGGATTAAAAGGTAGAGAAGAATTCTTAGGTGAAATGGGATTAAATCATACAAATATGTGTAAAACACTCCACGATGGAATTCAAACTACACTAAAAAATTGGAAACCAAAGAAAAAGTTTAATGTTTATAAACTTAGGTAATGATTGATAGAATCTTTATAATTGGTGATAGTTTTTGTGATGGTGTAATGCATTCAATAGATAGAAAACCTCCTTACAAACAAATGCATTGGGTAAACTATGTAGATTATCATTATAAAGATACTGAAGTTATAAATGATGCTTTTGGAAGTAGAGATTTACAATCTATGATTGATTATTGGATTAAGTTATTTCCAATTCTTACAGAAAATGATAGAGTTATTATTGGGTTTTCTGATGCACAAAGACAAAGAATACCAATTGAAGATGAAAAAGATTATAAAAAGTTAGAATGGAGTGGTGGTGTTTGTAAAAATATGTTCTTAACAAGACAATGGTGGAGTGCTTATGAAGATTTTAAAACAACTTCAGCTTCAGATATTTATTCTGAGAATGATATGGATAAAATGTTAAATTTTTTAGAAGTTATGAATCAAAGTAAAACAACTTCTCAAAATTATAAAGAAGTAATCGAATCACTTTATAAAGTTGCTCCATGTAAAACCTACTTATTTTCATGGCAAGATTACCATCAATATAATTTACCAAAAGCTTATTGTGTTGAAGATAGAGCTGATTTAACAGGAATATTAGGAGATTGGACTACCATGCATCAATTGGCCGAAGAAACAAATGGAGAAGAAGGTTTAGAACATGACCAGCATTGGGATTATAGAACTATGGAATCATTTGGAAAATATGTAATTGATAAAATAAAATGAGTAAACCAATTTTTATAATAAGATTTCCAGGTTATTGGACTAACAATCAAGTTAATGAATCTCGTAGAGCAATTCACAATATGAAAGAACTTAGTGAAGATTATCATATTTTAACTTTACAAGATAATGAAATTGAAACTACAAGATTTGAATGTTACAATTCACCTCACGAACCAGAAAAGTTAGAAGAAATTACACAACTAACAAAACTCTCAATAGAGAGATGTTTAAGAAACGAAGAAGAAAACAGATTAAGAGAATTAGAAGATGAATAAACCATTATTAGTATTTCAGGCACCAGTAGCAACAAGAAGTGGTTATGGTGACCATTCAAGAGATATCTTGAAATCATTATTTGAATTGGATAAGTACGATGTAAAGATTGTACCAACAAGGTGGGGAAATACTCCACAAGACCAGATTGACCCTCAAAGTGAGTTTGGACAAAAACTTTTACAAAATATTGTTACTAAAGTTGATAGACAAATAGATATTTTTATCCAAGTTTCAGTTGCAAATGAATTTAAAAAAGTAGGTAATTATAATATTGGGATTACTGCAGGAGTTGAAACAACAATTGCACCACAAGAATTTTTAACAGGTGCAAATAATATGGATTTAATTATAACTCCATCAGAGTTTACAAAAGAAACTTTAGTTAAAACAACATTTACTCAAGTTGATAAACAAACTAAACAAGAAGTTGGAAAACTTCAATTAACTAAACCAGTTGAGGTTTTATTTGAAGGAGTTGATACTACAATATTTGATGGTAAATCTAAATCATCTATATTGGATTCAGTTGATACTGATTTTAACTTCTTATTTGTAGGACATTGGTTAGCAGGAGATTTAGGACACGATAGAAAAGATGTAGGAATGATGATTAAAACATTTTGTACAGTTTTTAAAAATTTACCAAAGAAACAACAACCAGGTTTAATTCTTAAATCATCTCACGCTGGATTTTCAGTTGGTGAAAGAGAAACTATTTCAAGAAAGATAAAAGATTTAACAAAAGAATATGGTGATAATTGTCCATCTATCCATTTAGTATGGGGAGATTTATCAGAGGAACAACTTAATTCACTTTATAATGATGATAAAGTTAAAGCAAAGATAATGTTTACAAAAGGAGAAGGATATGGTAGACCACTTGCAGAGTTTGCAACAACAGGTAAACCAATATTAGTTTCTAATTGGAGTGGATACAAAGATTTCTTACCAGAAGAAAATACAGTTTACTTAGAAGGTGAATTAAAAGAAGTTCATAAATCATCTCAAAACAAATTCTTATTAAAAGAAGCAAAGTGGTTTTATGTAGATTATTCAAAAGCAGCGGCAAAGATTTTTGATGTACATAAAAACTATAAAACATATTTATCTAAGAGTGAAGGATTGAAAACAAATATTAATTCAAACTTTACACTTTCCAAGATGACTGAAAAGTTAGGTTCTATACTTGAAAAATATGTTAAGGTTGAACCACAACCACAACACATTGAAATGAAGTTACCAGAAATTAAGAAATTATAATGACTTTATATACAAGACAATATACTAAACTTTTAAGACCTGAAAAGAGAGTACCAAGAAGTCAAATCAGGCCAAGAAATATCTATCGTATTGTTACATACAAGGGAGGTGAACCTGCAACAAAAACAGCAGAAACAGCAAGATATGTTTTTGTAATTGGAGTTGTTGGAAATAAAATACATTGTATAAAAATTAATCCAATAGTACCTTTACATTTTACACAATTAATTGGTAAATTAAGAGATAAAAGAAAACCACTAAGTTCTCAGTTAAGATTAGAAGATATGTTAAAAACATACTCACGAGATGGTAATTCACTTTTTGATAGTTCTATAAAAACTAATAGAAATTTATATCGTAGAGATTTAAATAATTATAGAACTTATATCTTAGATAAAATAGTAAATGTATATGAAATTAGATTTGAGCAAGAAGTATTAGAAAGATTATTTGGTGAAATAACAACCGCATCTGAAAAGAGAGCAATTATTAAAGATGAACAATCTGATTTAGATGAAGATAATCCAAATTCATTAATACAATAAAAAATGACAATAAGTTACGCAATTACAGTTTGTAATGAATTAGAAGAAATAACAAAATTATTAGATTTTTTACAAACAAAAATTAGAAAAGAAGATGAAATTGTAATTCAGTTTGATACTGATAATACACCAGAGGAAGTAGTTCATTTTCTAAAACTACAAAATGCTATGCATAATTACACAGTAGTAGATTTTCCTCTTAATAAAGATTTTGCATCATTTAAAAACAATCTTAAATCTCATTGTACAAAAGATTATATTTTTCAAATTGATGCTGATGAAATCCCACATGAAGTTTTAATTAATTTTTTACCACAACTTTTAGAAGATAATAAGGTAGATGTGATTTTTATACCAAGAGTAAACACAGTTGAAGGATTAACACAATCTCATATTGATAAATGGAAGTGGAATGTAAACGAAAAAGGTTGGGTAAACTTCCCTGATTATCAAACTAGAATTTACAAAAATACAAAAGAAATTACTTGGATGAATAAAGTACACGAGAGAATAAGTGGTTATGATACTTTCTCAAACTTTCCAGCCGAGGAACAATGGAGTTTATATCATCCAAAGAAAATAGATAGACAAGAAAAACAAAACGAATTTTACGAAACAATTTAAAAATATGGAAACAGGTAAATTTAAGCCATTAGGTGATAGAGTATTAGTTAAGGCTGATGAAAAAAGGGAAAGTACAACAAAAAGTGGAATCATTATTGCAGATTCGATTACTATGGATAAAAAAGTTTATGGTGAGGTTGTATCAATAGGAACAGGTATCTTTTCTCAGAATGGAGAGAGAATTCCAATGACAGTAAAAGTTGGTGATAGAGTAATGTACGAAAAAGGACATGGTGTAAATAAAATAGAAATAGGAGATGAAGAATATCTTTTATTTAACGAACATCAATTAATAGGAATCGTATCGTGAAAATCTTAGTAACAGGTGGAGCAGGATTTATTGGTTCTAATTTAATTAAAAAATTAGTATCAGAAGGTAATGAAGTTGTATCGCTTGATGACTATTCAACTGGTGATAGAAAAAATCATATAGAAGGTGTAAAGTATATCAATTGTGATATTGAACAGATAGAATATATTAAAGGAAAGGATATTGATTTATGTTATCATCTTGCTGCACAATCAAGAGTACAACCATCATTTGATGACCCAACAGAATGTTTACGAGTTAATGTAAATGGAACTGAAAAGGTAATGGAATGGGCAGATAATTGGGATATACGAGTTGTATATGCTGGTTCATCTTCTAAACACCATGACCCTACCGATTCACCATATGCTATGTACAAATATCTTGGAGAAGAAGTTTGTAAACTTTATAAAAAAACATTTGATGTTAATGTAGAGATTTGTAGATTCTATAATGTATATGGGCCAGGTGAATCATTAGATGAAAAATATGGAAGTGTAATTGGTATTTGGAGAACAAAAGTATCCAAAATTGAAGCACTACCTATTGTTGGTGATGGTGAACAAAAAAGAGATTTCATTCATGTAGATGATATTGTAGATGGATTAATTAAAATCGGATTTGGTTCTGAAAAACATGAAGATGCTTGGGAACTTGGAGTTGGAGTAAATTATTCAATTAATGAAATTTACAGATGGTTTAATGAAAAGTTTTGGATAGAATCAACTTATATACCAGAACAAAAAGGAAATTATAGAGAAACTCTCAATACTAATACAGATACAAAAGAAAGATTAGGTTGGGAACCAAAAGATAGATTAAAAGAATATATTCAATCATTATGATAGGAATTATAGGACAAGGTTTTGTTGGTAATGCGATTTACCAAAAGTTTAAAGATTATTACGAGATTAACACTTACGATTTAGATTCATCTAAATGTAATTCAAGTGAACAAGAAACATTAGATAACGATATTGTTTTTGTATGTTTACCAACACCAATGAATTCAGATGGAAGTTGTAATGTTAGTTTGGTAGAATCTGCAATCAAACGATGTTCTGAATTTGGTATCACTAAAACTGTTGTAATCAAATCAACAGTATCTCCTGGCACTACTGCTAGAATAAATTCATTATATCCTAATATGGATATTGTATTTAATCCAGAATTCCTTACTGAAAGAAATGCAGTAAAGGATTATGAAAATCAATCTCGTATCATTTTAGGAGGACCAAGACCAAGTACTACTAAATTAAAAGGAATATTCTCAAAGGTATTTCCAAAAGCACATATTATTAAGACTGATTCTACTCATGCAGAAATGGTAAAGTATTTAACTAATACCTTCTTATCAGTTAAAGTATCATTTGCAAATGAGATATATCAGATATGTGAAGGATTAAATGTTGATTATGATAAGGTTGTAGAGTATGCCACACATGATGAACGATTAGGCAAATCCCATTGGAATGTACCAGGTCATGATGGAGATTTTGGATTCGGTGGACATTGTTTTCCAAAAGATTTAGCAGCATTGATTCACTTAGCAGAAAACTTAGATGTTATTGATAATGTTTTAAGTGC
>Ga0222719_10003445_pt1 | contig 14082 bp, 11 predicted proteins | sample C33_34DmetaG_FD_165039 | JGI IMG/M metagenome (GOLD analysis project Ga0222719, IMG submission 165039) | Estuarine water microbial communities from San Francisco Bay, California, United States - C33_34D | ecosystem: Environmental > Aquatic > Marine > Unclassified | place: USA: California...
TCTTATTTCTATTTTACCTTCTATACCGTTGTCAGTAGCCCATTGATTTAAGTCGTAATTTTGAACTGAAGCGGATAATTGTAGAGAGCCAGAATATTTTGACACATTACCTCCAACTCCTGCTTCAGACCCGTAGTTTTTAGCTATCTGTACCTGTTTATTAAGTGTTGGTTCTACAACTCTATTATTAACAGTACTTCCTGTTGATGCTCCTTCGTAACTTAAGTAGTTTTCTCTGATTTTAAAGTTAAATACTTCGTTACCGTATGTAGTTATAGCCTCTTCAAAACAGGTATAGAAAGATCCACTATCTAATTCTACATCCATTAAAGGGTATCCAAGTCTAGAGGCACAGTATTTTGCTACTTTATCTGCATCTACTTGAAATTCAGTATCTGTATCGTAAAATCCAAAAGGAGTAGATCCTGTAGTAAAGCTTGAACTACCTCCCCATATTGCAATATCAGCCATCTATGAATAGTTTATTTATAAATAGCACATAAAAAAAGAGGCCCGAAGGCCTCTCTCTTATTATTATTCTACTTAGATTATATTGTAGCTAAATCGCTAATATAAATTTTTCCGTAGAATTCTGGACGAATCATCTTCTTAGCATAACGAGTCATCAAACCTTTTCTAGGAGTGAAGGTTTCTGGATCGTATACTAGAGGAGTCATCATTAATGGTACATAAGGAGCATAAACTGCACCAGTTTCTAAGAATTGAGATCCTCTATATCCTAACAACGCAATGTTCTCAGTCATATAAGGGTTCTTGTAAACTTGGAATCTGTTGTTTAATGCACCTACTTTTTGTACGCCCATTGCAAACTGATCTTGATCACCGTTTGTATTAGCAGCATATCCAGGAATTGATTCAAGGATTGTAGCTACTGTTGGAGAACATACGATAAAGTTAGCACCACCTCTTAATGTTTTTTGGTGAATCTTGTTAGATACTTTTTGGATTTTAGTTCCTAAAGTTTGGAACCATTGTCCTTGAGTATTGTAGAAATCAGAAGTGCTAGTAGTAAATGCATTTCCGTCCCATACTTTGTTGTTCTCAGCTGACCACTTTTCAGTTGTTCTAGCTCCTAAAATCAACATATCAAGAATCTCTAGATCGATTTCCATTGAAATGTACTCACTTAATAGTGAAGTCAATTCAGCTTCAGCATCGATTGAGTGATATGCGTTAAGATCTTGAGCAAATTCTGGTGTCCATTGAGCTTTCAATTTACGAGTCTTAGCAACAACTGCCTCAGATTGTAATTGAACGTCAATTTCAGGGATAGTGATAGAACCATCAACTGCAGCAGCAGAATCAGCTTCGAAATCACCTCTTGTGTTATCAGCAGGCTGTAGGCTATATTTAACTGTAGCAGCTAATTCTCCGTTAGTAGGTAGAGTAAGGTCGCTATTTTTCAATACGAAAGTTACATTATTCCCACTAACTGTAGTTAATTCTGGGTAGTTAGTTACGTCTACAGAACCTGATACTAATCTGAAAGATCTTACAGCTTCTTTGTCAAATTGTACAGAAGACATATTAACAGTATACGTATCGAAATCACTAGGTAATTTAGCTTCATCATAAGCGATAGATCCAGATCCAGCTGATCCAGTAGCTTGAGCAGATACTGCTAATGATTTTTCATTAACAGAATATCCAAATTTACCAGCTCCGTAAAGTCCGCCAGAAGCGTCAGTATCGGCTGCCATTTTAGTTGCTCCGTCGGTTACGTTACCGTACATGTTATCTCCGTCAGCACGTCCACCTGTTGCAGTACCGTACTTAAAGTCTAAGTAAAATACTAGCCCAGAAGGCAAGTTCATTGGTTGTACAGATACGAAGTCTTGAGCTACGATTTGAGAAAATACTTTTCTCACTAATGGAAGAGCAACTCCAGCCCACTGCTCACCAGCACCGGCAGTAAAGCCAGTTGATGTACCAGAGGCACCTGTGTTGTTAGCTTCAGCAACGATTTGCTTTGCTTGGTTTTCCAAAATCATAGCCATGTTGGCAGTTCCTTTTTCATCTAGTCCTTCTAAAAGACCAGAAGCTGCCCATTTTGTAGCAAGTCTATTGGAGTCAGCTTGTAAGCTTTTGTATCCATTAGCACTTTCTAATAGTGAATTTAATTCCATGGTTTGTTTTTTTTATTTATTTAATAATACCAGCTAATTTTTGCATTCTACGAACAGCATCGGATACTTCTGCAATAATTTCAGGTTTTTTAGCTGTTGTACCTGTTGCTTTACTTGCAGATCCTTTGTGTTCTTTTATAGTAGTTTCTTTTTTAGTTCCTACATTGTCAGAAACCGTTTCGAAAACTAATTTTACTTCTTTAACCGTTTCAGCTTTATCAAAAGCAGCAATTACGTTAACTTTTTGACTTTCTGATAAGTTGGTAGATTTAAAGATCTTATTAACATAGAGTAATTTAGAATTAAGAATGTTAACTTCGTTCAAATCTTTTTTGAGTAACTCGATTGTATCTGTAGCTTGTTTAAGTTCTTCCTTAAGTTTAGCTACACGATTAATGTTATAGTCACTACCGTCTGATTCAGCATTAACTTGAACAGAAGTATCTTCTTCTACAGTTTCGTCTTTTTTGTCTTTATCGTGAGACATTTCTTCTACTGATTCTAATTCACGAATAAGTTCGTCTAAGTCGATCTCTTCTTCTTCAGCACCCATTTCTGTTTCACCGTCTAATTCAGGTTCTTCAGTTGGTGCTTCATCTCCCATTCCTTCAATATCACCAGCGTCCATATCGTCAGCAGGAGCGTCTCCGCCTACCTCTTGAGCAATAATGTCTCTGATCATATCTTTGAATTGGTCTACTGTTAAATCACCGAGTTCTTCATCTCCAGATGTTTCATCAGTATGCTCTTCTTCAGAATGTTCTGCTTCGTCCTCAGATTCTTCTGAGTCATCCTCGGCTTCTTCGTCTTCAGCTTCTTCAACTGCTGTAAGTTCTTCCTCTATTGCTTCTTCTTTAGAGTGAGTTCCTTCTTCTACTTCTTCTTCTTCGACTTCGTTTACTACTTCTTCTACTTCTTCGGACTTGTCTTCCATTTCTTGTAGTTTAGCAGCTAACATATCTTTCAGATGAGGAGTTAAAGTCTCTTCTAAAGCTTCTTTAGCGTTAGCAATAGCGGCTTCACGTACAGATTTTGCTTCAGCAATAGCTTGCTTGAATAAATCTTTGTTTGCCATTATAAAAATTGTTTGTGAGTTCGTACGATTATTTTAAATCGTAATGTGAAATATATTTTTTGATAATACAGTATGAGGAACTGTATATTTTATATAAATATATACTATTTCCAAAAACCTAACAGTTTAAGAGAAAGTATCTGCTAAGTCCCCTAATTCTGTTACTACACTATTGAGTTCTCCGTTTATTTCTTCGCTATGATCTCCTAGATGTTCGGCATGTTTATAATGCTGAATCTTTTTGGTTAATCCTAAAATGTTAAAACCTGCCAGAGTAAATCCGCTTATTCCAGCTTGTTGAGCAGCTCCAAGTAGAGATGCTTTGATAGATGCTGCCATTGAAGCTTTGAAGAAAGGAGCTATAAAAGCTAAAAGCTTAATAGTAGCTATTCCGATTAAAATTAACATTAATCCTTTATAAATTTTAGTAGCTACCGGTAATGCAGCTTCAACCTGTTCTTTAGAAGGTTTTTTGAACTTTAAAAATTTAGCTATACCTCCAGCTTCTTTTCCTGCTTTTTTAGCTGCTAGTAACCAGGCTATACCTTTAGGTCCTAAAGCCGAAGCTAATTTTTTAGTAAATGCTACAAATTTATTAGGCCATGATTCTGGGTCTTTTCCTAGCGTAGGAAAAAATTTATCAGTAAACTGTTTTACTTTTTTAGCTAAATACTTTCCAAAATCTGTGCTTGTAAGAAAGTCTTTGATACCTCCAAAGAAACTAATCATAGCATCAACAACCGGGAATCCAGTTTCAATAGCTTCTTTAACTTGTTTGGATTTATAAAATTCTTCTTTAAGGAAAGAGTAAAAAGCAACATTAGCTGCTATTTCAGCTACTAACTCTTCGTTATTATTTATAGATTCAGATGTTAGATTGTCGTATCCTTCTATAACCATAGTAGACACTTTACGTATTTCTTCTTTAGTAAGTAAAATATCTATATTGGGATTTTCTAAAATGATAGAAGACAATTTCATTACGCTCTTAGTATGTCGTTGATAATTGAGTTTAAATTAGAATATTTGGATACTTTTACTTTACCTTCTTGTAAGGATATAGGATTCATAAATGCTCCATGAGTAGAAGGATTAGATACAAAGTCCCAACATACTAGTTCGAAATCGTCTTGTACTTCAAGATGTCCCTCGTTTGTTTGGTTAACTGAGCCTGTACCTCTAGATGAGATACCAATTGTATGACCTGCTTTAATTATTTCTTTTACGATATTACCAGCAGGTGTATTTAAAAGCTCTACTTTACCCATTAAATCATCTCCTTTCCAGTAAAGGTCTTTTACTATATGAGAAGCATTCTTTAGAGAAACTACAGGAGATTCTGGGTGATCTAATTCACCAAAAGCATTTCCTCTTTTAACAAACTCTTCCATATACTTTTTAGCCTCTCTTACTAATATATCTTTAGAGTAAACTCTACCGTTTTGATTTTCGGCTTTAGCTCTTTGCATAACTCCTTCAACCTCAAATACTCCAGGTCTAGTTTTAGATTCTCTGATAGTCGGTCTAAATGGTGTTACATCTACTAGTAATTGTGCCATATTGCTTTTTATTATGATTTTTGTGATACTATAACATACTCGGTTTCTCCGAATTCAATTACCAGTTTAAAATCGTGTCCATCAGGAGTTTCATCATATCCACCTTCATCAAAAGCATAATCTGGCATTACGCCTCGAGAAGTTTGTCTTAAATCGTCCCACTCTTTTCCGTAGTCTTTCAAAGCTTGAGCGATAAATTCTTTTCTTCTATCTTCTAAACTCCTTGCGGCTTTAGTAGCATCGTATTCTTCACTATCTTCCTCTTGATCGTACCCATGTATACTGACATTGGTTAAAGTAACAGGTTTGCTCATATCAACACCTGCTTTTTTAAATGCTTGATCAACTGGATAGTCAGCAAGATAAGGAAATTCTTCTTTAGAGCTGTTATAAAATGGTATATCGCCTTCTGTTACTTTACCTTTCTTTTCAAATAGACCTCTTGCTTTATCTCTACTTACGATTTGGTATTCTTTTTTAGTTTCACCGTGAAGTGGGTGTTCAGGATCTTGTAGGATTCCAACTACATCTTGTACTGCATCTCTAATATGTAAATCACGGAAAGCAGCATAAGCTCTATCTCCATCTTTAGCGTTTTGAATATAAGTATCTGCAATGTAGGCTAATATTTCTTCGTCATGATCTTTTCCTTCCTTTTCAGATAACCTACTATTAGCGGTTAATTTATTTTCTGTTAAAAAATTTCTTAAGTCAAAGTTATTTTTCATTTTATTTACTTTTTACGTTTAATCTGTCTTTTTTCGTTTACTGGAGTGAATACTGTGGTTTTTGGAGCTTCTTGTTGAATGTATCCTTTGTCAACGTCTGCTTGTGAAATACGTTTTACTTTAGGCATTTCTAATCCGCCGTGGAACTGTTGTTTAGTGATATGTTTAAGGTCTTTTACGAAAGCATTTTCAATAGAAGGTGCAATAAATGCTCCTACTTTTAATCCTTCATCATTTCTAACCTCTCCTAAATCATCATATACCTTTTGAATCTTAGCTCTTGTTTTATCGTAGAAAGATTCAATTTCAGTTACAATATTTTCTAATGCAATAACAGCTGGTTTTAATCCTTCGAAAGATCCATATTCATCTGCAATTCTTGCTAACTCATTAGTAGCTGCTTCGTTTAACGTCTGCTCTTCTAATATTTTAGTAATAATATTTTTTACAGCTTCATTAACGTTAGACTTTTTACTCGTAGCTGATTCGTTTTTTTTAGTTAACACCTCATTAGTACCTAAAAACTTTACAATATCGTAATTCTGATCTGCCCAACTTATAGCTCTTTCAGGTTCATCATAGTACATATCCTCAAAAGCATCTAAAAGTTGTTCTGCAGTTTTGTATATTACTATGTCATCTTGTCTGAGAAGTGATTTTTTGGGTCCTAAATCTTCTAGATCAGTAACTATATCATCTGATGGAAGATACCTAAGGTAAGGTCCTTTTTTTAGTATTTTAAAGTTAGGATTTTCATTATTAAGTTCAGCTACTGTTTTACCCGTAGCTTTTTTGATAGCTTTATCTTTAGCAGCCATATAATCATCTCCATCGATGTCTCCATCTCCGTCATGATCTTTTCCTTTCTTTTCAAATAGACCTCTTGCTTTATCGCGTTTTACAATACTATATTCTTCTTTAGTTTCATCATGAAGTGGATGGTCTGGTGATTGAAGAATTCCGAGGACATCCTGTACTGCATCTCTAATATTTAAATCGAGGAAATCTGCGTATCTACGATCGCCATCTTTAGCGTTTTGAATATAAGTATCTGCAATGTAGGCTAATATTTCTTCATCATCTGTTTCCTCATTCATAAAGTCAGAAGCTGATGGATAATTAACTGATAAGAACTCTTGGAATTCATCTAAGATAGCTTGATCGTCTCCAAGGTTAATAATATCGTCGTAATGAGTTCTAATAAAAGCTTTAATCTGCTCGTTATCGGCAGGCATTGAGCTTTTAATCAATTCAATTACTTGACGAATAATTTCTTTTTTATCTTCGTAAGGATCTAAAGAAGTATCTATTTCTTCTATATCTTTACCCATTGCTTGTTTAATAGCAGCATCTCTTTTTTCTAGATACTCTTCTTCTGTTTCATAAAGATCCGGGTTTATACCCGTCATTGCATGATCCATATCCCTAGCAGGTTTATTTACCAGCTTATCTATAATTTGGTCAATCATAGAACGGATACCTGTATTTTTAATAGTTGCCCATTTATCAAGTTGATCATCCCAGATATATCCGTAATCAGCCCCCATACTATCGATTTCTTCAGCAATTTCTTTTGCTATTTCGTAGGCTTCATCAGGTAATTTTATTTTAGTCGGTGCGTCATTATGAGTAGCTTCAATTTCTCCTGTTTCAGGATTAAGGTAAGTGATATACCCTTTCATAGCTACTTCTTTGGCTTTGTCATCATCATTGTAATGAGCTTCTAATCCTTTACCTAAATTAGATGGATAACCGTCATAATGGTTATAAGTAGTAGTTAATCTATCTCCTGATAAGTACCCTATTAATGCTCTAGTTCCTTCTGTCATTAGTTTAGCTTCTTTTAACGTAGCTTTTTTCATACCGTTAAAAGTATCTACTTCCAATGCTCCTCTTTTTACTTCTACTTCTTTATCGTGTTTGTCTACTTTAGAAGAACCACCTGAGATAAGATGGTAGTAGTGTAGAGGATCTTTTTTAAGGTTAGCAATAGCTTTCTTTTTAGCTTTAACTTGATCATCCATAGAAACGTTACCGTGGGACATTAACCCCATTGCTTCTAATTCTATATCTATAGCTCTTCTTAAAGAATCATCAGAGTATTTAAATGTATCATCTACTTCTTGCTCTTTTTCTTCGAAGAGCATATTTTTATTTTTAAGAATCTGTACCGTTGAATCGTAGGTACCTACAGGACTTACGTACATAGGGTAAGCTTGTCTCATTTGCCTTACGAATTCAGCTTTAGACATTCTGCCTTCGTTTACGGCTCTATATTTTTCAGTTACTGTTATTGTTCTCATTCTGTAAATAATCTACTAGTTTAGTACTTGAAGGCCTTTTTGGTCTTTTAATTTTTTTATATCCTATTCTCTTCAACGCTTTGGTAGCTTTTTTATCTTTACCAAATGCATAAGGAGTTGTGTATCCTTGTATGTTTCCCGAAACGTTTGCTTCTTCTAGTTCTGTCATAACCTCTCTCACAAGAGAAATAAGTTCAGATCTTTTCATTACAAACTGTTTAATTCATTAACTAAGTCGTAATACATCATTAAATTAACTAAATGATTATCTGATACTTTATCTCTGTTTGTTAGAGGTTTGATATTCTTAGATACTTCAGTTAACTTTATCTTTACTACATCATCTTTTACTTTATCAGTTAGATTTCTTATTAACTCTTTAATGTTAGCTAATTCTTCATTAACTAATGTACGGAGCTTTTGACTAGAATTAACTGAAGTAATAAACTGTCTCAAAATATTTTTCTGTTCTGGTAGTAGGTCTTTATATTTACTATTGAATTTTTCTAAAAGAAATTTGAAAGTAAGTAATTTTAAATCTTTATCGTACTTAGAATATTCTTGAATTAAAGAATCTTTAACACTATCTTGATCTTGTTTATTAGTAGTAAGGTGCTCTAATAAAGTAGATTTAAAATTGACTAATAGTTCTGGGTCAATAAGGTTATCGTTATTTTGAGCTTCTAATAAACAATATAAAGATGCAATAGCTTTATAATTTGAAACTTGTATACCGAAAAATTCATTAAGGTCATAATGATTTCTTATTTCAGAAATAAGTTCATACTTTGCTTTTTTAAGCGTTTTTCTATCTAACTTTCTAGATACTTCAGTAATTGTAGAAATAATCATTTCTGCTTTACTTTGAGAGATATTAGAATTTTTAAGTATGTATTCGTATAGTTTAAATTCTTTAACTAGTGTAGTGTTGCCTGAAAAGTACTTTTTAAGTATCTTTAGAGCAGGTGAATTTTCTTTGGATAGAGTATCGGAAGCAATTTGCTTAACTAAAAGTTCAAATATTAATCCAGTATTTCTATATTTTGAATGTTTTATTTTCATCTAGATATATTACTAATAATAAATATGGGTTAATTACCTAAATCTTTTATATTGTCTTCATTAAGTAATTCAGATGTATCTTCTGTTTCTTCGTTAAAAACTATCTGCTTAAGAGATTCTTTATTCTTATAGTATACAGACTGTGTAAGTAACGATTCATTAACATTTTCATTATCAGAAGGGAATCCACCGTGCATACCGTGAACTCCTAATGGATCACGTCCTCCTACAGGATTATCATTGGTTCCATAAACTGAAGCTTTTTCTCTTGGTCTGCCGCCCTCAGGTCCAGGCTCTCCGTATCCTGGTGGAACACTTGCAGGGCCTTTTTCTGTAGCTGTTGCTCTTCTACCGTACATAGATGCTAAATCGTGTGGTGTACCATAAGAACGACCAGATCTAGCAGGATCGTTACCTTCAGCTTCAAGCTGTGCTATTCTAAAGGCTCTTTTACTATCCTCCCTAACTAAATCTCTTTCTTCATTATATTCATCTTCAGATAAACTGAAAATATTTTCATAGATATAATCTGATGAGAACATTTTGGTATCTCGCATTTGGGCAGCTAAATCGATTTTCTCTTTTAGTAGTGCTACTTTTTCTTGTTCATAAACTACTGAGGGGGTAGTAAGTTTAAGTTCAAAATTAGTTAAGCTTTCACCTTCGAATCCTTGAGTATAGAGATGTACTAAAGCTATTTTAGTCAATTCAGATTCTACTATTCTTTGTATTCTTTCAACTGTTCTTGCAAATCTGATATCTTCTGCAGCTAAAGTTGCTTTACCGGATAAATCACCTTCATATCCAAAATAGGCTTTTGGAATTTTCAAAGCTGCAAATAATTTGTCTCTTAAGTAATTTATATCGTTTGTACCGTCGTACTCTAATCCTTTAGTAGTCTCAATTCTAGTAGTAGCATCTCCTCCTCTGACAGGTAGATAGAAGTCTTCCATCATATTCTGCATGTTAAACTTCAAGTTATATTGACCTGTATTTGGATCAACATAAGGAGTTTTTTTCATAGTATTGATGGTCTTTTGCATAAACTGCTCAACCTCATTAGGAGGTATACTACCAACGTTAACAAAGAACATTCTTTTTTCTGGTGCTCTCATGATACGGTGAATTAACATCGCATCTTCCATTAAATTTAGTTGCTTGTATATTTTCCTAGCTGGTTCTAAATAAGAACGGCCATAGGGTAAGTAATTTGTATCTGAAATAAGTCTAAAGTGGGCAATTTCATAATTATCTAAAGTAATAACATTTTGATCTTTCCTACTTGGAATTCTGTTAGGGTCTTGATGAGATGCTAACCCATCAGGGTCTATAATAAATTCGACTTTGGAAGGGGCTTCTGGGTCATGTCCTTCATGTCTTGATACATTGTAGACGGTGTAAGGAAGTACATTATAAACTCCAAATTTTTCTGCTATTTCTAACTTTAAAAAAAAGTCTCCATATTTACACATGTTTCGGACCCATGACCATAGATTAAATTCTATATTTAAAACATCGTAGAATAAATTATTTAATACTCTTTGAATATTTTCATCAGAGGATTTAATAGTAAGTATGTCCCCTTGATCGTTTTTAACTGTAGCTTCGTCAGATAGTATATCTAATGAAGACGCTAAGATAGAATCAGTATCCATTGCTTCATAGTCACTGTAGAGTTGAAGACGGAGTGTTTGGTAATTGAGAGTAGGATTGTATTGATTTCTAGAATTAGGAACATATAATCTAGTAAATCTGTCTATAAGAGAATTTGTCTCGTATCTACCAGATGTTTGTATTTTATTTACATCTGTGACTTTAAGTTCATTTCCTCCTATGTTGCGTATAACTACATCATTCGAAAAAAGTCTTCTTAAACGTCCAAATAAGGATGTATCTGCCATCAGGTTATATTTTTATATAAATAGTATTATTTAAGTAACCAGGTAATATCTTCTTCACCACCTAGGGTCTTCATAAGATAAGGATTTTCTTTCATACTACCAACGTTAGACATGATAGCTTTGTTCTGAGCATTAAGGTTGGCGAAAGAGGAGAGTTGTGCTCTAGATAAGTCCATACCTTGCTGTCTTAATCTAAGTGCTGTATCTCTAACATACAATGCAGTAGCGCAGGATATTATAAGATCATCGTTATATCTGTCTTGAGCTTGAGCCTTTCCATTTTTCCATACAAATACTCTCATCTCTCCTAATAGTCTTTTTGACTGAATAGTAACTGAATGGTCTCTAATGTACTCAATCATTTTAGCTATCACTAAAGGTCTAGTTCTAGCAGACATTGTAAAACCTGGAACTAGTTTATCTCTTTCAAACTTATTCATATAAGTTTCGACTGATTCCATATTAGAAGTTGAGCTATAGTACATATTTCTATACTCTCTTTCAAGAATCTGTTCTATAGTAGCCCACCCTATATTTGCATTTTCACAAACAAGTAATGCATCATTATACTCTGCTGCTATACCAACTAGTAAGTTACCAAATTCTTTAGGAGATATCTTACCTTTATATTCTCCTACTTGAGCAGCATTCTCTATATCAAATATATGAAACGCTGAGTAGTCTTGTCCATCTCCTCGGGCGACATCAGCAACTACCATATAAGATTTAGTATAGTCTACTCCTTCCCATATCCAAAGGTTGCTATCCACTCCTCTTCTTTCCATTGGGTCTTTTTGATATGTTTCTTCGTAGTATGCCATATCTTCCGGCTCAAAGACTGTATCACCAGAAGCTAAAAAGTCACAGTCGCACTCTTGTCCAGCCATCTTAGGCCCTAAGTCAGCATCTTGTTGATCTCTCCACTTTTTATCTCTTTCAGGGTGGACTGTCCAGGGTAGTCTGATAGGTAGGAATGAGTTCTCTCCTGTTTCTGCTTTTTCCCATGTTTGATGGAACCAGTTACCGATACCGTTAGGAGTAGACAGTGCCATACATTGTCCACCTGTAGCTAAGGTCTGTTGTGCTGCAGTAAAAGTTTCGTCTACGTTATCAATAAACGCTGCCTCATCCATAAGGAGTAACGATACTGCTTCAGATCGTGCAGCATCAGGTGAAGATGATTTAGCTTGTACTTTAGAACCGTTTTTTAATCTTAGAGATAATTTATTTTTTTCTACTGATGGTAATCTCAACCATTTTGGTAATTCATCGTACATAAAGATTACTTTAGTAACTAGATTACGTGCTGTAGCCTGAGTGGTTGCTAATGCTAAGACGTTTTTATCTTTATGAAATAACATTAACCATAAACTATATGCTGCTGCTAAAGTAGATATACCTAACTGTCTTGATTTTAAAGTAATAAGGTATTGATTGTCTCTAAATAAATGAAGTACTTTTTCTTGAAAAGGATAAAGGTTAAATAATATACGACCTCTAGTAGGGTGCTGTATATGGCAGTACTTCTTCATGAAATACGCCGGATCTTTAGCGCACTTAATATACTCTTGTGCGATTATTTTTTTTATGTCTTGAGCCATAACTAAATTTTACTCTATTTGGTTTCTTTTACATCTAAACCGATTTTATCGGAATCATGTCTTTTAGAGTTCTTAGACTTTAAAGGAGTTCTAAACCTACCTCCTTCTATAACCTTAGAATATTCTTCTAGGCTTGGTATACTAACATTGTACTTAACGTACTTTACAGCAACAAATTGATTAAACAAGTCAGAAAAGTCATAATCTTGATTGAGTTCTATTATTATTTGTTTCTCAAGTATTATTCTTTTTTGATGTGCTATTACATCATACCCTTCTTTATCTATAAAAGGAAAGTTAGGGTATTCTTTTAAGTACTCTTCTTTCTGCTGTTTAAGTGTATTAGAACCAAATTCATCTATTAGTGCAAAAGCTCCTTCTATTACTTTATTAGAATTAATTATATCAATAATTTTTTGTAAACTAGGTTCTATTTCACCACCTCTACTCTTAACTAGTCTCTCTAAATCTTCTAACTTAACGGTATTTCCTGAACCTTTGGATGTTTTAGCGCTAACTTGTACTTGATCTTCTCCTTTATGTAAAACGTAATCTATTAAAGGATAATTTCCTTTTTTGGGGAAAAATACTCCATCTGCACCTATAGTTTCACCGTAGTTATAAGCCCCTAATACCTCTCCAAGGTTTTTAAAAAATTCATTATAGAAGTACTTATTTTCGAAAGCTTTTTCGATTTCTACCTCAGTTGGTTTATTTTGACTGTTGGCTAAATACTTAATAACTTTTTTCTGTTCATCACTAATTTTAGTATTGGCATCAGTACCTTTTACTAACTCTTGTTTTGAATCAGATAATGAAATAACTTTATCAACCGTTAATCCTAATTTCTGAGGTTTTAAATCAAAGAACTCCCCGCTTGTTTTATCTGGTTTAAATATAATTGTTACTTTACCAGCTTTAAATATATTATTACTTCTTCCACTCGGTGAACCGTACCTTCCATCATCTTCTAATTTTTTTACTAACACTGTACGTGCATCGTCGTAAATTACAACATGATTTTTAGTATCAGGTTGAATTTGAGATTTTTCTATGTTTAGTAATTTTATAAGGTCAGTTGCAACTTCCTGTGCTTCAGGGGTTAGTATGTCAAAAGAAAGTCTCTTTAGTTCGTTTAGATTAATACCAAACATAGATTCAAACAAAGCTATATCCTCTTGACTATTGATGTCAGGATATCCTTTTTTGGTTCTATATGACCATTCGAGTATAGCTTTGTCTATAAGGTTCATTTAAATACCTAGTACTGATTTTAGAGCTTCTACTGCACTAGTTTTTGGTTGTTCGTCCATAAGTGCGATTGCATCTCTAGCAATATCTATTACTTTCTGCTCTTGTTCCGCATTTTTACCCATACTTACTTTAAGTACCTTTCTATTTGCTGAATCTACATTTGCTTTTCTCTTTGCAAGTTGAGCTGTTGCATCTTTAGGGGCTGGTGTATTTTGAGCTCTTTTCAAAAGATCAGCATCTATTTCATTAACTCGTTCATACATGCCTTCTAAATCTTCTTCGTCCATTTCATTACCTTTCAGGTCGATAGCATATCCATATCCTTCTTTAGGGCCGTCTCCGTCTCCATAATCGCTATATATACCTCCGGTAATGAAATATCCATTAGGGTACTTTTCTATAGATTCTATTCTACCATCGTCGTTTGGATCAAAATCGCCTATTTCGTATGT
>Ga0222719_10003447_pt1 | contig 14082 bp, 17 predicted proteins | sample C33_34DmetaG_FD_165039 | JGI IMG/M metagenome (GOLD analysis project Ga0222719, IMG submission 165039) | Estuarine water microbial communities from San Francisco Bay, California, United States - C33_34D | ecosystem: Environmental > Aquatic > Marine > Unclassified | place: USA: California...
CTTTGTTTCCATTCTACTGCTGTATCTCCTTTAGGATTACCAACAACAGGATCAGAAATAAATGTTTCTCTAAATCTTCTTGTTAATGGATCTGGAGATCTATTTAACTGACCAGCAATATCATATCTCCAATGACCAGGAAGAACTATTTTACGACCATTTAAATCAAAACCAATTTTTCCTGCTTTAAAATTTTCTTCCCAATAAGTTCCTACTCCAGGTTCGTTTCTTGGATCATCTATTATTTTTGGATTCATAGAATTAACTTCATCTGTTAATTTCATTCTATTATTTTTTATATATACTGGATTGAGTTTAAAATTATTTTCAGCAGCAAACTGTTGAACCTCTTCAAATTGTAAATTTTGTTTCATTTTTTCTGCTGCTACATCTAGCTTTTTATAAGAAGTAACAATTTCAGTTGGAGTTTTATTTACAGGAGCATTTACTCTACCAATCCAACCAGCAGGAGATCCTAAAGTAAATCCAGCAAGCATTGCATATTTAACATCTTCTATACTTTTTAAAGGATCTAAAGCAACCAATCCAGTTTCTATTGCAGCATTTTCTGCACCAACTATTGCACCAAATTTTATAGCTCTATTTAATCTCATTAATTTTGTAGGAATAGTTGAGTATGCACCAAAGCCACCAAAAGGAATTGTTGCAGCAGAAAGAAGCCAAGCACTAGGATCAACGGTTGCTGCTATTGCTCTAGCACCAAATCCTTTCCATCCAAGTTTTGAAAGTTCATCTTCTATTTCTATTCTTTCTTCAACTTGTTTTTGAATATTATAAAAATGTTCTTCACTTCTTGCTTCATAAAAAGCATTTCTCATGTAAGCTGGATATTTATCTATAGATTCAAACATTTCTTTTGTTGGAACAAAATTAAAGTCTATTGCTGGACCATCATCCTGCATAAATTTATTTATTCCAGAAACAAATAAATTATCTATATCAAATGCTTTTCCTAATCCTTCTACAAATGTAAGTTTTGGTTCTAATTTACCTTGTTGTTTTCTTATAAAATAATCTACATCTGTAGGTACTACTGATCCAGGTGTATTAATACCCATTTTATCTACAGTAAATTTAATTTCGTCTGATTTTTCTTCTAATGGATTAACTTCATTATCAACACCTAAAGATTCTTTATTATTAGGATTTAAATTTTCTCTTGACATATTATTTAATTGGTTTTCCAAAACCAGATTCGACAAGTGGTTTGCTTAATTCAATTAATCTATTTCTTCTATTATTTAATAAATTATATTTTTTTACATTATCTGCATATATTAAATCTTTTTCTAATGGATATACTTTTTCAACAATATTTTTTTGAGTTAATCTTGCACTATCATAAGTTACTTCATCAAAATCTCCAAGTGGAATTGAAGCACCTATAGATATAGTTTGATCATTTGTTTTATTTTTTAAAATAATTCCTTGTACATCAGAAAATTCTCCTAAAGAATAATATACTGGAATAATATCATCTAATTTATTTGTTTCTTTATTGATACGACCTTCATCATATATTTTTTTAATATATGTTTTAATTGCTGCATCATGGTATTCTGGTAAAGAACTATCTCTTGGAACAATTTGATTAAATAAATCCATTCTATAATTTTGTTCAATAAATTCTTTAGCACCTTCTAAAGCATCTTCTTCTGATCCACCACCTTTATAATAAATGTTAGAAATATTTTTTAACAAATATTTTGTTGTTTGAATATTTTGAATATCACCCAAAAAAAGTCCTGGCATATCAATATCTGAAAAAGTTTTATCAATTTTTTTATCATCTATAGTTCTTAGTCTATAACTTTCTGGTTTGTTTTTAATATCTACCTCTCTTGCAAAAGCTGAATCAAAAGTTTCATTCATACGATTAATTGCAAAATTTATTCTTTCATAACTTTCTAATGTTTCTTTATCTATTTTATAAATTGATTTTAAAGAGTTAAAACCATTTTGTATTTTAAATAATTTAAAATATTCTAAACCTTGTTTAGTTAATTCTTTATTCCCTGTGTCAGATATATTTGATGAACCTCCATTAATAATTGATTTATATAATGGAACTGCAGCACCATTATTAATAGACAATTCTATAACTTGTGCTGGAGTATAATTTCCGCTTTGAGCTTTTATATTTAATCCTTTTTCTAATTCCTTGTTTGTAATAATAGTTCCATCTATATTTTTTAATTCTGCACCTACAGTTAAAATTCCAAGTTTATTATTGAGAATATTACTTATATTTTCATCGGCTAAAACTTTATTGTATTCATCATTAATTTTATCTAATAATTCAGATCTTTTTTTTGATTCTAAAAAAGGAGTATTATCTATATCTTTTAAAATATTTAAAGCAGATTCAAATTGATTATTTTCAATTAATTGTTCTACATCAGATACCAATAAATCTTTTTTAATAGAATCCATTGCAATATTTTTTGTAGATTCACTATCTTTAAAATGTAAAGATCTGCTTTCTTGACTAGCAAATATTTGATTTTTATAAAAATCTTTATCCTGTTGAGAAGTTGCTAATTTATATTTACTTAAATTAATTTCATATTTAGTATTATAATTATATTCTTCTTGTTTATCCAATTCTGCTCTTGCAAGTTTTTTTACATTATTGGTTCTAATAATAATGTCTTGATCAAATGTATCTGATAACATTTGTTTAATTCTTTTATTTTTTGTTTGATCTATTTTTTGTTTAATTAAAAATCTAGCTTGTGTATTAAATGTATTTTGTGCTTCTGTTGGATTAAATAACTTTCCTGCATTAGCTTCTATTTCATCTAACTCAGTAGATAATTGTAGATATTGTTTATCAGCTTCTGCTTTATCAGCAATTAATTTTTCTCTTTCATAATATTCTGCAATTTGAGTTACAGGTTTTATTAATGCAGCACCAGGTGTAGCATAAGGTGAAAGCTGAATACCAGTTCTAACTGTGGGTGCTTCAGTTGTTATATCACCTCTAGCTTCAAATGTAGGAATTTTTGGCATTAGAATGATCCTTCAGTTGCTGTTAAATCTGTCATTGATTGAGTTTGACCACTTAATAAAGATCTACCATAAGGTACTAAAGCACTAATTGCTTGACCATAATATCCCATAGCTGCGGCTCTTCCTTCCATTCTAGCAAGTTGACCTTGCATTCTAGCAAAGTTAGCTTGTTCAAAAGCTCTTGCTTGACCTATTTTAGAATTATATTCTATCATATCTTTTTCTAATTCAGCTTGTTCAGCATTTGATCTTAATATTTTTAAAGCACTACCACTTCTCTCTACTCCAGATTTAGCAAGAGCAACATTAGTTTCTCCTTGTAACTGTTGAAACTGTTGATCAAATCTAACTAAATCTAATTCTAATTTTTGTTGTAATGCTTGAGCTTCTTGTTCAGCAACTTGAGCATTTCTATTTTGGATAGCTTGATTATATTTACCAGTAGCACTAGCTTGTCTTGCAGCAAGTACAGATGTTCCAGCAGTTATTGCAGCACTCCAACCCATTAGAATATCCTCGCATACATATATTGATCTGAACCATCAAAACCAAATTTTTTCATTAATCCTTCTTCCTCTAATCCTAACCATTTAGCAAATTTTAAGCCAGTTGTATAGTTTGCTCTTACAGCAGTTTGAACTCTATTGATATTATTTTCTTTTGCAATACGAGCAAAATCTTTTTTAATAGCTCGTGCTACAAGTAATGGATGATCTAAAGCATCTCTAGTTGCTAGTACCCAACCCTCTGCAACACCATTCCAAATGATTTTCATACCCGCAGCAAAGATAGGTTTGCCATCAATCATACCAGTAAATGCTAAGTTATCTTGTTCTAAATTCATTGGGTCTCCTTCAAACTCCATATCTTTATCCATCAATACATGGTTCATTTGTTGTTGCATAATATATTTACCATGTTCTCCTTTATATTTTACAATATTAAGTATTCTATCCATCGTTTGTTTGTAGCTTTGGATATAAAGATAATATTGTTAAAGGTAAAGGTTGATCTTGTCTAACAAAGATAAATCCATCAGTTTCATAATTACCTCTGAACTCTACTTCCTTATCTCCTGTAAATACTCCAACACCACTATCCATTAAATCTGCTGAAGATCTAAATGGTATTCGTTCCATGTTGTTTAAGTCTGGTCCAACTTCAACTCCTAAAGATTCATAGAGTCTAATTGTTATTTCATAAATTCTTTTAGTCTTACTTTGAGATGTGCCATTCTGTGAACCAGCATCTAATCTCATTGTTTGTAATAAAGATGTAAATCCTAATCCTACTTTAACTTTACTTGCTGATCTATTTAAAGTTATTTCTCCAGAGCTAACTACTTTATCTGGATGTGTTGCACCATCTGCTAAGATCGAAACAGTTTGACCTTCAAGGTGTGATAAACCAGAAAGTGTTGTAACAGGTGAACCATCATAAGATAATTGTGAATCTAAAAAGTTAAATGAAGTATCATCTGTTTCATCAAAATCATAGTTGTGCATATACTCAATATATCTCTTTGTACTTCCATTGATTGTTCTTTTAACAATAACCCATGTTTGATATTCAGAGTTGTCAGTAGGAATCGTTGCTACACTTTCGCAAACTGCATTACCACTACTAAATGTTCCACCAAATATATGTCTATGCCAAGCAACTACTTCTTGTTCTCTTTGATAAGTAAGTCCAATAAGTTGACCATCGTTTCTTGCACACCAAATAATTTGATTAGGCTCTTGTTGATACGATAGTTGTTTGAATCCACCTTCAGAGATATGCTCGGCAAGGATGGTAAGATCTGGAGCTACATAGCCATCTACATCAAAGTTGTAAGCAAGTTCTCTTAATTTTCTTTTAGCTCTTTGTAAAAATAATGTTGCATTACCTACAGCTAGTGCATCTACATTTGCAGCACCATTGTTAGATTGTTTTTTAATTAGAATATTTGTAGGAGTAATTGCAATATCTGTACCACCACCACTAACTGCAAACTCACCACCCGCAGTACCAATAATTAAAGTTCGTGTTGCGGTCATAAATCGAATTGCATTTACTTGGTTCGATGCAATCGTATAAATGATAGCATCATCATCTGCTACTGTACCATGATAATTATCATCCATGTTTTCATAATCTCCAGAAACAGAAAAGAATAATGTTTGCGGTTGAGATAAGGTTGCGGCAAATACCAATCGTTGTTCAAAAAAGGTTACGCAAGAAGGATGACCTGTGGTGTCAGAGAAAGATCCTAAAGCAAAATCTGTATCTGCGGAACTAGAAGAAGGAGCAACAATAGATGTAGCTACTGCAACTGTTACAGAAGTTACTGAGGTAATTTTATAATGACCATCTTTAAAATGTACTAATCTTCCGACATCAGTTGATAACCAACCTTGATCATTATTAACACCAGTAGTAGAAGATAATGTTAAATTACCACTAGATCCAACTGCGGTATGAGAAGGTGCTAATGTCGTAGTAGAAATATTGTGATCCATGAATGGACCATTTTGAAAATCAACTTCAGTAAGTGTCCAGGCAGTATGACCTGTTCTTGATAATTTTCTTACTGCATGATTAGGATGACAGATGTACATAACATCCGCAGATTGTGCAAATTTAATATCAAACAATTCTGCTTCTAAATATGGTGAACTTATTTCATAAGCTAAACCACCAGATAATATTTGACCATTGTCTTTATAGAATCTTATATACTGATCACCAAACTCAAGTATGTAAGTTTGTGTTGTAGAAAATTCAAAAGGAATTAATCTTGTTTCTTTAGAACTATCTTTTACTTCAGCTACATATTGTGTGCCACTTCTTCTTGCTGCACTACCATGAGGATAGACAACCATGTTTTCTAATGTCTTACATCCTGTAGAATATTTTGCTAAATCGTTTCGACCATCAAGTCTCGGTGATAATTCACCACCAGTAAAATTGGTTAATTGTACCGCAACTCTTGCCATGGGTTAGTACCTTGCGTTAATAAATGAAGAAGCTCCAATCACATCTGATTGACCATTATCTGGATTTGTATTTTGACCTTCAGTAGCATCAACAAATCTTGCTTCTTTTAATTTATCTTGAAACAAATTGTACATATTGGAAGCGGTTGGATTCGATGAAGTTACTGCATAAGCAATGTCAGCAGCAAGTGCAGCTGATATAGTTTCTCTTAATAGTTCATCATATTGATTTGGATCTTCAATTCTTGCAACATATTGTACTCTTAATGTGCCATGGTTTGCTAAAATTTTTCTACCTTCAATCTTATAATCATAATCATAATTTAAAATAGTAAGCACTCTCAAACAATCCGCAGGTAAAGTAAACTGATAACTAAAACCCCAATTAGGTGTTGCTGTATCTTTTGCAAGTTCAACTCTTTTGATTAAACAATTCCAAGGATGAGATCTAAATAAACTATCTCTTACTTGTGTGTATCTTGCGTTGCAAAGTCTTGCGTTCTTTGAATCTTCTGTCAATGATAATATGGTTGACGCACCAAGTTGGTTTAATGCTCCATTACAAATGTCTACTACTGATGCCATATTACTTCCTTATAATATACTTTCTTCTAATCTGTCTATCTTTTTCTAATGCAAATAATTCTTTTTCAGTTCTTTCTAGCTTTGCATCGAAACCATAATGCACTTTACCTGTATTTTTAAACCTGTCTACCAGTACATATCGATAAACATAACTCCCCTGTTTAAAATGTAATATTGTTTTTAAATCTTTTATTTGTTTCATAATGATAGATGGGGGATTGCTCCCCCACCTAATAATAAGCGATTACGCTTCGTACGCTTGGATTTTAACTACTTTGTCTTCTTCCATTCTAGTCGCACCGAATGCAGCAGAATAGTAGACTTGAGTAGCATAACCTTTGTCAGCTCTTTCATCGATTCTAGCAGTTGAATCTTTACCAACAGCTAAAGCGATTCCATCACTTACGAAAGCAATACAATCTCTAATTTGAGACGCAACAGCTAATCTGTTAGACACGATGAAATTGAATCCTAAGAAAGTATTAATATCACCTTGTGCTAATGCTTTAACTGTATTGAAATCACTAGAAGTCACTTCAGTAGTTCCTAACAAATCAGAGATTTGTTTTGGAGATACGATGATGTGTCTTGGTAGTGAAGGATCAACATCAGCTAAGTCAATGATTTCTTTTGCTTCTCTTAATTTAGCGATGTTCATACCAGTTGTACCAGCTTCAGCTATGATTTGAGACGCAGGTAGTGCTACTGGTGTACTTACTCCTAAAGGAAAAGTATCAGCAGAACCAGTTGCAGCAGAAATGATAGCATCATCCATTGCTCTACCCATTGCATAAGCAGCAGCTAATGCATAAGTAGAAGTTGGATCTACTAACATTCTTACTTTATCTAAATCATCGATTAGATCAGCAAACTCGTAATCAACCAATGACACTCTTCTTCTTGAGTGTGGGGTATCTGATTGCGGAGTATTTGCGTGTCTTGTTGATCTTACAGTTGCAGTAACACTTCCAACTTGATCGAAGAAAGCATTCTTACCTGTAACAGATTCTAATCTAACTTTATCTCTAAGAATAGAACCTTTTTGTTGTGATAGCATTTGTATGTTAGAACTATATTGTTCTACAAATGCTGTAGTTATTTGAGTTGACATAATTGTCTCTCCTAATTGTTATAGTTAATGTTAAACAAAAACAGAGAGGTTCTCAGAAAATCTGGCATCTCTTGCATTTAAAGTCTGTTAGACTAGAGTCTATTCCTGCTTGTCAGTAAGGTTCTCAGATTTTATCTTTTGAATTGTCTTACTTTTCTTTGGCGAATTTTCATCCGCCATAGAAACCCATTTATAATATTCTTTGCAGATTGGCAAGGGATTTGATTTTTGATTCTCTGATCCACTCTCCACTACAATACGAAGTATTTCTAATTTAACTTCTTTGTTATCCATTGCTCATCATTGTTCTTAATGTAAATACTTGCTGAACAATCTTGTCGTGATCTGGGTGTGATTTATTCCAGTATGGACCACTTCGATCATTAACAAGTTTATTAATTTCAGATTGATAATCTATACCTTGAGATACATTTTCGCTTTCAGTTCCAACTAATTTATCTTCAGATAAAAGATTGGCAATGTTAGCAAAGCCTTTAATGACCTCTGGATGATCTCCTAATCTTGTACCATCTTTAAGTTCCATATCTAAAATTTGTGTATTCATGTTTGCTTTTGCAACTGCTCCAGCTTTTTTAATGTTATCATCAAATGCTCTACCCCATTCTTTTCTAAGTTGTGATTCAGCATTAGCTTGTGCAGTTTCAGTATCTACTCTTGATTGTTGAACAGATCCTTCCATAGCTTCTTTGTAGAACTCTAAAATACCTTGAGCTTGTTTATTGTTTAAACCTAGCTTGTGAGCATTCTCTGTAAATGATTTAATTGCACTTTCATCAAAAGGTACAACCTCTGAATTAGCTTCTAGTTTATATTTATCTGGAGACTCTGGTCTACCTAGTTTATCATAAACTTCATTCCATTGATCATCTGTTGAATTGTTATTTGGTACAGCAACCTTATCTTGACCAATCATTCTTGTTGCATTGATGTAAGATTTAGCAAGAGCTTCTAGTTCAGTAAATTTAGAAATGTTTGGATCATTTCTTAAATCTTCTGGAATAGCTTCTTTCCAAGACTTAGCAACTGTTGGTACTGGTTGTTCTATTTGTGTTTCTTGTGCTGTTGTTTCTTTTGGTGCTTCTGTAGTAGTTTGTGTTGTCTCTGCTACAGGCACAGTTTCCTGTGTTATCTGTTCTTCTGACATAGTTATTTTCCTTTAGTGTTATCATTTTGCAGCATTGATTTAATAAATAGAAGTACGCTGCGTTGACCTTCCATGTATGCACTCTCGTGACTATCCCCTTTAACATTAGTGGTAGACCAAAAGTGACATCGTTTTTCTAAATCAGATAAAACTTTTTTACCATCATCTGATTCAAAAATCATTTTGTATGCTTCTCGAATTTCTTTTATTTGTTTTTCAAATTGTTTGAGATCACTCATTACTCAATATCAGCATTCGCTACAGCTCTTGCTTCATCTGGTAAAGCCTTTGCGAGTGGTGCTATTTTTCCCCCTGCTTCTGCTACTTGTTGTAGCTGTTGCATTTGCATCATTTGTTCTTGTTGAGCTTGTGCTTGTTGTCGTTCAGCATTTAACTCAGATTGTGGTTTTAATATTTTTTGTGGTACACCAACAATGTCTGCTAAGTGTCTAACAAGTTTATCCATATTGATATGATCAAATACTGGAGCAACATTAGATAAGCTACCCATAATTTCTATGGCTCTCATAATTGATTGTAGTTCACTAGACTTCTGTGCTTTAGCTAGTGGAGATACATATTCGATTTCAATATCTTTACCTGCTAAAAATTCTGGTGCTGGTCTAAATAAATTCTTTCTAAGGATTAAAGCAAAAGCTCTATCGATTAATGGTTTTAATAATTCAGATTGAAGTCTACCCAAAACTGGACCAAGCAATCTCATCTTCTCTTCATTTCTTTGAATCACTTCTGTTGCGGTCATCTGTGGACCTTGTTGCATCATTAACTGATTTACATAGAACGCATTACGAATTGAGTTTCTTCTTTGCTCTTCCATGTTTAAACCTAGTGGAGTATTTGCTCCAATGTTTAATGGTTCAATACGATCTCTAGTTCCTGCTCTGTAAAAATTTAAACCACCAGGTACTGTTCTTACTGGTAATATAAATCCATCATCTGGAACAAGGAGTGGTGGATCAACTTGTTTCTGTGCAGACTTGATTGTAGTCTTAGACATTTCATTCAACATCTTAACATCTGGCAATGCGGTCATTGCAGGAGATCTGCCATAGATTTCATGTGATGCTTTTAAGTATCTTGGTACTACAAAAGGAAACTCTCTAAATCCAGATACTGATAATTCATCTCCAGAACTTGCATCTAAGTAAACAGATTCAAATGGCATATTCTGTTTGTCTTGTTTCTTAGGATTGAAATCAGATCTTGGATATACTGCGTGAAGTATTTCTATTTCTTCGTATGGATCTTTCTTAGCTACTGTTGCAATGTTAACAGATACATCTCCAAACTTTTGGATTGCTGCTCTTGCGGATAGTTTAAACTTTCTAAATACTGTATCGATTCTACCTTTTTCATTTTCAGCAATAAAGATTTCATTGATGTGTCTTGTAGAAAATTTTAAAATATCTTCATCATCTTCTTCGATAAACATTGCTGCTGTACCAAAAGTAATTAGATCGTGATATAGTTCAAAAATTTCTTGTTGGAAGTTTGATTTGTTAAATGCTGAATACATTGTTTCTGTTGCAGACTCTAACCATTCTTTTGCTTCATCTTCAAATTCTATATCTTCTTCTTTAAATCTTAAAGAGAACCAAGGAGTTGATGGATTGGTTAGCATCCCATGTAACGATGCTGCTAATAATTCTACTGATTGTAATGGAGAAGAATCAAAAATAAGTTCAGTTCTTTTATCTCCTCTTGATCTTGATTTAGTAACATCTGCTTTTCTTGGTTGCATATAATCTGCAACTTCTTGCCAATGCGATTCCCAGTTTTGTCTTTGAGATTTTAAACGATCAAATCGTTTTAATAAATTTTTTGCTAAATCTGTTTGAGCCATATTATCTACCTAATAAACTTGGTTTACCCAAGGTCAAACTACCAGTTGCACCAGTTACACCTGTCATAATAGTTGGAGATCTACCTACTGCTTTTGCTCTTCTCTTTCTTAAAAGAAGATCATCTCTAGCAGCATCTGCTGCTGCACTTTGAGAAACTTCAGCTGTTGTTGGAGAAGTTACTGTAGGTGCTTGTACTACTTGACCACTACTTCCCATTGCACCACCATTATCACGCATAACAACTTCTCTAGTTGTCATTGTGCCATCAGCTTTTTTATATGCAACATTTTCAACACTAACACCAGGCATTAAATTTCCATAAGCATCTCTTACACCTGTTTGTCTTTCAGACATATATTTTGAAAAAACTTTATTTTGTTGATCTGCATCAAGAGCAGCAAATTCAGATTGTGTATAACCAATATTTTTTTTAGCTTTACTAGATGTTAAAACTTTATCTGTAAAAAATTTTGAATTAACATCTGCACCATATACTGCGATTGGAGATAAAAGTTTAACTCCCATAACAGGAGATTCTTTTATAAAATCTTTTGTTCTATTAATTGTACCTTGTTGAAAATTTTCCAATCTAGTTTGTTCAGCATCTTTTTTAGTACCATACTGTTTTACAGTTTTACCTGCAACAGTAGTAGTTCCTGTCATTCCTGCTGGTCCACTACTTGGTCCGCTTGCACTAGGTGATCCCATAATTATTTCCCAAATGTTAAAGATGATTTAGTTTCCGACTTAGTTTCTTTTTTTGGTTTTAAATCATCTATGTTGTTAAACTTTACTTCTTCTTTTAAATATAAAATATCTTCTTGTTTCTTTTTAAACATTTCTTTAATTTTCTCAAACATTATTCTCCTAATAGTTTATTCTTTTTAATTTTTGTATTCTTATTTTTTAGCAGTCCATTAGATGTAACTACTGTTCCACTTCTAATCATTGTCATTTTTGATTTATTAGTAGAAGTATATTTAGCAGGTTTATTAATATTTTTTTTTTTAATTTCTTTTAACATTTTTTTTATGTCTTCTCTTTGCATTAAATTTTGTAACATTTTTCCAAAAGCCATTTTATTCTCCTAATAAAGTTTTTAATTTTGTTTCTTCAGATTCTTGAAGACCAAGTGGTCCAGTAAGGATAGTAGACTTTCTACCTTTTCTTCTTCTTTCAATTGCATCTTGCTCAGCTTTTATTTTTGCCTTTTCTTCATCAGTTAATTCTGGGGGTTCTGGCAAAGGTGCTGGTGGTGGCAACGATGGCATTTTTGGTTTTAAAATTGAACCCATATTAAATAATCCTATAATCATTATCTGCTACACTTTGCGGAGCAGTTTGTCTAGTATTTAATTCTTGTAAGCCAACAGACAGATACCTCATGGCATCACAAGCGTGTGATGACCAATCATGATTAGGCTTTGACCTAAACATTCTGTTTTTGTCAACATACTTCCTATGGTAATGTCTTAACGCATCTATTAACTTTTTGCAATGGTCTATATCAATATAGCATTTAGGCAGGGTCATTGTCGTGGCATGGATACCATCTTCCAGGGGAATCTTAGGTACTACTTTAAACCGCACACCCAGTTGGTAGGCTACCTCTCTTCTGGTTTTGCCATTGCTGAAATCTGTAACTTCAATATCGTGTGGTGCAAAGTGATCCTTGTAAATATATTCTTTGCTATTTAAAACTTCTATGTAATGCGGTAAACCTTGACCTCGTTCCTCATAGTAATCAATAATGTTTACTGAGTTACCTAGTTGCTGAAAGAATATTATTGCGGTATGATCTGAAACGCCAAGATCCCAAGCGGTGCTGACAGGCAAAGCAGGATCGTAAGGTACTCTTCTCAATTGTTTCTTATCCTCAATCTGGGATAGTACATCACCATATATTGCACCTTCAATGTTGGCAATCCAATCGCACTCAAACTCTTGAAGATACTTCTTCTCTCCCATTACTTCTCTTGCCTTATCTAATTCCTCTTGGTCGACAATCTTTGTTTCACTTGCTTTAGCTTTATAATTAAACCAATCTTCTGCACCTTGTGCGTGTTGGTATAGATCATAGAAGTTATTATTCATCCCAGCAGGAGTACCAATAAATACACAATAACCTTTTCTATCTGATAATGCGGGTCTTATAATTTCTGGAAATAGTTTTTCGGAGACATTGGCGTACTCATCGATGACACACCCATCTAGGTATATACCCCTCAAGCCGTCTGAGTTTTCTGAGCCTAGCAAGGTAATACGAGAGCCATTAGGTAAATCTACTCTTAGCTCTGTTTCGTTAAACCTAGTGTGTGGTATCTTTGCTGTAAACTGTTTTACATAATCCCATGCTATTGCTTTAGCCTGTTTAAAGGTTGGTGCTATGTAGGCAAATCTTGGATTCTTAGCTTTGGTCAACAATGCTGACCTAATTAGATGATTAATCATACATACTGTCTTGCCAAACCTTCGGTGGCAGACCAGCACACTCCATCTAAATCTTGATATTTGCTGGTGTAGATATGCTTGATGTCGTCTTGGAGTATAAGGTATTTTAATATCCATAAGTTCTAATGAACTAATTTACTTAACATCTCTTCATTTATTGGAGAATATTCAAAACCTAATCTATTCATAACATATATTGTAAATAGTTCTGCAGTAGAATTATCTTCCATATTAAAAAATTTAATAACTACATTGTTTGTTTTTTCTTCAATGTAACAAATACAATCCATATCTTCTGATGAAAAATAGTTCATATACTACATCTAGCTTATTTGTAATTGTTTTAAAGTAAAAAATAAAATTTGTAAAAGTGGTGAATAAAATGGTGCAGGGTACTTGTGGGGGTATGGCTATGTGTATGTTGAGATTATCGGAGTATATATACTTATAAAGAAGCGCGCGTTTCTACGGGGGTACGGGGTAAGCGCACGCCAAAAAGCGCACGCGTTTTAATAGCCATAAATGTGTTTCGATAAATAAATGTTATCAGTAATGAAAACAAAAAACCTTTGTAAATAGATAGGTCAACAATACTTACCTATCCGTTATTGTAGTCGTGTAAAAAAATTTTGTTGATGTCTGTTAATGAATAGGAACTATTTTAACCCTATCTAATTCTATTCAACCCCTATCTAATTCTATTCAACCCTATTCAAACCCTATTCAATTTTATTTAACCTTAACAATTTATAATTATTCTAATTTATACTGCGACATTATTGACCATTTACATTATAGCCTTAAAGGTTATATTGAGCTTATAAGTTAAATTAATAAACAAAAAGGAAAATATGACAATACAAGTTAAAGTTAAAAACATTTATGGATGCGAAC
>Ga0222719_10003448_pt1 | contig 14081 bp, 28 predicted proteins | sample C33_34DmetaG_FD_165039 | JGI IMG/M metagenome (GOLD analysis project Ga0222719, IMG submission 165039) | Estuarine water microbial communities from San Francisco Bay, California, United States - C33_34D | ecosystem: Environmental > Aquatic > Marine > Unclassified | place: USA: California...
ACTACGGGAGAACCCGTGTAATGCTTCACGAGCTTGAACTGCTGTCAGCCATTGAGAACAAGCCATGTTAACAACCGGTGATCTAGTGGAGGTCAAGCCAGATGCCTTTGCCTACTTTGCCGGCAGACTAGCACTCGTTGACCACACTGCCCATATCGAAGAGTATTACGATGATGCCGGCAAGCTCCAAACCCGCTTATACTATTTGGTAACGCTAGCAGATAACACTGCCAGCCATGTCCTGCCGGAAGATAGTTTAATCTTGGTTTCAAAGGCACAAAATATAAATGAGTAAAAGGCAATTCCACTACAACCTAGGTGATCTAGTAAAATTCACAGTAGTAAGAAACACTGAAGAATACAAACACCATGTAGAGAAAGTCGGAATAGTAGTAGAGCAGCAGTTAAGGATGACTAAAGATAACGTGTTTAAAATTAAAGCAGGTGACGAACACTACTGGATATCTAGACCAAGGATTACTTTGCTGTCTAAGGCTGCGAGCCCTGTCTGTAAATGAATCCTAAGCAGAAAAAGCAGTCAAGTGCTGGTAACACTCCTGCGGCGAAGACTACAATAGATTCAGCATCTCCCAGCGATTCCGTTATCGCCCGCACGAGCGAGCCTTGGTGCAGTAGATTTTCAGTGGGTGATTTAATTGTCGAGAATATTGGGAACGGTACCCCACGGTTCGGATTAATTTTAAGCATTCATAGGGACAATACGTTTTCTGTACGGTTTGCTGATGGAGTTGATTACGCTTTTGCCAGCCATTGCCTGCCTTATAGCCATTGGTTAGAATTGGTACGGGAACGGCTTGATTAGTTTTGCACATAGGTCTTATAGGGTTGGGGATTTGATGAAGCCGCTTCATTCTGCTAGTGCAGTACATAAGGATGGCGGCTTGGTTTTGATTGTAAGGGAGGCTGGTCATTCCCGATACTTTTATGGGCTTGTGTGCTCAACAGGTAAGGAACGGTTGTTAAGCCTTGAGGACTATTGTGGAGTATTTGAGGAATGGTAGCGTTGCCGGCGGTTGGCTGCTTTTGTGTACTGTTGGAAAAAATTTCTAGGAAAAAAATTGGAGCTTTTGAGTTATGAGAAAAATTTATATCGGAATATTGTTAATCTGCTACTGGCTGCAAAAGAAAAATTGGCGGCGACCTTCCGGTCTTGTCTGGCGGATTACAACTCGAATTGGGGCATGGTCGGCTCGAATGGCTGGAGTGTGGGCGTGCCTGTCCCTAGTCTAGATCTCCACGGGCTGCGGCACCACGAGGTGCAGAATGAGGTTGTGAGGTTTTTAGAGAGGCACTTGAGATCTGGTTTGTTTGTGGAAATCATTACGGGCAATAGCCAGGTTATGTTAGAAGAAAGTATTAAAATAATTCAACAATATGGGTTACAATATTATACAGGGTATCCTAATTATGTTGGAAGAATAATGGTGGTTATGTATGATGATGTACATTAGTATTGGTCTTTGTGTCGTTGGGTTTTTGGTTGCATCTGTTTCCATAACTTTTATTATTGCTCAAGGATTTTTTGGTGATAATAGAGATGAAGAAAATAAATGAGGTTTTACAATGTTTTATAAGTGGTTGTTTTTTCTAGTTTTTATGACTCCTGATTATACACGATATAATTTGGAGCAAATTGATTGCCCTAGGTGGGCTCCTGGCGGTGACGAGATCCTGCCTATGAATATTACTTTATCGCCCCAACTCAAACTTCAGAACGCTATGCGGTGTTACTGCCAGGTAGTCAAAGCTAAAGAGCGTGAGTGTATCCGAAATGGAATTCCCACAGGAGCATGCAAACAGAGAACCGCTGACTGGGTAGAAGAAAATTTAAAACTAAACCAAAATACTAATCAAGATAATGTCTTGATGAGATTGCCTAAAAGGAATTTAATTATCAATGAATACTAAACGAGGATATGCCCTAGCTATTGTACTAGGATTAGGATTTATTTTATCTGCTTCCGCTATTCTGCTGTACTCAAATGCACAGGATGAAATGAGGATCGCAGCTAATAGCCGAAGGATCCTCCAATCAAAGCTGGCTGCCTCTTCGGGGATTACCCATTTTAAGAGTATGGAGCTATTCTACGAACACCTACGCCAACAGGCTGATGTTATGGGTCAGGAAGAATTAATCATCATTGATGAGACTTCAGTTGGCGACCGGACCTTTTATAAAGTCGAGGTCAGTCTTTGTTGTGAGCTTGGGGAAAACGAGTTTATTGTTAAGAGTACTGGATATTATAAAGACAATGGTCGTATTGTTTCCACTCATGTAAAACGTTCTTTATTCAAGACTGTAGACTAATTATAGAGTCTTATTTTTTTTAGGTGTGCCCCATGATTACTAAAAGTCCAACTTGGAATATGGTAGTAGAAGGTCTCAAAGATCTTCATCAGGCGAAAAAATTTACGGACAAAGTTATGAAACAAATCTTGGAGCTACAGACTAAAAATGCTGAAAATACAAGCAAGTAGAGGTTGGTGGTGGTGGCTCACTAATTTAGAATATTCTTTTTAAGGGAAAAAATAAAATGAAAATTACACTATCCCGACTAACAGAAATTGTAAGAGGCGTTGTAAAAGAAGCTGCTGCACAAGGTAAGATGCAGAAGATTTATAAAGCATCTTATAATAATATGATCAAGAAAGCTTCTACTGGTGGAAACAAGAACACCCCTCCCTTTACCAAGAAGGCAGCCAAGGCTGGTAAGTCTGGTCTAGGACCTTTCTAATGAATCAGGGCAAGTGGAAACAGTTTCTAAATGAAGCCAAGATGGCTGACCTTGGGGCTAGAGAAAAGTACGTTGCCAAGATCGGCAGTATGAAAGTCCTTATCGATATTGAGGATGCTGATCTAGTCGGCACCAAACACAGCAAAGAGCGACAATTCAGGCACGATAGAAAGATCTCTAATGAAGCTATTATCGGTGCTGTTGAGTTAGCATTGGGTAAAGTTATTAATGACTTCGCTAATGGTGAGTTATCTAATAATGAACCTTTTGTTATTCGTGCCATCAGTAAAGGTAAGGCACCCGACCTTAATGTTGTGGCTGCCCTTGATATGAAGAAGGGTCCTGATAGCGTCAAAGTAGTGACTGTTATGAGGAAGAACGATTTCAAGAGCGATGATAAAACCTATGAGGTTCATCCTCGGTGACCTTCCAGCGTAAATGGAAGCAGTTTGTTAACGAAGCTGTTAAAGTTTATGTTCATGGTTATATCAAGCCAGAGTCGGCTTTCTATACTATTGCCGAATGGGAACAGATGGCTAATCAAATATTGGCTGCCCAGAAAGATGGTCACTCCATACGGGGTGGTAAGATTGAGGGTCCCGAAGAGTTAGTCAGTTTAATTAATTCTTTTTATGACTTCCAACTAAACGTGGAAGTTGATCGCTACGATCTCCTTACTTACAAAAATGTAATGGATCATATTGAGGATTTTGCGAACCATCGTGTATGGGGGCTTCGCAAAGAGTTTGGAGAGTACTTTCCCGACATTAACAAGCTACGTTTAGCGTACTTTTATTCCCGTGGAGACCTTGAACCATATATTCTCATAGATGACGAGTTTACCGAGCAAATTTACGGCTCAACTAATAACCCCAAAATGCTGCTTCATTATACATCTGAAAGCGGTGTTGAAAGAATTCAAAGAGCAATCGATAAGGGAGAGCCTTTTGATATCTCTTCTTACACGGTAGCCGAACGACCCTTCTTCAGAAAAGAATCTAATTTGATTATGGAGTTCGAAGGCAATGTTCGTGCAGGTTTCCGCAGCGATGTTAAATCTTATTCAGTAAGTAATGGTCGCAAGTGCGTTAATCTTTATAGACTTGGCTATCCTGGGGAAGACAAAGAAAATCTTTGTACTGACTTAGAAAACGATTGTAACGGGGAACTCAAGACCTCATTATGGAATGAGTTCATTGCTACACCAATTAAAATTGTGGATATATCACCAGCATGAAAATTTCAAGAGATAAAATTAAACAACTTGTAGAGCAAGAGGTTGAGAGAAGATCAGCAGATGTTGAAAAGGTTTCTAAAAAGATGGACACTTTCTCTGCTCAATTGGAGCCATTATTAGATCGTATTAACACTCGTGTAGAATTTGAACAGTTTCTAAAGGATGCTATAAAAATCAGCAGCGTCAATGTTAAAGGTAGCGATATTATGCTGGCTATGATGAATATTGCTAAACAATTGAGAAAAGAAATTAAATAAAACTATTTATAACTGAGCTAAACCTGAGGGAGTCTTATCAAAATGAAGATCACAAAAGAATTATTAAAGCAAGTTGTTACCGAAACTCTTAAGAGAACTGGTCACATTACTGAAGCTTATGCTATGGAAAAAGACTTCAAGAAAGGGATGCCTGTAAGCTGGAATACTTTAGAAAAAGTAATTAAGAAAACAGCGAGTGGTCGTGAGAAAGTTGATTATGAAAGAGTTTCCAATAAGGGGTATATTATGGATATGATAACAGCCCCATCGGGACACAACGAGCCTGGCCTAGCAGTCGTCAAAGATCTTGACGGAAAATCTCATGAAGTAGCGCTAACAGAACTTACCCCAGCATAACCCCTGGGCTGAAACTACTTATTATATGAGTACTTTCAAGGAACATAAAACAATAGCCGATCGAGCCGCAAGTGACCGCTCTCGGCATAGAAAAAAAGTAGAAAAAGCAATCAAAGAAAGCATCAAAGATGTTGTTGCTGAAGAAAGTATTATTGGACAAAGTGGGAAAAAGAAAGTAAGAATCCCAATCAAGGGGATTAAAGAACACCAGTTTGTTTATGGTAATAATGAGAATAATAAAAGAGTTGGTTCTGCCCAGGGAAAGAAAGTACAACAAGGGCAAAGGATAGGTAAAGCTAATCCTCGTCGTGGTCAAGGTCAGGGAGAACCAGGGAAGCCAGGCAACAAGCCAGGTGAGGAAATGTATGAGATAGAAATGTCTCTAGAAGAATTAGCAGAATACTTGTTCTCTGATTTGAATTTACCTGAACTGGAAAAGAAACAGTTTAAATTTATTACCGAAGAAAAGATGAAGCGTAAGGGTAAAAGACCTTATGGTATCCGCCCACGTCTGTCTAAAAAAGAAACCATTAAACAAAAGATCAGGCGAAAGAAAGCAGCCATAAAAGCCGGCAGTCATGATCCAGAGTCTGGTGAAAGGTTTCCCTTCCATGAAAGTGATCTAAGATACAAGCACATTGCTCCTGTGCAAAAAGAAAACACGACAGCAGTAATCTTCTTTGTAATGGATGTCTCTGGGTCTATGACTAAATCTAAGAAGTTTTTAGCTCGTAGTTTCTTCTTTCTATTATACCAATTTTTAAACCATAAGTATTCTTCTGTGGATGTTGTTTTTGTTTCCCACACAACGGACGCAAATGAAGTCAATGAAGAACAGTTCTTTACCCGTGCTACTGGTGGAGGTACAATGGCTTCTTCAGGACTACAGAAGGTTAAAGACATTATTGATAAAAGATATCACCCAAATAACTGGAATATCTATACATTCTATTGTGGTGATGGTGAGAACTGGGGTTCTGATAATGATAAGACAATGGATCTTTTTAAGGAATTAAAAGAAATCAATCAGATGATGTGTTATACCGAAATAGGTGAAGCTCCTGATTCTAGGCGTCTAAACTCATTATCGTTTTTTGCCGAGTTTTCCGAGAACAGTTTGTGGAATCGTGTAGAAACTATTATGGACAAGACATTTAAAAGAAATCGCTTAGTGACTCATGATAATATATGGACTTCTTTTAAGAGGCTGTTTGGAGGCAAGGTCTAATGGCTGATTGGAGTATGGATGAACTACAAGATTGGGATGATAAAATCTGTGACCTAGGAAAAGAATTAGGTTTAGATTGGTACCCAATAAGTTATGAAATTTGTGATTATAAGGCGATGATCGGTGCTATGGCTTATACAGGTATGCCAACTCATTACCGCCACTGGTCATATGGAAAATCCTTTGATCGTATTCAGACGGAATATGACCTTGGTATGCAGGGTCTCCCTTATGAGATGATTATTAATTCTAATCCAAGCATAGCATATTTAATGACCGAGAACCCTATGCCGACACATTTATTAACTATGGCTCACTGTGTAGGTCATAGTGACTTCTTTAAAAACAACAGAATGTTTATGGAGACAAATGCGGATACAGTCATCGATCGTTTTAAGGCTGCTGGTAAAAGAATCCAAAAGTATATGGAAGATCCTAACATTGGAATAGATAAAGTAGAAAAGATTATAGACGCTTGCCACACTATAAAATACCAAGTACCTAGAACTCCAGGGCTTAAACGCAGAGATCATAAGAAGCTAAAAGAATATTATAAAAATCTTATGATGAATGATACAACAGGGTGGTATAATGATTTTAATATTAATAAGATACCATTAGAGCCGGATTATAATCTATTAGCATTTATTAGAGAACACAACCGTTTTCTAGAAGAGTGGGAAAAAGATATATTACACATCATCGAGGATAACTCAAAGTATTTTGTTCCGCAAGCTAGAACCAAGATTATGAATGAGGGCTGGGCTGTTCTTATCCATGAAAAGATAATTAAAATGCTTGATCTGCCTACAGAGTATCATTTGGCTTTTATTAGGCTTCACAACCAAGTAATTCGCCCTCACCTAGGTCGAGTTAACCCTTATCACTTGGGATATAAAATATTTAGACACATAGAAGATAAGCACGGCTTTCAAGCGTGTTTGGATGCAAGGCTCTCTCATAGCGATGAGACCTTCATTAAAACATATCTTGATGAAGAGTTATGTAACGAACTGAATTTGTTTAGTTTTGCTTATCAACGTAGAGAAGGGGTCCATCGAATAACCGATGTTTCTGGTGAAGATACTTGGAGAACTATTCGTGACGACCTAATTAAGAATGTGGGCTTAGGTTCTGTTCCTACTGTTTATGTAGAAAAACTAGAGAAAGATGGGACACTAGTTTTGAAACATGAGCATGATGGAAGGGATTTAGAGCTTTCGGAAGCCAACAGAGTATTTGAACATATAAACGTTCTGTGGTCTGGTGGCGTAAAATTTACAACAATCATAGAAGATGAAATCTGGGAGTTCTAAACATGCCAAAGGTCAATAAATCAGATAAGTTTTTAAAACTTGTTACGAAGCACAAAGAAGCTAAAAAGGAAGAGAAGTTTAGCGGAACACTTGGAGAGTATTTAGAGGTACTAGAGAAAGATTCTGGTGTATCTAGATTAGCTCACAAGAGGCTCTATGACGCCATTAGTGCTCATGGTATTACACGTCTTGAGAAATCTGATGAAAGATGTTCCAAAATCTTTGGTGGTGAAGAGCTTCGTACCTATGACTATTTCCAGAGTCAGTTCTTTGGTATGGAAAGGTCATTAGCAAAGATTATGAGATTCCTACGCTCTGCTTCATTAAAAGGCGAAGAGAGCCGTCAGGTATTATTACTCCTCGGTCCTGTCGGTGCTGGTAAATCTGCCCTTATGGAAAGAATTAAGGGAGCACTAGAAGAAACTGAACCAATGTATCATATTGAAGGTTGTCCAATTCATGAGGAGCCTCTGCACTTAATACCTCGTTCTCTAAGAGAAGAGTTCAAAGAAATCTACGGTATTAATATTGAAGGCGACTTATGCCCTGTGTGTCGGCACAACTTAAAGGAAGAATACAACAATGACTATATGTCTGTCCCCGTAAAGCAGTCTAGCTTCTCGGTTCGGGGTCGACGGGGTGTTGGTGTAGTTCCACCAATGGATGCTAACAGTCAGGATGTAACTATTCTCGTAGGCAGTGAAGATATCTCTAAATTAGACATGTACTCTGAAGATGACCCACGAGTCCTGTCTCTAAACGGTGCCTTTAACGTCGGCAACCGTGGTATTGTTGAGTTTGTTGAGGTCTTCAAGAATGAGATCGAATTCCTTCACACTATGATTACCGCAACCCAGGAGAAGGCTGTACCATCACCAGGTAAAGGACCTATGATTTATTTTGATGGTGTTATCCTTGCTCACTGTAATGAAGCAGAGTGGAATAAATTCAAGTCTGAGGGTACAAACGAAGCTATCTTGGATCGTATCGTTCGTGTAAATGTCCCTTACAGTCTTGAATATTCTGAAGAACAGAAGATCTACGAAAAACTTATGGGTCTTTCTGATTTTGACTGTCATGTCGCTCCGCACACTCTAGAGATCGCATCAATGTTCGCTGTGCTAAGTCGGCTTCATCCTTCAAACAAAGTAGATCAACTAACAAAAATGAAGATCTACAATGGTAAGGATGTAATTGAACAAGGGCATGTTAAAAAGGTTGATATTACTGACCTTCGAGAAGAGACTCGTGATGAGGGTATGACTGGTATTTCTACTCGTTTCATCATGAAGGCTATTGATGCTGCTCTATCAGACAGCGATAAGAATATGGTAACCCCTATTTCAATACGTGATGCCCTCATTAAACAGGTCAAAGATCAAATCGTAGTAGAAGACGATAGAAACCGTTACTTGGATTATCTAGGTAAAACTCTTCATGATGAATACCTAAACATATTGGAAAAAGAGATTACCAAAGCTTTTGTTTCGGCTTATGATGAACAAGCAGAATCTCTATTTAATAATTACCTTGATCACGCCGAGGCGTTTGTTAATCTTACAAATGTTAAGGACCCAGTAACTAATGAAGAGATTCAACCTGATGAGTCTTTCATGGCTTCTATTGAAGAACAAATAGGAATTGTAGGAACATCTAGAGAAAACTTTAGAATTGATATTACATCTTATATGTTCTCCAAGCTCCGCCGAGGTGAAAAAGTACATTGGCAGAGTTACGCTCCTCTACGAGAGGCAATTGAAAACAAATTAACTGCTTCTGTTAGAGATATATCAAGAATCGTTACCAAGTCCAAGAGCCGAGATAAGAAACAACAAGGCAAATATAACGAAATGGTGCAAACTTTGATCGATGAGTATGGATACAACGAAGATTCAGCAGAAGAAGTAATTAAATTTGCTGCAAACAATCTCTGGAGAGATAGCTAAAGGCGGTCAGGTGAATAAAATACCAGATTCTATTGAACAATTATCTAAATTTGTTGGAAATACCCCACTAATACAAGTATTTGTTGAATTAAACGGCAAAAAACTTAATATTTTTGCAAAATATGAGGCTTGGAATTATTCTGGGAGTATAAAAGATCGAATGGCACTGCAAATCTTGCAAAGTGCCTACTCGTGCAACACTATTCAACCAAAAGATGTAATTGTAGAAGCTACAAGTGGCAATACAGGTATTGCATTTGCTGCGATGGGTGCTTTTTTAGGTCATCCAGTAGAAATTTATATGCCTGACTGGCTCTCTGATGAAAGAAAACGTCTTTTACGCTTTTATGGAGCAAAATTACACGAAATTAGTGCAGAAGAGGGTGGATTTCTTAAGTGTATTGAGTTAGCAGAGGATAAAGGCTTGAAAAAAGGGTATTTTTGCCCTAAACAGTTTGAAAACTCAAATAATCCACTTGCTCACTGTACTAAAACAGCCCCAGAGGTTGAATTATCACTCCTAAAAAAGGGTTTTGGTGATTTAGACGCTTTTGTCGCTGGTGCGGGCACTGGAGGCACTATTATGGGTTTTTATAGACACTTTTCCCAAATAATCGAGCATTTTCAAGCATTTCCGGTGTTTCCTGTTAATAATACCGATGGTTCTCATCGTATTGAAGGAATTGGAGACAGTTTTGTTCCTAAAATCCTTTCTCTTGACGAATTAGGTCCCATGGTACGTATATCTGATACTGATGCTATAGCTGTAGCCCGCTTATTGAATAATAGAGGACTATCAGTTGGAATATCCTCGGGGGCTAACTTATTAGCAGCAACGCAAAAAGCTCTTGATCTCCCTGACGGTTCAAACGTTGCTACTATCTTCTGCGATGACAGTAAGAAGTATTTATCAACGGATCTATGTTCAGGGAGCAAAGAAAAACTATCATGCGACTTTAAATTGTTAGATTATAGAATAATATGTTGAAATATATAAATTATATGGTATAACTAATATACAGGAGAAGCCAATGGATTATGACTTGGTTGAACAAGGTCTAGAATTAATCAAACAAGCTTCTTCTATTTTAGAGGGCATTTCTAATAGTCCAGGTATTACATCACTCCAATTTTATGATGCTTTAGACTTAGCAGGTATTTCCTGTTCCCAAACAAGAGAAGCTTTATATATGGCTGCTACCAATATTGAAATGTCTCTAGAGTTGGTTAGTGATTTAGAAGATCCCACAGTACATTAAAGATTATACATTATGAAAGATTATCCTGAAGAGGCAGTGCCTCTTGGAACTATAGTGAGAAGTATTAAGCTCGATCGCCTTGGGGTGGTTACTGATGCTTTTTATGATAAAGATGTTTTACATTACGAATGTTTTTTCATTCCCAATACTGCACCAGGGATGTACTATCGTAACCTTATGAATAGTGGTCAAGCAGATGAAGTCCATGGTCTAATGGCTGAAGAATCAGAATTTGATTTAATATTTTACCTTATGATGGGCAAAGTGGATTTAGAGGAACTAGATATTTTTCGTGTTCCTGGAGATTTAGTATTATGAAAGCAATGATATTTGATATGGATGGTACTTTAACACCAGCAACTCAAAAAATATCTAAAGAAATGATGGAAGAAATTTCTTCTATTCCAAATGGCATCAAGAAATATCTTGTAACAGGTTCTGACTTTTTAAAAGTTGTTAATCAAATACCAGAGTCTTTTATATTAGATAACTTCTCTAAAGTTTTTACTTGTAACGGGACAAGGGTTTATAATACTTCATTAGATTTAGATGATGAGACACGACCTTTAGAACCAGAACTTATTCATAAGATAGAGTTGATAGACCATTATTCACAGGCTGATATTAATCATTTAGTTTCCCGGCTTTTGGCTATTGCTTCAGAGTCTCACACGAAGTATAAAACAGGTACTTTTATTGAATGGCGTGGAAGTCAAATAAACTTTTCTGTAGTTGGGCGTAATTGTTCTTTAGAGCAAAGAGAAGATTACGTTAAGTGGGACAACAAGAGCAATGAGAGAAAGAAGATTGTCCAAAGGCTGCAAGAAGAATTTTCTGGTTGGGGCTTAGGTTTTAATTTAGGCGGTCAAATATCAATTGATATAACCAGACAAGAATGGGACAAATCATATGCTTTTAAGTTTATTAAAGAAGATCCAAAAGACTGTATCTTTTTTGGGGATAAGATAGTTGAGGGTGGAAATGATTTTGAGATTGCTATGAAATGCGGCAAATATCACGACGTAGAAACTCCAGAAGACACCCTAATAACTCTTTCTCAATATAAATAATATAAGGGAGGACCTGATGAGTGATTATTCAATTAGTTATTCTACTGGTTGGTATTCTGTTAGCCCTAGCTTTACCTGGTGGTACCGTCCTGTTCCTAATGTGGATACAATCAAACAGAGCCAAGAAACAGAGAGAGTTGCTCAAAAAATTAAAACAGAAGAAAAAGAAGCTACACAAAGGGTTGTTGGGCAAACAACAATCGATATATATGCGTAGCAAGGGCAACAAAAAAAGTAAATAAAAACTTGACCTATCCTTAATCCGTAGTATTATATGTATGTAAGGGAGAGAGATAAATGCTCAAAGTAGGTTCCAAAGTTATGCATCGTTCGCCAGCATTCCTTTATTTAGGTGTTGAAGGTGAAGTTATTCAATCGCTAGATGAGCGGAATAACTGGGATGGTCAACCTGTGTTCGTTATTAATTGGGATGATGGTCGTGCTCAGTGGACGAATTGTAAATCATTAGATATGTTAGCGGAGGTGGTATAATGGCTGTTGCTAATCCTGAAGTCGAGTTTCACATGAATGGTTTCCTTGACCAGTGTGCTGAAATGTTAAACAATCACTACGATTCCAATTTTCCGAATATACCTCGTCCAGAGGTCAAAGTCAAAGCGGGTGGTAAATACTACAAGGTTTATCAGGATGCCGGCAAGTACCACAGAAGTGTTTGGTTCTTCGTCAGCAAGGAGGACGGCTTGATTTGGAAGGCTGCCTCTTGGAAGTCCCCTGCTCGCAACTTCGCTCGTGGAAATATTCTAGAAGATAAAGCAAAAGACGTTATTGGTGTCTACGGACTATAAGGAGGATATAATGTCCGAAAATGAGAAACAGTGGAAGTGTAGTTTTACACTAGAGATCATTAGCAAAGAAGGAGCATCCCTTGAGGATTTTAATGCCTCTGTGGATAAGTTTGTTAATGACTTGATTGATGTTATCCCAGACACAGGAACAGCAGCACCAGACAGTGCTATTGACTTCTGGCATGGTGGTATCGGGTTTAACCCAAATGAAGATGAAGAATAAAAGGAGAGAAGATATGTTTGTAGAATTTGAAAGCACCAACATTAATGGCATTCCAAATGGACCAGTTTGGGTTAATACCAATAGTGTATTTTCGTTAGAGAACTATAAAGACTCTGTAACCGAGAAAAATCTTGACCCAGGTGAACTCTATAGTAAACATGTAGTCGTGGAACAGGGTATTACTAAAATCAGAGGCGCAGATCAAACTATCATGGTATTGGGTGATATACACGACACCTTGTCCAAACTCAACGATGTCTAGACAATCTTAGGGAAACAAAATGAAAATGAAATATACTAAACGACGATAAGCGTCAGGGTTAAACCCGAACCGATCTGGCAGGAAGCATAAAGAGCCAGCGTCCCTACCTTCAGTAACCACATACCTTTGAAGAGTTGCGTGTGGAAAACGGTTTGTAGGGTTAGATACCAAATGTACTAGGAGTCCAGACTTGCTTGGGCTAAAACTCTTCAAATGTGCGGGTGTAACTCAAAGGTAGAGTTCTTTCTTTACACGGAAGCAGTTGTAGGTTCGAGTCCTGCCACCCGTACCAAAGGAGTTGTTATGCTTAACGTTTTGGGAAAGTTGCCTAGGGATCTTACAGTCGCCGTTTCAGGTGGTCCAGATTCTATGGCTATATTGGACTTTCTCTCTAACAATCATAATGTAACAGCAGCTTATTTTGATCACGGTACTTCTTTCGGGACTAAATGTAAAAGTTTTGTAAAGGAGTTTTGTGATCGTCGTGATATTGATCTTGTGGTTGGTGTTAATTTTAATACGTGCCCGCCAGGTGAGTCGCTTGAGGAGCATTGGCGAAACGAGCGTTATAAGTTCCTCCACAGCTTTGATGAGCCGGTTATTACAGGTCATAACTTAGACGACGTGATAGAGTGGTATTTATTCTCTTCTATCCACGGACTCGCAAAGATCATCCCGTACCGCAATCAAAATGTAATTAGACCGTTTATCCTCACTCCTAAACGCTCGCTAGAAGATTGGTGTAACAGGAAGGAAGTTCCCTTCTTGGTAGATCCGGCAAACGAGGACAAAAAGTTTATGAGAAGTATTATTAGGCACGATATTCTTCCTAACGCTCGGCTCGTAAATCCGGGCATCGAAAAGACAATCAAAAAACTTGTACAAAAAAGCTATGAAGAATTAGCATAAAAAAACTTGACTTCTTCTTCATCAGTGATAATATAGAGTTATAAGGAGGCAGGTATGAACTGCTTTGAAATTCAAGTCCGTGGTGCTAGCTTTAAAATTTGGGCTCCCACAGTCCAGGATGCTGTAGAGACATTCATGATTGATATGGATGTTTTAGAGATCCCCTCTGAATTAGCTACGTATCATTCGCATGAGGTGGGTCCAATGTTTCCTGCTGAGTGTGGAGGCTTTTAGTTATTGAGTAAAGGAAATATTAAGGAAACTTTAGTGGTCCTGGGAAGTGCTTTGGTTATTGTTGCGACTTCCTATCTTTTGCAGTTGTTACATGGAGCTTGGTAATGGATATTAAGAAGATTCTTTTCTACCCTGAAAGTCACGAAGGTGCTGGCGGTCTGCGTTTGTGGATTGCTGCTGTTTTGATGGTTGGTGTTTTTCTTGCTTGTGGGTATCTAGAG
>Ga0222719_10003449_pt1 | contig 14074 bp, 11 predicted proteins | sample C33_34DmetaG_FD_165039 | JGI IMG/M metagenome (GOLD analysis project Ga0222719, IMG submission 165039) | Estuarine water microbial communities from San Francisco Bay, California, United States - C33_34D | ecosystem: Environmental > Aquatic > Marine > Unclassified | place: USA: California...
CCGCTGGATGTGACGTCCGACGCCGAGGGAGCCGGTGAACGAGATCTTGTCGACCCGCTCATCGGTGAGCATCGGCTCTCCGGCCTCCACGCCGAATCCGGTCACGACGTTGAGCACCCCAGCGGGTAGACCGGCTTCCTCAGCGATGGCCGCCATGCACAGCGCCGTCAACGGGGTCTGCTCGGCCGGCTTCAAGACAACGGTGCATCCGGTCGCCAACGCAGGGGCGACCTTCTGCGCGGCCATCAGCATCGGGTAGTTCCACGGCACGATCAAGCCACACACCCCGACCGGCTCGCGAACCACGAGTGACAGCGCATCGGTGCCCACCGGCGGGATATCACCGGCGATCTTGGTTGCCCACCCCGCGTAGTACTCGAACATGAAGGCAACCTCGTCGATGTCGCCGCGCGCGTCAGCGAGCGGCTTACCGCAGTCGAGGATCTCGATCTCGACGAGCTCGTCCCGGCGCTCCCGAACGAGATCACTCATGCGGTGGAGGATGCGAGCGCGGTCGCGAGCCGCGACCGCCTCCCCCCATCGCCCGTCGTCGAAAGCGGACCGCGCAGCCGCGACGGCTCGGCCAACGTCGACGGAACGGGCCCTCGGAACTCGGGCAATCACCCGTCCCGTGGCCGGATCGAGGCTGTCGAACTCCTCGCCATCGACCGCGGTGACCCACCCCCCATCGATGTACATCCCGGCCGGGACGCGCGCGAGAACTGCTGGGGCTCCGTCGACACCGCTCATGAGGCGCAACGTAGTCGCCAACGCGCCGCCCTCGACAGGCCTCAGCGCGTGCGGAGTCCCGCCGGAAGATGCTCGTCGTCGGCGAGCCGGCGAAGCGAGAAGGTGTGGGCCCCTCCGATCTCGATCGAACCGACTCGCGTGATCGAGCAGTGGCCGATCACGAACCGGTCCCATTCCCAGGGGGTGGGGACCAGCCCGAGGAGGTGCCCAATCGTCACCGAGTTCGTACCGGCGTGAGCGAAAAGCAGGATGCGTCGCCCGGGCTCGGAGATCGTCCACACCGGCAATTCGTGATCGTCGCGGGAGACGCTCCGTTCGGCGAGGAAGTACTCGGCACCGTTGTGGATCCGGTCGACGAAATCACGGACACTCTCACCGCCCTCGAGGCCGTGCCACCGATCATCGGGCGCCATGCGGCGCATCTCGGCGTAGGCCTGCTCGGCCCGCTCGGCCGGCCCGCCATCCCAGCCCGGATCGCGGATCTCGTGCAACCACGGCGCGATCACCTCGGGCCGATCGAGGAGCGCGAGGAGCGGAGCCGCCGTCTGTCGCGCGCGCTGGAGGGGCGACACGAGGATCTCATCGAAGTGCTCGGTCGCGAGATGGCGGGCAGTGATCTTCGCCTGCTCGACGCCACGAGCGGTCAGCGGCGGATCACCGACGCTCAGTCCGTTGCGGACCCATTCGGGCTCCCCGTGACGGACCAGCACGATCTCCATGGCGTCGAAGGTACCGTCTCGGTGTGTCGAGCCGACCGGACTGGTACACGGATCCGACCGGCCGCCACGACCTCCGGTACTTCAACGGAACCTCCTGGACCGGCGATGTCTCCGACTCGGGTCGCCGATCGGTCGACCCGCTCGGGCCGCACCCGCGGCGGCGCGGCACCCGCTCGGTGGTCGCCACGCTGCTCGCCCTCGCCGGGTTCGGCACCCTCGTCATCGCGGTGGTGGTGGTGCCTCGCGCGGCCGCCTACCTCGATGTCTCACCCCACACCGTCGAGATCGTCGACTGCGCGCCCACCGGAAGCGAGGTCGCGCTCACGGTGGCGCTCACCAACGCTGGAGAGTCGAGTGCTGATTACACGATTCACGTTCGGATCCTCGATGACAACGGCGCGGTGATCCGCGACACCACCCTCGAGATCGATGCCGTCGCCGCAGGATCGACCATCGAGACCAGCGATCGACTGCCCGCCCGATTCGAGACCGTCGTCTGCGAGATCCGCGGGGTGAGCGGTCCCCTGCCGTTCGGCATCGATCTCGGGCCTGCTCCGTCGAGCGGTTGACCTGAGCCGGGCCTAGCGTCGGGATCGTGGAAGAACCCCGCACCGCCGAGGACGACACGTCGATCGGTCCACAGATCCACCCACAGATCAGTTCGCCCGGTGGCGGCCCAGGCTGGCGACGCACCGTCGCGCGGGTGGCGGTGCTCAGCGTGATGGCAGCCTTCGCCGCCTTCTGGACCTGGGCGCTCTTCTTCGCCTCGAAGGAAGCGGTGAACCGCATCGGCGACGTCGCGTGGGCCGAGCGCGCGCAGGTGGTCTGCGAGAACTGGAACGAGCGTCGGCTCGAACTCGCCGATTACCGCCAGATTCGTGACGGCGGTGCCGACCTGATCCGCGAGCGCGCCGACATCATCGATCGCGCGACCGACATGATCGAATCAATGCTCGCTGAGGTCACCGCCGTTCGACCGAACGATGCCAAAGGTCGGGCGATCGTGCCGCTGTGGGCCGACGAGTACGCCACGTACATCACCGATCGCCGTCGCTACGCCGAGGACCTTCGCACCACCGGTGAGAACCTGCCCTTCTACGAGACGATGAGCGAAGTGCCGCTCTCGGAGCGACTCGAGACGTTCGCCGGTGATAACAGGATGGACGCCTGCGCTCCTCCCCGAGACCTCAGCATGTGACCGGCGAACCTGGGCCACGATCAGTGATCGGCGAGGGTTGAGCGGATGACCCGCGCGGGAGCACCCACGGCGACCGAGTGATCGGGGATCACCCCGGTGACCACGCTGTTCGCGCCGATCACGCACCCCCGCCCGATCTCGGCACCGGGCAGGACCACCGACCCGTGCCCGATCCAGGATCCGGAGCCGATCCTCACCGGTCGCTCGGGCATGGTCTGAGCCGAGATGGGGAGATCTGGATCCCCGTATCCGTGGTTCTGGTCGGTGATGTAGACGTGGTGACCGGTCCACACATCGTCGCCGATCTCGATTGATAAGTGCCCGACGATGCCCGACCCGCGGCCGATGAGACATCGATCCCCGATGCGGACCACAGGTGATCCGAGGCACTCCTGACCGGGGATCATCCCAGCGGAGAGAGCGACGTGCTCCCCGATCATCGTCTCCCGGCCGATGTGGATGTACCGCTCGTTCATGATCGTCGTCGGAGGGAAGCAAATGACACTCCGCTCACCAAACGCGCCGAAACGTCGACCAGCGGCGGTGTCCGGTCCGATCGCGCCGTGCACTCTGACGAGGTCGAGGAGCGGCAGCGCAAACCGAGCGATCGCGCCCCCCATCAGACGCCGCAGCACGCCAAGCACGAGGCGCACGCTACCGTCCGGTCGGTGGACCCCCGGGAGGCCCGAAGCGCGAACGGCTGGATCGGCATCGACCGTGACGGGGTGTCGGTGTTCAAGGGGATCCGTTACGGCGAGGCCGACCGATTCCGTCCGAGCGAACCGAACGACGGGACACCCGCGAGAGCCGACACCTATCTCGCCCAGTGCGCTCAGGTGCCGGGCCTTATGGAGCAATTCCTCGGAGGCTCGAGTCAGCCCATGGGAGAGGACTGCCTTGGCCTCAACATCTTCACCCCCGATGTCGACGCCTGCCTCCCGGTCATGGTCTGGGTGCATGGCGGCGCCTTCGTAAACGGCTCGGGCTCGGTCCCCTGGTATGACGGGACCGCGCTCGCCAGACGTCGCGAGGTCGTCGTCGTGACGATCAACTATCGCCTCGGACTCCTCGGCTTCACCGGAACCGACGACCTCGGAATCGGCGACCAGATCAGCGCGCTCACCTGGATCCGAGACAACATCTCCGCCTTCGGCGGCGACCCCGGCTCGGTCACCGTGTTCGGCGAATCAGCGGGAGGCGCGTCCGTGATCGCTCTCCTCGCCACCCCCGCCGCGACGAACCTCATCCACCGCGGCATCGCGATGAGCCCATCGATGCCGCAACTCCGATCAGCCACCCGAGCCGCCGAGGCGATCAACGAGGTGATCGCCGCTGCGGGCGTCGATCATCCCGACGCGCTGGCAACCCTCCCCCTCGATCAACTGCTCGCCGCTCAGGCGGTCGTGCTCTCTGGGAGCGGAGACTCGCTCACCGCCTTCTCCCCCACCCTCGGTGGCGCGATCGTGCCCGCCGACGCCCTCGACCGGGTCGCCGCCGACCCGCGACCCCTCATGATCGGCACCACCCGAGACGAGATGCACCTGTTCACCGCCTTCGACCCGGCCGTCAACAGCCTCGACCTCGACGGAGCGCTCGCGCGCTATCGCCGCTGGTTCGATGACGACGCCGAGGAGGCACTCGATCGATACCGACTTCGGCGACCCGACCACACTCCCGGACAACTCGTCTCCGCCGCCCAGACCGATCAGATCTTCCGTCATCCGGCGCGCCGCCTCGTCGAGCGACGTGTCGGCCGCACTCACCTGTGGTGGTTCACCTTCCCGACACCGGCCTTCGACGGCGTGCTCGGCGCCTGCCACGCCCTCGACATCCCGTTCGCCTTCGACAACCTTCACCGCCCCGGCGTCGAGATCTTCACTGGTGACGGCCCCGAGCGCCAGAGCCTCGCCGATCGGTTCAGTGCCGCGATCACCGGTTTCGCGAAGGACGGCGACCCCGGTTGGGATGACACCCGGTCGGGAACCGTCGTTCTCGACGGTGACGGGGCCCAGACCGTGGAGCACCCAGAGCCCGAACTCCTCGAGCTCTGGGACGGCCGATGAACGACCGAAGCGGAGGCCACGGGATCCTCCGAGGCCCACAACTCGGCGAGGGATCGATCACCGATGTGCCCGGTGTTCTCCTCGGCCACCACCAGCGGACCGGCCGCGGATGGCGCACCGGGACAACGGTGGTGGTCGCACCCGACGGCGCCACCGCTGGGGTGGACGTGCGCGGAGGGGGCCCCGGCACCCGGGAGACCGACGCGCTCCGGCCCGGCAATCTCGTCTCGACGATCTACGCCATCTGCCTGTCGGGTGGGAGCGCCTTCGGCCTCTCCGCCGCCGACGGTGTCGTCGCCCATCTCGAGGAGCTCGGCCTCGGCCACCCGGTCGGCGACGATCCTCGACACGTGGTCCCCGTCGTACCCGCCGCGGTGATCTTCGACCTCGGACGCGGCGGGCGATTCGCCAACCGTCCCGACGCCGAATTCGGCCGTGTCGCCTGCCGACGCGCCTCGAGAAACGGTCAGCCAAGAGGATCGATCGGAGCGGGGGCCGGAGCGATTTCCGGTGGGCTCTCCGGTGGGATCGGCTCGGCATCGGCCGAGTTGGACCTGGGAGCCGGGCCGGTCCGAGTCGCCGCCCTCGCCGTCGTCAACTCCCACGGGTCAGTGATCGATCCTGCGACAGCGCTCCCCCGCGTGCACGACGGCCGACTGAGACGCCCCGATCGCGAGCAGCGCCGCACCGTCGCTGACACGATCGCGCGCCACGAGCGAGGCACGATCGATCCGGAGCGAGGCGGGCTGAACACGACGCTCGTTGTGGTCGCCACCGATGCCCGGATCGATGCCACCGAGGCCACACGAGTCGCGGCGGTCGCCCACGATGGCCTCGCGCGCGCGATCCATCCGGTGCACACCCTCTTCGACGGAGACACCGTGTTCACCCTCGCCACCGGTCGAGCCGACCTGGTGGGCCCCTCTCGGCCAGCGAACCTCAACCTGCTCTCCACGATCGCCGCCGACTGCGTCGCTCTCGCCTGTTCCGACGCGGTCCTGGCGGCCGAGGGTCACCGCGATGTGCCCTCCTACCGCGACCTCATGTCGGGGGTGACCGGTGACTGACCCGAGCGTGTGTTCCACCGCCGCTGAGATGGTCTCGCTGTCGCGGTCGTGGATCGCAGAGGGACACACCATCGCCGTGGTTCCGACGATGGGAGCCCTCCACGAGGGACACGTCGCACTCATACTCGAGGCACACCGGCGAGCCGACCGGGTGGTGGTGACGGTCTTCGTGAACCCGACCCAGTTCGATCGGCCCACCGATCTCGATACCTACCCAAGAGATCTCGCGGCCGACCTGGCAACCTGCGCCGCCGAGGGCGTCCACGCCGTGTTCGCCCCAAGTGTCACCGAGGTCTACCCCGAGGGTGCGGTGACGACCGTCGATCCAGGGCCGATCGCCGAACATCTCGAAGGTGAGCACCGACCCGGACATTTCTCCGGCGTCGCCACCGTCGTGCTCAGACTGTTCGAGATCGTGTCCCCCCAGGTGGCGATGTTCGGGGAGAAAGACGCCCAGCAACTCGCGGTCGTTCGCTCGGTGTGCGAGGGCAACGGAGTCGACATCGTCGGGGTAACGACGGTGCGCGAGCCCGACGGACTCGCCCGGTCCAGTCGGAACGTCCACCTCGACCCCGCATCCCGGCAGGCGGCCACCGCCCTGCCGAGCGCGCTCCGGTCGGTGAGCGATGCTTGGGCCTCCGGGCAACGGGCCGCCGACGAACTACGCACCCTCGGGCGCGAGATCATCGAGCGGGCCGGTGGTGAGGTCGACTACCTCGACCTCGTGGACGCGGCGACGTTCCAGCCGAGCAATCCGCCCCAGAGGGGCGACCTCATCGTCGCGGCGGCCTGGTTCGGCGGTGTCCGGCTCATCGACAACCTTCGACTCGACCCCTGAACGGGCGGGTCAGCCGCCGAGAACCTCCGGTCCAGCGATGAGCACCACCGCCAGGACCACGCCGTTGAACAGGGCGTGGCCGATGATCGCCGGCCAGAGCCGCCCCGTGATGAGCGTCGCGGCGCCGAACACCGCGCCGACCGCGGAGAGCACCACCACCAGACCGACACCGGCCGAGCCGGTCGGGTCGACATGGACCGCGCCGAACACGACGGCCTGAGCGACGACCGCGAAGACCCGACCGAGGCGCGGCACGAGCGCCGGGAGGATCACCCCTCGAAACACGACCTCCTCCACGACGGGAGCGGCCACCACCGCCGCGAACGCAGTGAGCAGCAGCGCCGCTGTGAAACCTGAATCGTCGAAGAGACCCTCGGTGTTCGAACCGATCTCGACACCGAAGCCAAGAAGAGCAGCGGCCACCATCGCTTGCGCGACCACCGCTGATACCCACACGAGGGCGCCCTTCGCCACGTCGCTCGGCCTCGGCCGACCGATCACCGCGCGTCCAGTTGCCAGACCGCCTGCGGCTCGAGCGCCGAGACGTCGAAGCGACCAGACCAGCGGCGGGGCATAACCCACGAAGGTGAGGATGGCGATGCCCAACCATTCGGGCAGGCCGACCTCCTCGACCACCGCGAAACCGACACCGCCCGCCAGAAGCGACAGCAGTAGGACCGACAGCGCCAAGAACGCCTCCCGGAGCCCACCGGTAGCCGGTGGCATGGTCGTCGACGTGACCGGATCCCCGAGCGGAGGCTGCCAGGACCGGCCGTCGAAATAGCGGAGGCCGTCGTTGTGGTGCCAACCGACGGGTGGTGTGCCGAGAGGAGGAGGCGGCAGGTTCGTCATGATCTCAGGGGTCTCGCGCCGGTTCCCGGTCGACGATCGGTCGACCCGGGGCGAACTCGCGCGGAGTCATAGTCTGTCACCCGTGGGTCACACCGAATCACTGTGGTACGACACGCTGCCCGACGACCTTCGCGTCGACAGTGCCCCGCTCGACGGGTCGATCCGATGCGACGCCGTCATCATCGGTGCCGGACTCACCGGTCTCTGGACCGCCTACTACCTGCTCGACCGAGAACCCGATCTCGACCTCGTGGTGATCGACCGCTCCGGTGTCGGCACCGGCGCGAGCGGACGCAACGGTGGATGGTGTTCGACGCTGCTCCCGATGAGCCTCGACCGGATGGCCCGCGACCACGGCCGGGCGGCGGCCCGCAGGATGCAGATCGCGATGCACGCCACCCTCGACGAGATCGAGCGGGTCGTCACCTCGCACGGGATCGATGCGGGATTCCAACGGGGCGGTTCGCTCACGGCGGCCCGTAGCGCGCCTCAAGAGAAGCGCATCGCCCATGAACTGTCCCGATATCGAGAGTTCGGGTTCGGGGAGGAGGACTACCGCCTGCTCGCCGCCGATGAGGCGGCGGATCGCTGCTCGATGACGAGGATTCGATCGGCCCTGCACACCCCCCACTGCGCTGCCGTGCACCCGGCCCGCCTCACCCACGGCGTCGCTCGGCTCGCTCAGGATCGAGGCGCCCGGATCCTCGCCCCGGTGAGTGCCCGCCGAATCGAACCGGGCCGCGTGATCACGGACCGAGGGGTCATCAGCGCCGACATCATCGTCCGCGCTACCGAGGGGTACACCTCCGACCTCGATGGTGAGCAGCGGTCGATGATCCCGCTCTACTCGATGATGGTCGCTACGGAACCGCTCGACGCGTCGGTGTGGGAGACGATCGGGTTGCGGAACCGAGAGACCTTCGACGACGGTCGCCACATGATCATTTACGGCCAACGGACAGCCGACGACCGACTCGCCTTCGGTGGTCGCGGCGCGCCCTATCACTTCGGTTCAAGGATCGACGACCGATTCGACACCGACGACCGGGTGCGCCAGGTGATCACCGCCACCCTGATCGATCTGTTCCCGGCTCTCGCCGATGTCCGGTTCACCCACCACTGGGGCGGTCCGCTCGCGGCGCCGAGGGACTGGGCCTGCTCGGTTGACTTCGACCATCGAACCGGGCTTGCCCGCGCTGGTGGCTACGTGGGTGACGGTGTTGCGACCACGAACCTCGCTGGCCGCAGCCTCGCGGCGATGATCGCCAGCGGATCCCGAGAGGATGACGACGACCTGCTTCGACTCCCCTGGGTCGGGCACCGCTCGCGACGCTGGGAACCCGAACCGATCCGATGGCTCGGCATCAACGCTGGTCGCCGGGCGGCCGATTTCGCCGATCGCATTGAGGAGCGCACCGGTCGTGAGAGCCGGCTCTTCGGTGGCGTGCTCGACGGCCTTCTCGGTCGTTGAGCCGGTCAGCGGTGAAGCATCGGATCGTCGAATCGGGCGAGGTGCCGCACAGTGTGCACCGATGACCCCGACAAGATCGCTGAACGGCCGAGCAGCCTGCCGTGCTCCCAGTTGGAGAGGCCGAGCTCGGGTGCTTGAAGCGCGTACTGGCCGTCGACCCATCGGGTGAACCCGTCGCCGACGAAGGGCGCGTCGACGCTGCCGTAGACCGTGTCGACGGTCGAGGGGTCATCGGTGATCACCGACACGACGAACCTCGGGCTGTGCTCGTTGCAGAGCGCCACCGCGTGTTCGAGGCGGTCCACCACGTGGACCGTGATCTCCGGACGTTCCTCCCACTCCCACTCTCGTCCCAGGTCGTCGACATCGATGGACTCCACGCGCACGTCACCAGACAGGCTCTCCGGCCAGCTCGATCGTGCATCGTCGGTCAGGTGCACGGTGGCGCCGGATCGATCGGCGGCAGCGCCGACGAGCGCACCGGCCACGACCGGCACAAGCTCATCCGCCCTCGACCTCGGGATGCAGCAAACATTCAAGGTGTTGCACACCTTCCGATCGAGGCTTCGCTCTACGACGGCGGCGAGTCGGTCGACTGGTGCGTCGTCGGCGACCAGCATCCACGCACCGCCCGTGCCGTGCAGGCTGACCGGAACCCCGGCGCTACGCGCCACCGATCCGAGGCTCGCGACCGCGGCTCCCGAACCTCGGGCCACCGCCAACGAGAGTCGGCGATCCGAGAAGAGGGCGTAACCCGCCCCGTGGGATTCGGCATCGACGAGCCCGACCGCGCCGTTGGGCAGGCCGCAGGCAGCGAGTGCGGGTTCGAGCACGTGCTCGATGATCGCTCGCGCCGTCGCCAAGGCGTCCGAGCCGATCCTGAGCACCGCGGTGTTCCCGGACCGGAGCACCCCGGCCGCGTCGACCACCACGTTCGGACGGCCCTCGAAGACGAACCCAACCACGCCGAGCGGCGCACGACGGGTCTCGATCGTCCACGAGCCGTGCTCAACCGTTCCGAGGAGACCGTCGCGCTCGGGTGGCGCCTCAGCCCACATCCGAAGTCCGGCGGCCATGTCATCGATCATTCGCGCGTCGAGGCGGAGCCGCGTCACCGACCGTCCTCGCTCGAGCGCCGACGCGACATCGGCCTCGTTGATCGCAGTGAGGTTTGCTACGACGGACTCGTCAGCGAGCAGCGCAGCCGCGCGTTCGAAGAAGGAGGTGATCGACGCGTCCGAGCACTCGGCGAGTCGCGTGAACGCCGCTACCGCCTCGCCGACCGCCCGGTCGGCTGCTCCCACGTCGACCGAGCGCAGGTGGATCAGCGCTCCGTCGGCTACCGCGAGACGATCACCGGGAGCGAACGCCTCGGCGAGCGCCTCGTCGACCTCGATCACCCGGTCCCCACCCACGATCACCGATTGACCGGCGACCAAGCGCACCAGTGGCTGCGAAGCCCCGGTCATGAGATGGCCATCACCTCGTCGAGCATGACCGGTCGGCCCTCGTCGATCGAGCGGTGGGCCGCCACACCGACCGCGACCGACCAGAGTCCGTCGGTGAGGGTGACGGCCGCCGAGCGTCCGGCGCGCACCGACTCGATGAAGTCGACGTGCTCGAGATAACTCGCGCCGTGATGCAATCCGACATGGCGCACTTTCTCGGCGCTGATCGGTCGCTCGTCGACGACGTGCAGCCCGTCCGCGCGTCGGCCGACCCTCAGCAGCGACTGGGTGACGAGCGCCTCGACCTTGCCCAGATCACCGGTGACCGCGATCTCCTGCTCGTTCACGCTCGCCTCGGCGAACATGCACAGATCGAGCATCCCGCGCACACCGTTGGCGAACTCGACGATGACGTAGGCATTGTCGAGAATGTCGGGGACCTCCCCGTCGTAACGCTCATCGAGGTGGTTGACGTCTTGAGCGCCCGAGGCGACAACCCTCACCGGCTCAGCGCCAGCGACAAGACGCATCAAGTCGAAGAAGTGGCAGCACTTCTCGACGAGCGTGCCGCCGGTGTTGCGATTGAAGCGATTCCAGTCGCCGACCTTCACGAGGAACGGGAAACGATGCTCGCGAATGGCGACCATCTTCACTGAGCCGGCCACGCCCGTCGCCAGCTCGGCGAGTAGAGCGGTGGTCGGCGGCATGTAGCGGTACTCGAGACCCATCCACACGACCCGATCGGACGGCCCGGCCTCCGCCGCGTCGACTACGCGGCGGCAGTCCTCGACCGTCGTGCACAACGGCTTCTCCACTAGGACGTGCAGGTCACTCGAGAGGACGTCGCCGAGCACATCGACATGCGTCATGTTGGGCGAGGCGATCACCACGGCATCACACAGGCCCGAGTCGATGAGTTCGCGGTGGTCGGCGAACAACGTCGGTGCCTCGCCACCGAATGAGGCGACGGTGGCCGCTCCGATCGCGCGACGCCCTTCGACCGGATCGGAGACCGCGGTGACGACTGCCCCGTCGAGATGGGCGATGTTCTCGAGATGCTCGACCCCCATCATGCCGCTGCCGATGAGGCCGTATCTGACGGTGTCCGAGGGGTTGGTGCTGTTCGACATCGCCGCCAAGCGTACGCTTGCGCGATGGCAACGGACGCAGCGACTGGCGACGACCGCCTCTACTTCCGCCAGATGCTCTCGGGCCGGGATTTCGCCGTCGGCGATCCCTTCGCCACCCAGATGGTGAACTTCGCCTACGCGATCGGTGACCGATCGACCGGTGAGTGCCTGCTCGTCGATCCCGCCTGGAAGGTCGACGACCTCGTTGAGCAGGTAGGAGCCGACGGGATGACGGTCGTCGGTGTGCTCGCCACCCACTACCACGCCGATCACGTCGGGGGATCGATCATGGGCCACGACATCGAGGGGGTCGCCGCTCTCCTCGAGCGCCACTCCTGTCCGGTGCACGTCCAGTCGGAGGAGATCGAGTGGATGGAGCGGACCTCCGGGGTTGGCACCGATCACCTCGTCGCCCACTCCCCCGGCGATGTCGTGACCGTCGGCGATATCGAGGTTCGCTTGGTCCACACCCCCGGACACACCCCGGGGAGCCAGTGCTTCCTCGTCGATGGTCGCCTAGTGGCCGGCGACACCCTGTTCCTTGACGGGTGCGGTCGAACCGATCTGCCCGGCTCGGATCCGGTCGCGATGGGTGAGAGCCTGCGCCTGCTCCACCGGGTCGACGACGACGTAGTCCTCTATCCGGGCCATCGCTACTCGGTAGCGAGTTGCGCGACGATGGGTTCGGTCAAACAGTCGAACTTCGTATTCGACGGGCTCTGACGGGCGGCCGAACGGTCACCAGGTGTCGATGTTGGGTCGACGCCTTACCCCCCGCTCCGGTGCGGGCGCCGTCGAGATCAGGGCGGAGATCCAGCGACGGGTGTCAGCGGGGTCGATCACATCATCGATCTCGAACCAGGAGGCGATACTCAGCGCCTTGCCGTTCTCGTAGAGCCGGTCGACGATCTCGCGAAAGACCCGTTCCTGCTCCTCGGGCGACCCGGCGGCCTCTATCTCCTTGCGGTAGCCGAGCCGCGCGTAACCCTCGAGCCCCATCCCACCAAACTCCCCGGTCGGCCAGGCCAGACAGGCGAGCGGAGCCTTGGTGCTGCCGCCCATCATGGCCTGAGCACCGAGCCCATACGACTTGCGGAGCACCACCGACACCATCGGCACCGAGATGTTGGCCCCGTTGACGAACAATCGCGAGCAGTGTCGCACGAGCGCGGTCTCCTCGATGTCGGGACCGACCATCATCCCCGGGGTGTCGACGAGTGAGACGATCGGCAGGCCGTGGGCGTCGCAGAGTTGGATGAACCGGGCGGCTTTGTCGGCGCCATCGGAGTCGATTGCTCCAGCGAGGTGCGCCGGATCGTTCGCGATCACCCCGATCGGGCGACCCTCAATCCGCGCGAGCGCAGTGATCATCCCAACGCCGAACTCGCGTCGGAGCTCGAGCACTGAACCGCGATCGAAGATGCCCTCCACCGCCGAGCGGATGTCGTAGGCGCGGAGGCGATCGACGGGCACCACGTCCCTCAGCGCCTCCTGATCGGGGCTCTCCCACCGGTCGATCGACCCCTGAAAGTACGAGAGGTAGCGCTTGGCGACGGCAACCGCCTCCGCCTCGTCCTCGACGAGGATGTCGATGACGCCGTTCGGGGACTGCACCGAGGTCGGGCCGACCTCGGTCGGCTCGAACACTCCGAGCCCCCCACCCTCGATCATGGCGGGACCTCCCATGCCGATATTCGAGTCGCGGGTGGCGATCACCACATCGCAGCAACCGAGAATGGCCGCGTTGCCGGCGAAGCAGTACCCCGAGTTGATGCCGACGAGCGGCACCGTGCCCGAGAGTTGCGCCCACCAGAGAAAGGCGAGGCAGTCGAGGCCCGTAACGCCGCCGGTATCGGTGTCACCGGGACGTCCCCCTCCCCCCTCGGTGAAGAACACCACGGGAACACGAAGCTCCTCCGCGAGTTCGAACAGTCGGTCCTTCTTCCGATGGTTCTGGTGTCCCTGGGTTCCGGCCAGCACCGAGTAGTCGTACGACATGACGACGCACCGGGCGTCGCGACCCGAGAACAGGTCGCCGTTCACGGTGGCGAGACCGGCAACGAGTCCGTCAGCCGGAGTGCGCTCCACCAGATCGGCGAGCTCGCGCCGGCGCCGCTGCGCGGCGACAACGAGCGGCCCGTACTCAATGAGTGAGCCATCGTCGATGAGGTCGGCGACGTTCTCGCGGGCCGTGCGGCGACCCTTGGCGTGACGGGCCTCGACCATCGCTCGTCGGGCCTCGTCGGTGCCGATTTGGTGGCGATCCATGACCTCGGACAGGTCCGCGCGATTGAGGCCGGTGGCCGACGGCTGGGCGATAGCAGCGGTCGGCGCGGACGACTCGACGGCGCCGACCGCGATCCGCGCGATCACCGTGCCCGGTGTCAGCGTCGCCCCGATATCGACCAGCAACTCGACGATCTCGCCGTCCGCCGGGGACCGAACCTCATGGTGCAGCTTCATCGACTCGATGAGCCCGAGCACCTCCCCCTCGCGCACGCTCGCTCCGATGGGCTTCTCCCAGGTGACGACCGTGCC
>Ga0222719_10003450_pt1 | contig 14072 bp, 5 predicted proteins | sample C33_34DmetaG_FD_165039 | JGI IMG/M metagenome (GOLD analysis project Ga0222719, IMG submission 165039) | Estuarine water microbial communities from San Francisco Bay, California, United States - C33_34D | ecosystem: Environmental > Aquatic > Marine > Unclassified | place: USA: California...
GGGTTGAAAAATTTGAACCATATTTTTATGTAAAACCGCCTCCAAAGTATTCAAATAAAGAAGATTTAAAGGAATTTATCGAAGAACTTCAAACTTCTATGCTATCTGTATCTGCTACAAACAAAATCAACAAAAAAGTTGAAACATTTGATACACATGAAGATTTTCTTGAATGGAAAGAAACTATTGATGAAAAAGAGTGGTTGTTTTACTGGAAATTCATAGAATATGAAACAATTTATAATAACGTTTCATATTCTAAGAAAGCAATACTGCCTTCCCTGAGAAATCATTTTGTTTCAATGAAAGTTGTTAAACGTAAAGATTTTTGGGGATATTCAAATAATGAATTATCATATTTCATTTTGGTCAAAGTACGTTCATTGAAGTTATACCGAGTTCTTACAAATCTATTCAAATCAAAGTATTCAAAAAAGGGGTTTATACTATATGAAAGCAATATAGATCCATTCTTAAGGTTCATTCATAAAAAAGAGATCAAACCATCAGGTTGGGTATCTATTAATAAACCGATAAACAATGAAATTGAAGGTGGTTGTTGTTATAACATAATCACAAATTACGAAAATGTATTTCCTATTGAATGTAATAAAACGGCACCATTACTAATAGCGTCTTTTGATATAGAATGTTCAAGTAGTCATGGTGATTTTCCAGTAGCTACCAAAGATTATAAAAAACTTGCGGAAGATCTTTGTAGTATTTCGGTTCCTCTTGTTGAGATGTGTTCTGAAAACAACAAAAATATTAATAGCGTATTAAAAAAATGGTTTATCAAATTGCCTAATCAATCTGTTAATTGGGGTGAGTATACACTTAATCAAATATACTTGAAAAAACAAATTTCAGTTGATAAATTGTCTATTGCTATTGATAAATGTCTTGATGATGTTGTTAAGAACATGAAATTATACGATACTACTAAAACACTTTCGGCTCTTGATGAAATTGAAAATAATATCAATGCAGCCCTTACTAAACATTTGCCTAAACTCCAAGGAGATACTATTATTCAAATTGGTACAACATTCAACACTTTTGGGAATTCTGCTATTTGTTATAAATCTTTGATTTCATTGGGGACGTGTGATGCGATTGAAGGTGTTAATGTAAAAGTCGTTGATACAGAAAAAGATCTTTTGTTGGAATGGAAGAAGTTGTTTCAAAAGAGTAATCCGGATATTCTTACTGGATTTAATATATATGGCTTTGATTTCAAGTATATGTATGATAGATGTTGTGAGTTGAATATTGAAGAAGAGTTTTGTCTTCATTTAGGTAGAAAAAGGAATACTAGTTCTGGATTTATTAATAAAACAGTATCCTCAAGTGCTATGGGTGAGGTTATAACATCATTTTTTGATATAGAGGGTGTTCTTATCATAGATGTTCTCTATTATTGTCGAAAAAATATGAATTTGGATTCTTACAAACTTGACAATATTGCTGAAATATTTCTAGGTGAGAAAAAGAATGATTTAAAACCAAGTGAACTTTTTTCTAAATTTAAGGGTTCATCTGCTGATAGAAAGATTATTGCAGAATATTGCATTCAGGATTGTGCTCTTGTTAATAGACTGATGGCAAAGTTAAAAATTGTTGAAAATAACATTGGTATGTCTAATGTTTGTTTGGTTCCTCTCAATTATATTTTTGATAGGGGTCAAGGTGTTAAGATTTATTCTCTTGTTGCTTATGAATGTATGATGAGAAAACAGGTAATTCCTGTTTGTAGTTTGTTTGAGGATTTAGAAGATGATGGATATGAAGGTGCTATTGTACTTAATCCTCAATCAGGTATATACATTGATGACCCAATTATTGTTTTTGATTACTCATCATTGTATCCAAGTTCAATGATTGCTGAAAACATATCTCATGATACTATTATTATTGATAAAAACAAGTATATAGATAAGAATGGTAAATTCATAAATGATGATGGGAATCAGTTTATTAAAACAATTGTTTATGATGGTAAAGAATGTATATTTGTTAAAAGAGCGGATGGGATTAAAGGAACAATTCCTCTTATCTTAGAAAAATTAATCAATAAGCGTAAATCTACAAGAAAGAAAATTGAGTATCAAACATTATTTCTTGAGGATGATAAGTTTGTATCAGGATTGGTTAAGGATAAAGCTGATAATTATATAGTTACAAATGTTGAAACGAATGAAGTGATTGAGATTTCTAAAGCTGCTGTGAAACAAAAGACAGATACATATAATAGTTTTGAGAAAGCTGTTTTTGATGCTTTACAATTGGCATATAAGATTACTGCTAATTCACTTTATGGTCAAACGGGTGCTAAAACTTCTCAAATATATATGAAAGATATTGCGGCATGTACAACAGCGACTGGTAGAAATATGATAGTTTTGGCAAAAGACTTTGTTGAGAGAAACTATGAATGCGAAGTTATTTATGGTGATAGTGTGATGCCATATACTCCTTTAACAATCTTAAGAGATGAAGGACTTGTTGAAGTAACAACATTTAATGATTTCAATGACTTAGACTGGACACCATATTCACAATTTAAAAAAGTTGGTACCCATAAAGAACAAATCTTTAATCCTGGTTTCAAGGTGTGGACAAATAATGGTTGGTCATCTGTAGTAAGGTTAATTAGACATAAGACAGTAAAAAAGATATATCGTGTATTAACTAATTCTGGACTTGTTGATGTAACACAGGATCATAGTTTGTTGGACAATAATTTGAACATTATTAAACCAACTCAATGTGAAAAAGGTCAAAAATTATGTCATAGCAAGATAAAAATTGGAAACAATATTCTAAAATATATAAAACATGATGGTATATATATTAATAAATATGGTAAGATATATCTTAATGATAATAAACAAAACGAATCTCAATATATATATCTTCTATTACAAAATTTAGGATATTATATTACCATAAGTATTGAAAATAGTAAAATTGTATTGATCTATGAAGATAGAAAAATTACGAATGAAGATAATACACGAACGTGTATACAATCAATAGATGTTTTGTATGAAGATTATGAAGGTTTTGTATATGACGTTGAAACAAGTTCAGGTGTTTTTCATGCTGGCGTTGGTGAAATGATCATTAAAAATACGGATAGTATTTTCTGTAAGTTTAATTTATATGATGAGAATGAAGAACGAGTTTATGGTAAGAAAGCGATTTCTTATGCTATAAAAAAGGGTTTAGAAGTGGAAAAGCATATAGCAGAAGCAGAATTGATAAAGTATAAACCACAAGCATTAAATTATGAAAAAGTATTATCACCTCTAATTCTATTTACCAAAAAGCGTTATGCTGGTCAATTGTATGAATTTGATGCAAATAAGAGTGTTACTAAATTTATGGGAATAGCTATGAAAAGACGTGATTCTTGTAGGTTGGTAAAAGATATTTTTGGTGATGTTATGAATGAAATATTATTAAACCATGATATTAATGCTTCATTTAAGGTATGTCATGAATGGATGGATAAGCTTTGTAATGGTGATGTTCCAAACGAAAAATTAGTAATATCAAAGGCATTAAAAAGTCATTATAAAAAGCCAGAATCAATTGCTCACAAAGTTCTGGCAGATAGGATTACAAGTAGAGATCCAGGCAATAAACCAGCTATTAATGATCGTCTTCCATATATTTTCATTAAAACGGCTAAAGATGTAAAACTGCAAGGTGATAAGATTGAACACCCAGACTATATCAGAGAAAATAACCTAGAAATTGATTATTGTTATTATATTACGAATCAAATTATGAAACCTATTTGTCAGATGTATTCACTTTGTCTAGATATGATACCAGAATATAGTGAAGATAAATCTTATTGGAATTTAATCAAACAAGATTATATGGAAAAAGCTATTTATCAAAATAATGAATTAAAACTTAATACAAAATTGAATGAACTTAAAGAAAGAAAAGTTCAAGAATTAATATTCAACAAATACATAACACGATTGGGAGGCAAAATTACTAAACCGATTGCTGTAAGCAATAGGTTATCTGAACCAATACCATTAAGAATTATTGAAAAGGTTATTCATCAAGAGCCTATTAATATAACAATGAAGGTATCTAAGAAGAAGATTATCACTACTATATTTGATAATAAAGAAACAACAATAATAGAAGATATAGAAAAGGAAAAGGGTGTTATTAATGAGCTAATAAAATTATGTGAAAAATATTCAGGTTATAAAATCATGATTTGTATGGATGGGTATCTTGATTTTGTAAAAAAATATACTGAATGTAAAGCTTCATTAATAAATACAAATGAAGAAGTATTTATAGGAGATTTAAAAGGTCTTTGGATTGTTAATAGTTTGGATAAATACTTAGAAAGGTTGATTATATATCGTTCATCAAAAAAAAATAACACGAAAAAGTAGAAATGGGTGTGGGTACATCTAGAGAATATCCTGAAATAAAAGACGCACCAACTCAACCAAATAATACAAAATTAAAATTTAAAAGATGTTTACATCTGACGCACAAAGAGTATTTAAATAATGATCATATACCAAATATATTTTTTACTGAAAAGATAAATGCGAATATTAGAAATCCCAATGCGAGTGTGTCTGAATTATTAAATTTTATTGAAGGGCAAGTAAAAGAAAGATTAAATTCTATAAAGAAACGAGTTGTTGGTAATAAGATACCTTTACCTATTTATGTTGCGTGTGCGAAAAAACTTGAAGTTGGAAAAAATCGTTTAGCAGATATGATGTCAAAATTGCCACAATGTAATAATAAAGATATTTTAATATTAAAGCTAATAGAAAAATTAAACAATCAGTTTTCAGATACTGACTTACAAATTGAACGAGAATTAAATAAGGAATTAAAAAAACACTGGGATTTATGTAATATTCGCGAGGAATATAATCAAAGGCGATATGACAATCTTAAAAAAGTCGAAAGGGGTGAAATGTCAAAAAATGAGTATAATGATCATGCTAAGCATTTTAATTATTGGCGTGCTGAAGAATATTGGAGAATTCCATTGATTATCAATACAAATAATAATAATAAACCTATATTTGACGAGCATGCGGCTCCTGATAGTGAGAATGAAAAGAAGAATAAAAAATATTTAAAGATGTGTATGATTAAAGTTGCGAACACTAAAAAACGTGATAAAATTCATGAATTAATTGACAAATTAGAATATTTTAGGATTGAAAAAATAAATCATGATGATGTCAATGTTAATAAGTTTAAAATACCACAATATAAAATGTATGAAATTCTTTGTAATAAGGAAAAAATAAATAAAATTAAAGAATTTAATAAAACATCACTTGTTGAATATGTTTGGAAAGGTAAAATTGAAATCATCATATATATACCAAATTTAGATAAAGATCTAAAATACTTTCCAAATAAAAAGGCAAATGATGTTTCAAATCTTTTTATGGTGTATCTTCTTGATAAACATAAAAACGCATTTATGATATCAAATATCTTGAATGATGATCTTCATAAACTTCATAAACTTCATAAAAATATGCCATCTGTGATATCAAATATCTTGTATGATAATCTTCGTAAAAAGATGCCATTTATGAATGATATGACTAATATGTGTTATAATTTAGGTTGTGCGAGCGAATATGGAGAAGATTTAGCTAGTTTATTAGTCCAATATAATGAAAATGAAACGAAAATGGATGGTAATATTACAAGAAATAGTCCATTTTTCCCTACAAAATGTTTAAGACCTAAAAATTTTGAAGATTATAGTTTTGAAATGACATCTGGACTTGAATATGAACTTACTGATAAAATACGAGAATGCACTCAAGAAGCTGATGAGACTTTTGCAAAAGAACAACAAGGAGCAGATTTAAACGATTTATTACAAAAACTGGATATATGTTTTATAAATGCTTTGCAAGAAAAAAGAGGTGAAGTTCAGCATTATTCAAAATGGAATCATGATATAATGCGTGAATTGTCACAGAGATATCATAATCGTGTTACAGGTGTTCAAGAAATATCTTTCCCTGTTTTTGAATATATTGATATGACTCCTGATATTTTTGTACTAATGCCGTGGGGTAATAGATTAATAGAAAAACATTCTGCTGCGTTTATCGAAGCAGAAGAATATACTTTGCCTATGAAATCCCCAAATTCTAATACACAGATTAAATTAAATTCTTCTAAACAACTTGCTTTATTTCACAATAATAGAGTAATTAAAGTTTTTCATAAACGTATAATTACTGAAAAAGATATTGTTATTATAATATCAGGTGGTAAATTGACCGTTCGTGGTCGTAAAAACGATATAGTAAATGATATTTTAACAATAGTAATTTATCCATATAATTACAAAGGGCTTCTGACATTAGTATTACATGATTCTGGACATATAGAAATATTAACAGAAAACTATGGCAAATTAACATCTAATGATATTTCAAATAATAGAAAGGGGTATCATCTTTTAGGAGGGTTAGTAAATATTGGAATTTGGTCAGAAAATAATGACAAGAAACTTAATAAAATGAAAACAGACGCAGAGAAAAGAGAAGACGAACGAAAAACCATGTTAAGTATGTTAGCACGTTTAGAAAAACTTAAGGAAGCTGCTTATAAACACAAAACATTTTATGATACATAAATAATATGAACTCTTGGAAAGTATTAGATAGTTATTTTCTAAATCATTTGTATCCATTCACAAATCATCATATTGATAGTTATCGCGAGTTATTAAGAACTTTCATTCCAGATGTTGTTAAAAAACATAATCCTATTACTATGATTAAAGGCAATAATGATGATATTGAGAATATTGACCTAAAAACAGAAATATATATTGGAGGTATCAATGGGGATAAGATTTATATTGATAGACCTGTTATTATTGAAAATGGTGTTGCTAGACTTTTAACACCATCTGACGCAAGATTAAGAAATCTAACTTATCAGACAAATATATATGCTTCAATTGATATTGTTATTACAAGCAATAAAGTACCATTGCCTACAATTACAATTAAGAAACCTATACCAATTGGTTCTATTCCTATAATGCTTCACAGTGATGCGTGCGTTTTAAATAATCAGAGCAAAGACGTATTAAGAAAATTGGGAGAATGTATATATGATCAAGGTGGATATTTTATCATTGACGGTAAAGAAAAGGTTATTGTTTCTCAAGAACGGGTTACAAATAATTGTATATTTATTAACAGTCTTAAAGACGATGAAAAGTATGATTTTAGGGCTTCAATAAGATGCGTTGGAACTAATTCAGTAAGACCAAAAACAACTAAAATATTTAGATTAGAAAAAGATGAAATAAATATCCCATTTTCATCAGGTGCTTTGTTCGTATCTATACCTAATGTTGATGGTAATATTCCTTTATTCATAGTATTTCGTGCTTTAGGAATTGTTTCTGATGAACAAATAGTTAATATGATGTTAAGTTCTTCATTATCAGAAAATGAAAAAGATAAATATATTGAGTTTATTAAACCATCACTTATTTATAGACCAAATAATACAGAAAATATATATTCTCAAGAAGCTGCTATTAAATACATACAATATCGAACAGCTTATAAATTATCTAAGAACTATACAAGAGGAATTATATTATTAGATTTCTTACCAAATCTTGAACTCCCTCAAGAAAAAGCACAATATTTAGCATACATTGTTATTCAATTTGCGAATGTTGTTTTAGGTATCAAACCAGAAAGTGATAAAGATAGTTATGTTTATAAACGTATTGATACAAGTGGTATGTTGATAACTGATCTTTTTATAGATGCTTATTCTCAATTTACTGACCAAATAAACAGTACATTAAATAAGATATATAATTATGGTGCTTGGAAAAATAATGGAAAATATGAAGAAATGTTTGATGAAGCAAACATTTCCAAAATCATTTCATCAAAGTATCTAACTGAAATATTCTTGAAATCAATGAAAATGAAATGGGGTGCTAATGAAAATGATGATTTACGGGTTGTTCAAGATTTATCTCGCATTAGTTATATTGGGTATTTATCACACCTCAGAAGATTGAACCTTCCTCTTGATAGGAGTTTGAAGCTGTTTTCTCCTCATCGTCTTCATCCTCATCAATTCGGTTTTGTTTGCCCTTACGAAACACCGGATGGTAGTTCGATTGGCTTACTTAAGAATTTGGCATATCTTACAAGAATTTCTTCTGGAACATCAGAAGAATGTATTAAGGAATGCTTAGATTTTACGGAAATAGTTTACAAATTGTCTTTAGTTCAAAACGTAAGTGTAATGTCGAAAGATATAGCAAAAGTATTTATTAATGGAACGTGGTATGGTATTTGTTTAGATCCGAATAAACTTTTTAAAATACTTAAAACTTTCAAATCTAACAATATTATTAACGTTTTAACTTCTATTGCTTGGAATATTCAAGATAATGAAATTAGAATTTTATCTGAATCAAGCAGACCAGTTAGACCTTTCATTCGTGTGAAAAACGGAGCAATACGCAAACATGACGAAGACTACAATTGGTTTAAACTTATCGGTGGTTCAGAGAATGATATTTTGGATGAAAACATTTATACAAAAGATGGATTTCGCACCCCTAAAGGAAATATAAGTATTGATCAACTTATTGATGACTATGATGATATTAGTGGGTGTATTGAATATTTAGATATAGAAGAAATAGATACATCTCTTATTGCGATGACACCTGATGATATTAATACTATGCATACTCATTGTGAAATTCACCCTAGTTTAATTATGAGCGTTGTTAGTGCTAATATACCTTTAGCAAATCATTCATTCGCTGCTAGAAATATTTTTCATGCTGCACAAAGCAAACAAGCAATTAGTGTATATGCTACTAATTTTAACGAACGTTTTGATACTATGTCTTATGTTTATCATTATCCCCAAAAACCTATTATAAACACGAGATTATCTCATTATACTCATAGTGATAAAATGCCTAACGGGTTTAATATTATTGTCGCAGTTATGTCATATAGTGGTTACAATCAAGAAGATAGTTTAATGATTAATAGGTCTGCTATTGAACGCGGCTTTGAAAGTTTAAGTTATTACAAATCTATATCTTTAACCGCGAAAACAGAATCAATTGATGAAAAAACAATATTTATTAATCCAAAAGTTTTAATAAATCAGGGTCATAAAGTTATTGGATTTAGAGATAAAGCTAACTATTCCTATTTAAATGATGATGGTATAATTACTGAAAATGTTTATGTTCCGCAAGGAACAGATGTTGCTATAATTGGAATGGTTTTAGTTCGTTCTGTAACAAAAGAAGTTAGAAAAGGTATGGCATTGAGTATTGAAAAAGTTGATGAATATGTAGACAAATCCTTCATTACTGACAACAATGTTTATGGTATTGTTGATAAGATATATGTTAGCAAGAGAGTTTCTGATGAAGGTGGAAAAATATGTAAAGTTAGGATGTTAAAAATTAAAAAACCTGAATTTGGTGATAAACATTCTTCAAGGCATGGACAAAAAGGTGTTATAGGTAGAATATTTAATGAATGTGATATGCCTTTTACAAAAGAAGGTATAAGACCTGATATAATTATGAACTCACACGCTTTCCCTTCTCGTATGACAATTGGACATATTGTTGAATGTGTTTTTGCTAAATTATGCTGTATGAAAGGGTCTTTTGGTGATGGAACTATTTTTATGGACTTTGATAAAGAAGCCGTTTTTAACGAATTAGAAACTGTTGGATTTAATAAACACGGTAATGAAGTTTTATACAATGGTATGAGTGGTAAAATGATAGACACTGACATTTTCATAGGTCCTGTTTATTATTTTAGGTTAAAACACATGGTTGCTGAAAAAATTAATGCTCGTGGAACTGGACCTATGACATTTCTTACCAGACAACCTACTGAAGGTCGTCGTAAAGGAGGAGGGCTTCGTATTGGAGAGATGGAAAGAGACGCTCTTTTAGCGCATGGTATAAGTGAGTTTGTTAGAGAAAGTATGATGGTCCGTTCAGATAATTATTCAGTTCCTGTATGTAATAGATGTGGTGTATTAGCTATAACTGGAAAAGACAAATTCTATTGTCCACGTTGTGATGAACAAGATATTGTTAATGTAAAATTGCCTTATTCTTTTAAATTATTGTCTCAAGAAATGGAAGCAATGTCTTTGAATATGTTCTTTAATACAAGCGATAATTTTGAAATTCCAGAAAAAGACATTGAAGTGATTGAACAAAAAGAACTACCAATTATTGAAGGCTTTAACAATAACAATAATATTCATAAAAAATTAACTAAGAAAGATAAAAAATGCCCTGAGGGAACAGTTCTCAATCCAAAAACAAATAGATGTATTAGTGCTAAAGGAGCTATTGCTAAAAAACTTCAATTAGTGGGTGGAAGTCTAGGTGGAAGTGATGGTGGAAGTCTAGGTGGAAGTGATGGTGAAAGTGATGGTGGAAGTCTAGGTGGAAGTGATGGTGGAAGTCTAGGTGGAAGTGATGGTGGAAGTCTAGGTGGAAGTGATAGTGAAAGTGATGGTGGAAGTGATGGTGGAAGTGATAGTGAAAGTGATGGTGGAAGTGATGGTGGAAGTCTAGGTGGAAGTGATGGTGGAAGTCTAGGTGGAATTGATGGTGGAAGTGATGGTGGAAGTCTAGGTGGAAGTGTAATAGATAGTCATACTAAAGTAATTATGATTTAACAATTATATTATGTCTTACAATATAAATAAACATGGATAATATAATTATTCTATTCATTATATTGCTTTTACTCGCAATAATTGGGGTAATGATATATTTTTATATTGAATTTGAGAAATTCAAAAAATCAGTCGAAGAAGCTCAAAAAGAATTTGTAAATACAGAATACGTTAATACCCAAATTAATAATTTAACAGAAGATTCAATAAACCCGAGATTTGAAGATATTCAAACAAATTTTGAAACAATTAACGGGAATTCTTCAAATAATCATCAACAAATAGTTGATCTTGCTTTAAATGTTGATGATAACCATTCGAACATTCATACTTTATTTGGTGAAGAATATCCTAATGAAAAGATTTTTGAATATAGGATGAGGGGAGATAATTATGATGTTGAACTTTTGAAACATACAAATGCTGTAAGTGGTATGAATATTAATAATATACTTACAATTTGTAAAGCAGGCGAACAATGCTTTACTTTTTCTAATGTTGATAACACTTTGAAACTTAACCACAACAACACTACTATTCTAGCAGCGAACGAAGATGGTATAACTTTACACGGTGATACAAACATTAAAGATGGTAAATTAACCATTCCGTTTGAAGGATTAATAATTCAAAATGACATAGGAAATCACAAACTTGAGTTTTGTGATGTAAATGGAATTACAAGTAACTTGTGTTTAACTCAAGTTAACCAATAATTAATATTGTTTCATGTATATAAAATATGAAGAACTACAAAAGAATTATTTTTATCGCGGTTTTAATTATTGTTTTAGTTTTTGCGTTCATTGTTTTGTGCAAATGTAGAAAAAAAGAGAATTTTGAAGAATATACTACCGTGAATGAATACAAAAAAAATAAACAATTTCACGAACCATATACTTACACTTATGATAACGCTTTTAAAGATGTTTCGATATTTCAAAAAAGCGATTTTTTAGCATTTATGTGTTTTAAATTACCTTCAAAATTATTTGAAGATATAGATAACAACCCGATTACAACAATTCAAAATGAATTGTCTTGCAAAACTATCGTTTTAGAGAATATAAATAAAATGTATCCACAAAACAACTTAATTGATAGTGTTAAAAAACATATTGAAAAACTTGGAAATAATATACTTGGTCCGGTTTATGTTATTCTATGTCAATACCCAAATAAATTTTATAAGGGCAGCAACATTTATTCACAGTTTAATATTGCTTCAAAAGATGCTTTACCTTACATGCACCACGAAAATGGAAAAATGAATTATGAAGGACCTGTTGACATTAAAGCTTTATTGGTCTTACCTATGTATGCAAAGAACGAAATGTTAACAACTTTCAGTGAAGGTTCATTGATGTCAGAAGACGGGTATTATCTGGATGGTATTACAGACATGCTGTCATATTTTAATAAATACGCGAGTAAAGATAAATTATGTTTTATAAAATGTAATAAATCAACAGATTTATATTGTGGATGCGCTTCACGCAATGAAGGGGAATATTTAAGTTATTGTAAAGATATTAAAACAGAAGATAAATTTGCTTCTTATGGATGGATATACAGAGTTAATGAAACAAATATTAAAGATGATGGTGTATTTATTAAAAAAGTTGCCATCTCAAATCAACTTGAAAAACAAATAACTCAAGCATCATCTATAAATTCATATGTAAGTTCTGGTGGTGGAGTATAATTTGAAACTGCTTCCCAAAAATTATATATTTTAGGAACATAGTTAGTTTTCCACTCCTCTTCATTGAAATGCACTTTTTGGACACACATCTCTTCCAATCTCCAATATATTATTTTTTTAGCATCTATATCAAATAGCTTTTTATATGTAACAGCAGGTGTTGTAAATAGCTTGCTATATAAAACTTTATCTTCATATACTACTATCATACCATTATATGGATGATCTTTATTATCAATGGATAGATATTCATCTTGAGATAGCTGCTTAAAATTAAATTCTGCATAATCACACTCCTCTAAAGAACAAGCAGCAAGTTGTCCCATCATTTGTGCATAATATTTTGGAGGAATTACTCCATCTATTATTTTTCTACTATATGGACACTTAATTTCTACCATTATTCCCAAATCGGTTATTCCATCAGGAGAAGCACCAAAACATTCAATATTTGGGTCTGGTATTAAACCAAATTCATGAATTTTCACTTTACTACGGCTCAAAGAATATATTTTAAGTGCTACACTTTCAAATAATACACCCCATTCTATAGCAGGAACATTTGATATATCAAATGTGATATTTAATGCTTTCTTTTTGATTAAACTTTTATTCATTGCGCACGCATCATATATATCACTCGCTGTCAATCTTGATTTACGTAAATTATACCATTCAGGTGTTCTTTGTTTTATCAATGGTTTATTTTTTAAAAGAGAAAGAATGTATTGCCATTTCTTGATTTTATCAAGCCTGTTACAGAATTCCTCATTTGTAAAATTATCGTTCGCAACATAATCATCATGTGATATATTACATTTTGTTCTACTTAGTTTTGTTATATATTCATCAATATATTTACTCATTTTATATTCATTGTGCTTTTATTTTATATTTGTTTAATAATTAGTTGCGCCTCTATTAGTTTATCTTTTAATATTAATACAAATTTTTGTTTATCTAGTGGATTCATTTTTTGATATATATATATATATAGGTATTTCACTTTTATATAATAAATATGATTGTTGGTTGTGATGAAGTAGGTAGAGGATGTTTTGCTGGACCCGTTTGCTCAGCTTGTTGTATTCTACCGGATACATTCCCTGATGATAAATATAAACAAATCAAAGATTCAAAGAAATTGTCTAAAAAAAAACGAGAGGAACTTGAGATATATATTAAAGAAAATGCTATTGCTTTTAGTTATGGTATTGTAGATAATAATGATATTGATAAGATAAACATACTTCAAGCGACACAAAAATCTTTTCATATCGCTCTGAATGATTTATGGAAAAAACAGAAATTTTCTAAAATTTTAGTTGATGGAAACTATTTTGTTCCATGGTTTTCACCAGGAATAGATGGTGAAGTTGTTCCTTATGACTGTATAGTGAAAGGTGATGACAAAGAATTGGTTATATCATGTGCTTCTATTTTGGCAAAAACATATAGAGATAGATTGATGATAGAATATGATGACATATATCCTGAATATGATATAAAAAATAATAAAGGGTATGGAACAAAGAAACATATAGATGCTATTAAAATATACGGTTTAACAAATATACATAGAAAAACTTTTATTCACTTT
>Ga0222719_10003451_pt1 | contig 14071 bp, 20 predicted proteins | sample C33_34DmetaG_FD_165039 | JGI IMG/M metagenome (GOLD analysis project Ga0222719, IMG submission 165039) | Estuarine water microbial communities from San Francisco Bay, California, United States - C33_34D | ecosystem: Environmental > Aquatic > Marine > Unclassified | place: USA: California...
TACTTTCTGGCAGGTCATCTGATAGAAGTTGGGATACGAAACTCCATGATCTTGGAGTTGCGAATGATCTAGAACTGCCTCTAGGATCAAAATCGTATAAATCTTGTTTGGCGAATGTACAGTAACCCACCACATCTGCGTGTACGTGTTGGTTGGTCGCCCATTCCATCCAGTCTTCGAAGTCCACTCTTAATTCTACGTGGACGAATCTGTTTGCCAACGGGGCCGGCATCCTGTAAGTGACACCTTTGTCTGAGTCTCTGTTACCTGCCGCCACGATCGAAACGCCTTCTGGTAGGTGATACTGTCCTACTCTTCTATTTAGAATTAATTGATAAGCCGCCGCTTGTACAGCCGGAGCCGCCGAGTTCAACTCGTCTAGGAACACTATCGCCTTACTCTTGGGATCAGTTGGCAGTTCCGCCGGACTTGCCCATACCATGTTGTTCTCTTTTGCGTTGTAATAAGGAATACCCTTGATGTCTGTTGGCTCCCACAATGGAAGTCTGATGTCGATCACTTCTCTGCCTTCTGCGTCTGCGATCTGTTTTACGATGTCTGACTTACCAATACCTGGTGCTCCCCACATCATTATGGGTCTCTGTAATTTGATACAATGTGTTAGTGCAGATTTCGCCTCGTTGGGTGAAACTGTTCTGTTTTGACTGCCTATTGCCGCCTCTTTGTTTTTGTTAGCTCTTGCCATTTTGTACACTCCTGTTTAAAATGTTTATAATACGATTATAGCAGGAATGTGTTATGCGTCAACCTGGTAAATGTGGTAGAAAAGTCGCAGTTTTATTGACTTTTTAGAAGTATTCGTAGAAATCTGGGATATAATTGGTAATTTTTATGTTTCTTCGGTGGTCTAGTAGACTTACATATTCTTCTAATTGAGTATCATGACCTTTTTCCAGAGAGTCTTGTAGTATTTTTTCAAGATTTCTTAGGCCAATAGTAAATTTAACCTCTTGTTTTCGTGAGTCAGGATGAGATTTGAACGTTTGAAGATCAGCCAACATCTTATGTTTTAATTTTTTTGGGGCATTTGTAATGTCAAGGTACTCAGGCTCTGTGACATAAGTTATGTTAACTCCTAGATTTTTACTTTTTTTTCTGTACCTTTCCTGTATCCTAGTGATCCAATCTAAAAAATCATAGAAGTTGAACATGGTAAGGGTTTGGATTGTGACCTGTAGATTTACTTGTATGGATTTATCAGCAAGTGCTAACAAGTTTTGATCTAATTTTTGGAAGTCACTTGGAAATCTTATGTAGTTGTTTGCTAAGTCGTATGCATCTATACTGGCATTTACGGTAGCAGATTTGAAATCGTTTAATAGATCGTAAAATTTATTATTGATGTTTGTCAGGTTGCTTATGCAGTCTATATCTATTTTGCCTATGAGACCATTTTCTTTTAAGTACTGAAAGTAATACTCAAACTCAGGCATGAGGCTTGGTTCTCCGCCTTGTATGTTAAGGTGTTTTACATTTTGCGATATCTCGCACAGTTGATCTATTTGATCTTTAGGGAAGGTCATGACACGCTTATCACCTAACTCTTTTGACCATTGGGAACTACGCTTAGGCCCACACATGATGCATTGTAGATTACACAAGTTGCTGAAGTCTAAATCCATTGCAGTTGGTCCGTCTTTGGCTTCAAAATTTTTGTATCTGGCATTGTAATGATTACGCAGACTAAATTTTCCTTTTGCTTCGTCGCTGTAACAATTATGACATTCGGCAACCATTTCACCAGACTGCATTTTTTTTCTGATATTTTTTAGATAACTGCTGGTGTAAAAATTATTGGTGTCTATTTTATCTTTAGGCTCTACCGCCGCACAACAAAGTCTATTACTCCTATGCGAAGCCTGGAAACCAACAAATGGCATTTTACAATATGTATCATTCATTTTTTTGTTCGTCCATCTTGCTCATTGCACGGGCAAGTCCGTATTTTGTGATATCTCCAGCGAAAAGCATCAGTTGTAATGCCATTTTTTCCATGGTCACGATGATTTTCTTCTTGTCAACGTAATATGGACAGTCAACGAACTCGTCCAACCAGAGGTATGTCTGTGGTGTGAATATGACTTTTGCAGGGAATTTGATGTCATAGGTCTTTATGTCCAATTTTTCAATCATCTCCATTCCCGGTTTGGTCAATCTCAGTGATCTGGCCTGGTAACTTTCCCTGACATTCTGCCACCATGCGTAGTAGTTGTTCTTGATGGTCTCATCATGCACGGGTTGTTCCAGCAGTTCCATGAAGGTGCGGGTGTATGCAGTCTTACGATCCATATTGCTATTTAACGGGTGTTATTATCGCTTGAATTTTTCGCCGGTCTTTAAAAGATAAACACCAAACTTGTCCGTGCTGTGCTGTGCGTTCAGTTTCTTGGCCAGGTTCTCTGCGTGTCCTGGGTTGGAGAATGAAACTTTCTTGTACTTTGGACCTGGATAGTTGGCGACCAAACTTGATGATTTCAAGTTGATTGGTTTACCATCATAGAACACCGCCCAGATGCCCTCTGCCGCTAGGACCTCGTCCATTTTGAAGGTGGCTTTATTGCTGTGTTGCAACAGCACTGTGGGTTTTGGTCTGCTCATAGATTCGCTCTTTACAATATATATTTACCAAAAATCTTATCGTGTGTGAGTATTGGAGGGGTCTTTGGGGGTTATCTTTGCAACCTATTGACGTTATTTTTTGTCTGAGAAATTGCCGCCGTCCATCTCTATGTCTACGGTCTGTGCTTCTCTGGCTGTCTTTAGTGCCTCTATTATCTCTTCCTGGATTGTGACCATACGTGTCATCACCTGTGTGAGACTGTCTGCCAGTTGATCTGCTTCCCGGGCCGGGATCACTATCTGTCTCTCGCCCTTCTGACGTAGTGTTCTAATTCTACCTATGAGATCCTCAAGCGGTCTTGTTTGAATTTTTGAGTGCGTCATTTAATTGTGCTACCATTTCTGTTTTCGATTTTATTGGACCTTTGTATTTGTATCTTTGCAGTGTAATTATTTTTGGACAGTACGCTTTACGCCAATTTACAGTTTCAAATTTGACAATGTAGTAACCGGCACAAAACATTGATTTAGAATTTGGCGTCTTTGTGTACAGTGGTAGTCCTTTCTGCACGTCCCACAAAGGATTGTATGGTTTTTGACTACATGGATAACCATGCACATCAAACTGTTCTGCCTGTTTTACGTCCCATTTGTCAACTGACACGTCCTCACTTTTTGTGTTGTCAGTATCAAAAATGCCAAATCCAAATTTTGTGAACAGGCTCTCCTGTGTGTGGAAAACTTCTTTGTTGTCCTGTTTGCTGAGGAAGATCCAACCGTTGTCCGCTTGTTTCTGTAAGGTACCTAGTTTTTGGCCGTTTTGCTCGACTATCCAGAACTTGTCTTTGACTAATGTCTTTGCTCTCACTGTCATGATCCTAACCTCGCATTAAAAGGCTCAACGTACAGTTGTGCCTGCTCACTAATCCTATTTAAATCGTACTTGCCACAGAACCTCATGAATCTGATTCCGACTTGGTCTATGCTTTTGTTCTCTGCTTTAGCCTGTGCAATCGTTTGATCAAGTTCTTCCACTATGGCCTCTGGTTGTGCGTGTAGATCTACCAGTGCTCTGTTCCTTTCGTAGTCTTCAAGCACTCTGTGTTCATTTCCGTCATGGTCTAACCATTTGCTTAACATAAGGTTATTCCACGTGTAGCCCTTCTCGTGCCTGTCAGCAAATGCTTCTTGTAAGCCTATCTTGTTCTTGGTCCCTTTTGTTCTCACACCTGGGTAGGCACTAAAAATATTGTCCGAAGGGTCACCCCTCATGGCCTTCTCGAACACGATCCACTCTGTGTCAGGTGCGGGCTTGGGTGCTTTTAATTTCTTATCTATCACGGGTTTGCCTGTTTTAGCGTCAAACCATCCCTCGTGTGTGAGTGTGGTCTCGTTGACACCATTGTACTGTCTCACACGTGGTGTGATAAGTTGATTTAGATCCTTGTCCGTGCTTATGATCACGTGTTGCTGGTCAGGATGTTTGTCTATCCATCTTGCTATGAGATCGTCCGCTTCAGTCCTACCGTTCCTTAGAACTGTTGCATTTGTTTTTGTTTTCACGAAGTCAACGAAGTCATCGTACACTTCCCAGAACACTTCATTCTCTTCTTTTTCCTTCTCGGTCATGGCATCGGCCATTTCCTTACGGTTACGTTTATATGGTGCGTATATGTCTTTACGGAAAGATCTTCCTTCTAGACAGAATACAACGTGTGTACCTCCAAAGTCTTGCCATGCTTTCTTGATTGAATTCATCATGATGTGTATGGCCATGCCAACTTTCTCAGAAGTGTCACCTCTGATCACGTGCCTAGCTCGGAAAAATGTGTTTGCTGTGTCTACTAGGATGTGTGCCATTACGACACCTCTGTTTTGCCGTCATCTCTCCTGTTGATCTGTACATAGCCAGATCCAGTGACGTCTATGCCCTGCTCATTGCCGATGGTCCTGCAAAGTGTCTGGAACCATCTGTCCACGATCTCTTCTTCGGATTGACCTTCGTATCCAGACTGTTTCAACATGTTCACGAACTCGTCATTCCAATCCAGTTCAAAGAAACCATTTCTAGGATTCTCAGGATTAACATTTAGATTAAGAACTTTTACGATTGGCTCTTCGCTTTTCTTAGACTTAGAACCTTTTGTGTTCTTCTTCTTGATAGTTGTCTTTGCTGTTTTCTTTACCTTCATATTATTATTATACCTTATTTTTACTTTTTAGTCTAGTGTTACGTGCCAATTGCATTACCAAATAGGTAAACGTGTACCCTAGCGGAAACATTGTATCCTCTCTTGAATGCCTCTTCTGCCACTTTACCAGCAGATGCTGTCTGTTCCTCTTCACGAGCACCAGTTGGCATGATCCATACCGGCCAATCTACGCCTGCTTCTCTGAATTTCCTCACAGTGTTTTCTAGTTCCTCCCACTGTCTTCTTTCAGAACCAACAACGAATTTCAGTTGTCCTCTGTTGCTACACTCTGCGTACTCCTTCACGTGCTCGGGTTTGATTGCCTTTGCAGTCTTCTCACCTGACACAGTGAACAGTTTGGGACTCACACTGAAGAATATCTCTTCCGGTATGTCCTTGACCCATTGTTTGAATGGTTCTGTAAGTTTCTGTGTGCCGTTAGTCTCAAATGTCATTGAACTTGGAAGGTTGGATTGCTTTTCTAATTCTTTATAGATGCCCATGCTCGCGGCCTGTCCTGTCACCATAAGCGGTTCACCACCTGTGAAACATAGGTGTTGATGTTGTCTCGAGTTTGGATGTAAGAACAGACCATTTGTGTTTGTGTCTGTCTTCAATATATCTACGATTTTATCTGCTAACACAGTTGGGGTCTCATATCCCATCAACTTCTTGAACTTCTTTGCCCATGTATAAGAACTGTCACAACCTTTCTCCCAAACTGGCAAGTCTTCTACCCTTTTCACACTGTCAACATCGAAGTCCTCGAAAGGAAGATCGTATGTGCTTGGATCTGTTGGATCTACTTGTCCAAATCCACTGCACTGTAAGTTGCAAAGGAAGAACCGTATCCAAGCGGTTGGTGTGCCCGTGTAGTGCCCTTCACCTTGTATGCTGTGGAATATCTCTGAATAGTAATATTTCTTTTCTATGACTTTTTCCATATTTCCGGATCTATATTTTTAGTTGCGTCCACCATATCTTTAATTGTATATTGATCTTGGGTTTCTGTCAACTTTGGTTTATTTAGATGATCTGGAAAATCTCTGTAAAGGAAGTGTTGTATTGTTTCCACGTCAACATATTGGTTGAATCCAACATGCACTTTATCCACGTCCTTGTCAGCAATGGTAATAGTCATTGCGTCATCGAGTTGTTGCATGTTTTTGAATTCCATGTCAATCCTGAATTCGGGCATGTCCATAGATCGGAATCCCAGCTTCATTCTGGTTATCCTGTAGGTGTCCATTTTCTTTTGTTCAACAAGTTTATCTAAGAACAGACTCATCTTCGCCACAAACTCGTGTGCTGTGATGTTGTCCTTGTGATCTGCGTATATGGTGTATATGTTAGACACTACTTCTTCTTGTTCTTGTCTAGTCTGACAACCTTGCCGTCAGTGTCCTTGAGATGTCCAACAGATTCTCTTTTTATATCGTTGTGTGAGAAGTTGGCCCAGTAAAGTTCAAACGCAACACCTTCTTCCATGCCCTCAAAACTGTGATACAGTCCTGGTTTCACAGCAGTGAAGTCACCTGGGTTTAAAATTGTCTCGTCCACTAGATCGTAATCTTTCTGCCATACTCGAATTTTCAGTTGTCCACTCATGCAATAGAATCCATTCCACTTCCATTCGTGTAGGTGTTTTGAACACACCCCGCCTTCCTTGAAATCTATCCTGTGGAACTCACATGCGTTGTTGGCCAGTATGAGTTCTGTTTCGCCCCAAATTTTTCCTGCTTTGTACATAATATTATTTTACTATTATTTAGAAGAATTGTCAACTTACTTTATTAATTTATTAAAAAACTTTCCATGACAATCTATATAGTGTGTTAAATAGGCCTCCATGCGGGGGTTAATGTCAATTTTTAAGAAGTCACATAGTTTTTCCCGTTCATCTTTATCTCGCAAGAATTTCAAAAAATTAAATGAATAATCAGCATCCTCAACCTTGGAATTTTCTGCCATCCTTTGATATGTTTCTTTATAATGGATGAAAAACTCCTTACGACCAATGTTTTTTGGAATATCAAAAAAGTGTAAACATCTTTTATTGACTTGCATTCTTAACCATTTCTTCTTATCTGCTATGTATGGATTTATGATTACTGAATCAGATGTATCAAAATTTTTTGGTATTTCATTACAGCATAAAAATATCTGTCTACTGTTACTACTTACTACTTTCCTAAAATTAGGCCATTTCTCACTTTTTTTCCAGTCATTTAAATGTATGTTTTTTCGAAATTGGTGATAAAAACATGCATCTAAAAAATTCTTTTGTTTACCTAGCGTGAGAGAGGATGACTTTCGAAAGGATAACTTTGAAACAATATTTGAATTAGATGCCAACAGATAATAGTATATAAAAAATCCACCCGATCCTCCCCTGTAATGGATTATAATATTTTTCATACTTATATTTACAGCATTGTTAACAGGGGATTTTAAATCCCCTGTTGATTCTAGATTATTTGCTTTTCTTTAGATCAGAACCAGCATTCTTGAATGATGCCTGTACTGATGCACTTACTTTGATCCTAGTAGACAGATGTCTGAGTAGTAATCCGTAAGCCGGTAGGAAGATGACCAGACCTAATAGTATTTTCAATACCACTTGTGATCCTGCTATCTCTACCCAGTTTGCCGCCATGTACTCGTTGGCACTGTTGTTGAATGCAACAGCAAAGAAGGTATACGTGTCGATGATGTTAGCCGCAACGGTTGATACCGCCGGTGCCAACCACCATTGGGAGAACTTCTCTCTCAATATTTGGAACACATACACGTCGAGCATTGTACCAATAGCATAAGCGGTGGCACTTGCGAAACCAATTCTTAATGCGACCGATCCCGGTGCTCCTTCAGCCAACACAACTGCAACGGATCCGATTATTGCTAACGGATACGCAACTGCGATGGTCTGTCTTGCGATTGATTTACCCAATAGTCTGACTGTTAAGTCAGTCGCTATCACTACTAATGGGAAAGTGAATGCCGCCCACGTTAATTTGATGCCCATTATTTCTACTGGGACTGCCACTAACGCATTTGAAACAATGATCACTACCACGTGTAGTGCCACTAATTTCAACAGCATTGATTTGTTTATGTCTTTGAACATTAAATCTCCTTAAGGTTTTTGTTAATGTCAGTAATTGTAACAGTTCTAGATGGAAAGGTCTATACAACCTTTGGCCTATATGTTGAGGTTCCCGTCAGGTATTACCTTTTTGTAGTCATTACCCCGCACAGCGTCAAAACGGGAAAGGTATTCAATGCATCGCTTGGTTCCCTCGGTATCTTGTTCCATGTAATCGATAGACGCGGATCGAACAAAATTTATAAAATTACTATTATATCCTTTATAATTGGAAGTAGAATCAAGGAATCGTTGTTTGGCATCCTTTGTAAGCGATGATATGTGGAAGTGTTTTGGATCTGTCAACATTATTGGGTGGATTTCTATCTTGCTGGAATCAAAGTGTTTTGTCATTTCAATAATTGAATGATAACTTGCAGTTTGCACCACATGATTGACCTTAAGAATAAGATTTGGAATTTGCATTTCATGTAACAATCTAATATTACCTTGCAATGTTTCCCATTGGTGTCCATACCTCAAGTACTCCAGTGTTTCATTAATGCCTTCAACAGACACACTGATCCAAACTTCTTTAAACTTATGGAAAATTTGAAATAGTTCTAAGTTCATTACGGTAAGGTTAGTAGTGAAGTGCAAGATACATTTCTTTTTTTGTTCGTCTGGAATGTTATCTACTACATTTTGTATCCATGGAATAATGAAAGGTTCTCCACCAGTGAACTTGATGTGTATAGACTGCGGAAGATATTTGTTACACCATGTAACGAACTCGTTTGATTTTGGCCAGTCATAGTCTTTTTGTTTATAATGCCGGTTGAAGTTCTTACGTAGTCCTTGGTTAAGGTTGACTTCGGCAAGTAATTGACTGCTTAATCCTGGATTGCACATGACACATTTGAGATTACACAAGTTGCCAAGTGTAAGGTCAAAACTTTTTATGTTTGTGATTTGAGGATTCTCGATTTGCTCCGAGATGTTGATGCCTGCACCACCTATTGTTCTGTTGGAAATTTTTCTTAAAGAATCACCACCATTTTCCTCGTCCTTCCAGCATTTAATACAGCCTTCGTTCTTTACTCCGGCGAGTAAGTCTTCACGAAGTTTCTTTAGATGATCAGATCGCCAGTATTCTTCAATCTCATTGTAATTGTGATAAGTGTTCGCAAATTTGCAACAAGGTGCGATCATTTTATGTTCAGTACAATACAAACTGTACCAAGGTGCAACGCAAAAAGTTTTCTTGTTGATGGGCATAAGTGTATTTACTTGTCCCATTCCTCCCATGGAAAAACTATCCAAGCAGGTGCTTCGTCCTTGTTGATCTCATAACCGTGGTAATCTATTTTGACCTTTGAAGGTTTGTTGTGGATCAGGGCCGCGAATTTGATCCTGTCCTCACGTTTGCCGAAGTTGTCAAGGATGTACTGGAATGTTGCCCCGGAATCATTTATGTCGTCTATGATCAAGATCTTTTTCTGGAATGCGAATGCTTTTTCTAATGTACGCAGATCAGGTTTGGCAGTGTGATCCCTTAATCTTATATCCAACACCTCGTGTGCAGTCTTCAATCTGTGTGAGAGGTACACGCCAGGAATACATCCTCCCCTGTTGATGCCTAGTATGATGTTGGGCATCCAGTTGGAGTGAACCATCCGGTCCTCTATCTGGATCAGTGCGTTACGCATCTGTCCTGTTGTGAAATAATTCTTCTTAACTTCTTCGCTCATATTCCAAAGTAGTAGTTCATTAATCCCATTATCAACAGTGTGACGAGTATTGCGTTAAGGAACAACAGTGCCCTGTCGTGCCATAGGAATCCAACCCAGGCCCATCCTACCGTGCCCACCAGTCCGAACCACATGTCTATGTGTGGTATGGTGCCAACACTCCTGGCCGCCGTCGCGACCAATATGAAAAACACAGAAACCCACTTCACGTACCAAGAAAGATCTCCCTTGGGTGTGACTTTCTTTATGACCCTAGAGGAATTCAACTTCTTGATCTTGTCGTCTAGTTTCTCTTTTATAGGTTCTATTGTCATAACATCTCTTTCAAAACACCAATTACGTATATCACAGTCATTGCAAAGTTCAATCCTATCACGCTAGGTTCACGCCATAGATATCCACACCATAACCAGATGCCATTTGCGACGACCATTACATAAACGTTTATAGGGAACATGTTAAGTGCTGTCATGCTCGCACCTATGACCAATAGCACAGTGCCAAACCATGCCAATGCCTGATATGGTTTCCTAACTGGTTGTGTATCGCTCATATACCCTGTTGATCACGTTGTTTGTTGTTACAAAACTGGCACACTTGGCCATGTCTTTGAGTCTTCTTGCACCTATGTATGTGCAGGCACTCCTGACTCCGCCCAGTATGTCTTCTAAAGTTGGTTCAACAGGTCCTCTGTGTGGCAGTGAGATAAGTCTTCCCTCGTTGCCTCTGTACCCGTCCTTGCGTTTGCCATGCACTTCTCTTGCTCTGTCCGAGCTCATGCCGTAAAATTCTACCCTGCCGTCCACCACAGGTTGTTCTGACTCATCGTGTCCTGCCAACATGCCACCTATCATGACCATGTGTGCTCCTCCACCAAATGCTTTTGCTATGTCTCCTGGGTACACGCAACCGCCATCCGCCATTATGTGTCCACCAACACCGTTCGCGGCGTCTGAACACTCGACTATGGCCGAGAACTGTGGCACACCAACTCCGGTCATTGTCCTTGTTGTGCATACCGATCCTGGACCTATTCCAATCTTCACGACGTCAGCACCGTTTATTATCAATTCCTCTACCATCTCTGGTGTTACGACATTTCCTGCTATTATTACCTTGTCTGGGTATTCGTCTCTGACTTTCCTTATGAAGTCCACGAAATTTTGATGGTATGCGTTTGCAACGTCAACGGTGATCATCTTGACATCTGGGAACATCTCTAGAACCTGTTGCATGTTCTTGTAGTCCTGTGCCTCAGGATCCCACATCACGTTAGTTCCTGTACACACAGACACTGACTGCATTCTCAGTCCTGTGCCCGCGGCCACTTTCCACTGATCTGGAGTTGTGCTTTTCGTTATCACGGTCATCATCTTGTGCTTCTGCATTTCCTTTGCCATGGAGAATGTGCCAACACCATCCATATTGCTGGCGAATATTGGCAGGAAATCCATGACCTTGCCTGAGTTACGGAAAGTGAACTTACGTGTCATGTCCACATCTCTACGTGAACTCAATGTAGAACGCTTTGGCTTCAGCAACACGTCTTCGAAGTTTAATTTTGGTTCGTTATCAATCCTCATTCTCTTTTTCCTTCTGTTCGCACATGTGTTTCACGTTCTTGTAGTGATCCCATGCGTCTTGCAGTGCAGGGTATTTTGATCTAAGTTCTTGCTCATTGTCAAATGTCAATCCGTCCACGGTGAACCCTGTTGAAACTGTGTTGACATTGAGATTGTCAAAGTCTTCATCGAGGTCTGCGAAGGAGTATGTGAAATCTCCAGTGTTCTGTATTCCATCTGAACTCATTTGACTCATTTCTATGTTGTCTGACTGCATGTTAGCCTGCTTTGTGTACTCCCACAAATCATCCGCAATCTTTTTTTCTGCTTTTGTTAATTTTTTCTTAGCCATGGCCCTTCATGCTCATACAGATTTTGTAAAATTCATCTCTGGTTGCAGGATCATCTCTGAATGCACCCAACATGATCGCTGTGGTCATGTCTGATTCGTGTTCCCTAACACCTCTGTGCGTCATGCAGTGATGTTCTGCTTTGACAACTACTGCGAGATTCTCGGTCTTGGCATATTTTTTCAATTCATCTGCGATCTGTGTTGTCATTTCCTCTTGTATCTGTGGTCTCTCCACTATGTGATGCACAATCCTGTTGAACTTGCTCAGTCCTATGACTTCACCGTTGGGGATAATGCCAACCCATGCCTTACCTACAATGTTTTGGAAGTGATGGGCACACGTTGATCTTATCGATATCGGACCACTTGTGTACATGCTCTTGTAACCCATGTTGGGGAAACTTGTCACCCTTGGTGCCGGTTTGAACCTACCACCAAATGTTTCTCTGAGGTACATCTTGGCCACACGTTTCGCCGTCTCGTTCGTGTTGTGATCGTTCACCGTGTCTATGACTAGGCTGTCCAACACGCTTTGCAATTTCTCTTGTACCTCTGCCTGTAGCAGATCCATCTCACCGTCCTCTATAAACTCTGATATGTTGTCATTGGAGTGGAATCTCTTGCCCGCCTTCTTTATCCTGTCCTTGATCTTTTTACTGATTGGAGTCTCGGGCATCCAACTGTCTTTTAAAATATCTTCATCCATTATTGTATTTCCTTTTTGTGTGTCTTGTTATACCATTGTACAGCAGTCGCCACCACATTGTCAATACTGCTCTGTGTTGGTTCCCATTTTAAAATTTCCTTTACCTTGGTTATGTCAGCCACCAGGTACGCTGGATCTCCTGGACGATTTGGATGCACTTCGATCTTCATCTCACCTGCGTATTTCTGCACTGCTTCTAATAGTTGTTTGTTTGAAGCGGGTGCTCCTGAACCAAGATTGAACACTTCTGCTACGGTATTCTCTGATGCATAATTTAATGCTTTCACGTGTGCATCGGCAAGATCCATCACATGCACGTAGTCTCTCACACACGAACCGTCATCTGTAGGATAACTGTCACCAAACATTTTAAATGTTTTACCTTGTTTCACTGCGTCTATGGCCAACGGAATAATGTGTGTTTCCTTTTCCCTCAACTCGCCCACTTCTGCGTCAGGATCTGCTCCTGCGGCATTGAAATATCTCAGGCCAACACTTGATAGTCCATAGGCCCTGGCATAGTCCTTGCAAATCATCTCCATCATGAGTTTACTGCCACCGTATGCACTAATTGGTTTAGGCCAATCCGATTCCTTTGCTAGTTTTATTCCTGGATCACCGTATGTGGCCGCACTGGAACTGTATACGAAAGTCTTTATTCCGCATTCTATCAATTTGTCAAGCAACACGATTGTTGCAATAACATTGTTCTTATAGTATTCGGATGGGTTCTTCACAGATTCCGCAACTGAGGCACTGCCGGCAAAATGTATACAACTGGTTATGTTGAACCTTTTTATGATCTCTTCCAGTCTCTCAATTTCTTGTGGAAGATTTATGTCAAATATTGGACCAAACTCTGCTGGTTTAAACTTTGTCTTGAGATCTCTGTCTATGACAATTGGTGTGAAACCGTTCTTGGCTAGGTATTTGCAAGTGTGTGAACCCACATATCCTGCACCGCCAGTGACCAGGACTGCCTTGCTCAAACCTTTAATATTTGGATTCTGATACTGTGTTTCTGTAGTGTTGTCCATCTCTTCTCCATTGTTCACCCTTGCCTGTCATAATGTCAATCATCCTGTCTATGGTACCGTTGGTCCAATCAGATAATTTACCTATACTAGGGGATGGTTTGCTTAATAGTACGTCCAGTTTGTCCATTGCATCTTCCATTGACCATGGAACGTACATTCTCGTGTGGTCATTGGCGAAAGTCTCTGGGAATGATCTGTATGCAGGAAACAGTGTGTTGCAACCCATTGCGTCTGCCTCACTCACTGTGTTGGATACCCAATCCTGAAGGGCACAATTGAACATCACTCTCGAATCTGCTAGTAGTTCGTAGTACTCGTTCTTCTTCAAGTTCTCATGTATTGTGATTGTGCCTTGTTTCGCAAGATACTTGGCCTCGTCCACAAAGAACTGATTGTTTGATCTCAATGGACCACCTTGACATATTGCGAATTCAACGTCTGGGTGTTTCTCTTTGTATTTCAATGCCAGTGTCATATAGAACTGTGGCTGTTTCTCTTGATCCCATCTCGCTCCAAAAATCACTCTCTGTTTCCTTTCAATGAACGGTTTCCTGTCTGGCACTCTGCCTTGTACCTCTTCCTTGCCAAAACTCAATCCTGATATGTTGTATATGGGTGCTGACCAGTTTGCTATTCTCATGTGTGCCACCATCTCTTCGTTGGTCGCTAATATTTTTACGTTGGGTATTTCATTACACATCTGTTCGTACATGCTCATCCACTTGCTCATGCCCCATACGTGTACGAAGTCATCTGGATCTATGGCCTGTGCTAGGCATCTCAGATATATCGTTGGTCTGTGTTTC
>Ga0222719_10003456_pt1 | contig 14051 bp, 16 predicted proteins | sample C33_34DmetaG_FD_165039 | JGI IMG/M metagenome (GOLD analysis project Ga0222719, IMG submission 165039) | Estuarine water microbial communities from San Francisco Bay, California, United States - C33_34D | ecosystem: Environmental > Aquatic > Marine > Unclassified | place: USA: California...
TTTTCTTCTTCAGCTTTTTTCTTTTTTTTTAAATCCTCAAGTATTTTTTTCTTTCTTTTGATTTCATTTCTTTTTTTTTCAAGGTCTTCTAAACTTATACTTTTTAAATTTAAAATAACGCTATTGTCAACAGTATCTAGCTTAATATTTTTATTATTAAATAATTCTGACAAATTAATATCTAATAAAAATATTATGATTAAATGAATCAAAAGTACTTTTAAAAAAATTTTTTTTTTACTATTTTTATTCATTTATCGGCAATGTTATTAGACCTATATTTTCAACCCCACCTTTGTTTAGGATAGAAATAATTCTAATTATTTTTTCATATTGAATTTTTTTATCACCTTTGACATAAACTTTATCAATTTTTTTGTTTTTATATATTGATATTATTGTGTCAGCCAAGTCTTTTTCATCAACCTGTTCGTTGAAACTTTCTTCTTGTATGACACGTATAATACCACTTGAATTTACTTCTATTATTAATGGTTCTTGGAATTTGCTTATATCAATATCATTTGCTTCTGTAGTTGGCAGATCAACTTCTAAGCCTTGGTAAAGTAATGGTGTTGTTATCATAAACACTAATAATAAAACTAACATTACATCTATATAAGGGACAATATTTATTTCAGCTAATAATTTTCTTTTTTCACGATATCTCATTAATTTTATATTAGTTTTGAATTTTCATTATCTTGATCTTTTTCTGGTATATGTGTTCTCTGCAATAGCTCTGTAAGTTCTTCTGAAAAATTATCATATCTAAGAATAATTCTTGCTATATCCCTATTAAATTTATTGTATGCTATTACAGCTGGTATAGCTGCAATCAAACCTAAAGCAGTTGCTATTAAAGCCTCAGATATGCCTGGAGCCACTAAAGCTATAGTTGTTTGAGACGTTTGACTTAAAGACTGAAAAGAATTCATAATTCCCCAGACTGTACCTAATAAACCAATATAGGGACTAACAGATGCTATTGTTGCCAGTGTTTGAAGATCAGACTCTAATGATTCATGTTCTGTCGCTATAGCAACCTGCATAGCTCTTAAAGATGTTTGGCGTATTGATTCGGGAGTAATATGTTTTTCGTCGCCATGAAGAATTTCATACCTATTCCAGCCAACATAAAAAATTTGTTCTATTGAAGTTTTTTTTCTTTTTTCTTTTATCTGCATATAATATTTTTGCATGTGTATGCCAGACCAAAACTTTTGATTAAACTTCATGGTACTGCTTAAAACCATTTTTAATTCTTTTCTTTTTACAAATATAATAACCCAACTCCATACAGATAAACCTATTAAAGTTATCATAACTACCTGGACTAAAAAGCTAGCATTAAAAGCTAAATGTAAAAAGCCGTTCATTGTGCCTCCATAATTTTCTTTACAACTATACTTGGTATAGCTCTAACTTTAGAAATATTATCAACTGCAACAATTTTACACTTGGATTTGATAATATCAATATTTTGACCATTTTGTGTCTTATAAATATTTTGATTAAATTCTATTGAAGCATTCTTAAGTTTATCTATTTTTGTCTCTACTGTTAACAAATCATCTAGATACGATGGATTAATATAATTCATTGACACACTATGTACTAAAAACTTAATACTAGAATCATCATATATCTTTCTTTGAGATATACCTAAATGCCTTAAAAACTCCGTCCTGCACCTTTCGGTAAACTTAAAATAATTAGCATAATACACAACTCCTCCTGAATCGGTATCCTCGTAGTAAACTCTAATATCAATTTTTTTTGAAAACATTATTTTAAATTAAAATTCACCCTTAATATAATCCTCTAAAGACATCACTACTAAAACTGGCTTCCTGTCTTGTTTTATAAAAACTATGTCAGCATCATCTTGTTCTTTTGCATCATATATTAATTTAAAACCACCAGCTCTACTTTTACACTCCCCCAATATCTCTTTTGAAGATTCTGTTCTTTGTATCAAAACATCTCCTTTAAAACCTTCTTGTAAGCCAGATAGCGGTATTCTTTTTGCCCCGAAGAATCCGGACTCTTTTAATGTGTTAACAACTTCTCTCTCAAAACGCTTACCTTTGTCTCGTTGCATTTTTGACATTTTAAAGATCTCCAGTTTTTTTATATTTAAGTATTAAACTAATAGTACTTTAATTTAAACCCTCTGTGTATTCAGCATTTGTATAAACATTTTGAACATCATCTAATTCTTCCAATGAGTCGATAAATTTTGTGAAAGATTCTGCTGCTTCTGAATCAAGCTCTATCTTTACATCAGCATGCATTTCTAATTCTGCGTTATCAAATATGAAATTATTATCTTTTAAAACCTTCGCTATATTTAAATAATCGTCCTTATCTGTATGAATTTCAACATAATTTTCCTCGTTTATTATATCTTCTGCATTGTTTTCAATGGCAAGATCCATAATTTGTTCAGCACTATTTGTCTCTTGGTATGAGATTACCCCAATTTTCTTAAACAGATAAGATACTGATCCTGAGCTTCCTAAATTTCCAGAGAATTTTGAAAATGCATGTCTTACCTCTGCGACAGTTCTATTCTTGTTATCTGTTACACACTCAACGATTATTGCCACACCACTAGAACTATATCCCTCATAAGTTAGTTCCTCATAATTAACACCTTCTAAATTTCCTGTGCCTCTGTTAATTGCCTTTTCAACAGTTTCTTTGTTCATGTTACCGGAAAAGGCTTTATCTAAAGCAAGTCTAAGTCTTGGATTTGAGTCAGCATCACCACCACCTTCTCTGGCGGCTACCGTTATTTCTTTAATAAGCTTAGTAAATAGCTTGCCACGTTTATTGTCTTGTCTTTTTTTTCTATGCTGTATGTTAGCCCACTTACTATGTCCCGCCATATTACCTCTACTTTTTCAAGTTTATATTAAATCAAATATTGCTTGTCTATTTGTATGTGAAAAAACTTTTTCAGCTGCTTTTACCCTTGAGACCCATTCATAAGAACTATGCTCATCTTCATCAAGCTTAATATTTGTTTTGCAATCAAGTTCTAATTTAAATACATGCTCGGTATTATGAGTAGTTCCTTCTTCATATTTATGTTTCCACATTTCATATATCTCAAAAATGTATTGTTTTTCACAATCAATTAAATTTTCTGCATTTAAACCGGTCTCTTCAAATACTTCCCGTTTGGCTGCTTGAATGGGTGTTTCATTTTCATTTAAACTTCCAGTAACTGATTGCCATAAATCCTTATCATTTTTTTTCTTTAAAATTAAAATTTCCTTATTTTTTGTGTGTATTAACACTAATACAGATATCGGTATTTTTTTCATTTTTTTATATCGTTACTTTTGTGTTTTAAACCTAAATCACTTATTTGTTCTTTCGAAATATTTGCTGGTGCTCCAGTTAAAGAACACGAAGCAGTTTGGGTTTTAGGAAAAGCTATAACTTCTCTAATTGACTTTGATTTTGTTAATAGCATCATGATTCTATCTAAACCAAATGCTATACCACCATGAGGCGGACAACCATACTTCATAGATTCTACAAAAAAACCAAATTGATTATCTATTTCTTCTTTATTAAGTCCAAGAACTTTGAAAACAGAGTTTTGAACTTCGGTACTATTAATCCTAATAGATCCACCACCTAATTCAGTTCCATTTAAAACTAAATCGTATGATTTAGAAAGTAATGTTTTAGGCTTTGCTTCAATATCACTAATATTGCCAAAAACTGGCATAGTGAATGGGTGATGCAAACATTTCCATTTTTTTGTTTCTAAATCATGTTCAAACATGGGAAAGTCAGTAACCCAAACAAATTTCCACTCATCTTTTATTAGATTTTTGTCATCTGCTATTTTACATCTTAGGGATCCCAAAATACTATTAACAAGATTATCGCTACCAGCGCTAAAGAAAATTATATCTCCATTTGATGCATTAACTTCATTTAATATATTTTTTATAGTTTGAGAGTCTAAAAACTTTACTATTGGTGATTGCAATCCGTTGCCTATATCATTTACGTCATTACATTTTATATAAGCTAATCCTTGTGAACCTTTTGAAATAGCAATATCTGTGTATGAATCAATATCCTTTCTTGATAATTTAGCATCTGAAGGAATACAAAGCGCGCTTACTTTATTTCCCTCTTCTGAAGCAGGTTTAGAAAAAACCTTAAATTCACAATCTTTTACAACACTACTTATATTTTTTATCTCAAATGGAATTCTCATATCTGGTCTATCTGAGCCAAATCTATCCATGGCCTCAGAGTATTTAATTCTTTTGATTGGTAATTCAACATTAATACCAATTATATCTTTAAAAATTTTTAAAAATAATTCTTCTATTAATTTAATTATATTATCTTGATCTGAGAATGACATCTCTATATCTAATTGTGTAAATTCTGGTTGCCTATCTGCTCTTAAATCTTCATCTCTAAAACATTTTGCAATTTGGTAATACTTCTCATAACCAGACATCATCAACATTTGCTTAAAAAGTTGGGGCGATTGAGGCAAAGCATAAAATTGACCTTGATTTACTCTACTCGGGACCAAATAGTCTCTAGCTCCTTCTGGTGTAGCTTTTGTTAAAATAGGTGTTTCAATTTCTAAGAAATCTGATTTATACAAATGATCTCTAATAATTTTTACAACTTTATTTCTTATAATTAAATTATTTTGCATTTTATTGCTCTTCAAATCATGAACACGATATTTCAAACGATTATCTTCATTAACTTCATCATTAAATTGAAATGGTGGTGTTTCAGCTTTTGATAAAAGACCAATGCTTGAGGATACAATTTCTACTTTCCCAGAGTCTATATTTATATTCTCTGATCCAGATGGTCTTAATCTAGGATTTCCAGTTACTGAGATTATAAATTCACTTCGCAATGACTCTGCTAGTTTGAACAAAACTTTATCATCAGGATTGACGACTATTTGAACTAAACCTTTTATATCTCTTAAATCTATAAATATTACACCCCCATGATCTCTAATTTTATTCACCCAACCACAAACCTGAACATCTTTATTTATAAGTGATTCATTTATTTCGTTACAATAATATGTTCTCATTACTCTGTTTCCAAATTTAGTCTATCGTTAATCTTTATCATTCCAGTCTTGACAACGGCTGCAGTAATTCCGCCCATGCCCTGCATTGCTTCAAGCATTTGCTTACCAAGTAAGTTTTCTATTTTCTTGCAAGGCTTGCAATCACCAGTGCCAAAGAATCTTGCTTCACCAATGCTAAAAAATTTCCCTTTAAGGTTTTGAATATTATACTTAGAAATTAGTAAATTTCTTTTAAAATAATATTGAATATTATTTATTTTTTCATGGTCATTTTCTTGTGCTAGCGACAAGATAACAGAGATGTGTTCATTTTGCATCATTGTTACTTGTCTTTTTTTGGAACTTTTTAATGTAATCTTGTCGCCCTCTAAACCAAGGCCTTGTAATGCTAGAATTGACTTAACACCTTTAATATCTCCTTCTTTCTCTCTAATGCCTATCCAATCTAGTTGGCCAGATGTATTAAAATTATTATCTATCATTGATTATTTTTAATAAACTTTAAATTATTCATATATGGCCTTAATATTTCCGGAATTTCTACATCGCCGTCAGAATTTTGGAAATTTTCTATTATGGCCGCAAGTGTTCTTCCAACAGCTAGTCCCGAGCCATTTAGTGTATGTATGAAATGCTTTTTTTTAGTAGTTTTATCTTTGTATTTAGCATTAAGTCTTCTTGCCTGAAAGTCTTTAAAATTACTACAGGATGAAATTTCGCGATAAGCATTTTGTGAAGGCATCCACACCTCTAGATCATGAGTTACTGAAGATGAAAAACCAGTATCACCAGAACATAATAATACTTTTCTATAAGGCAGATTTAAAAGCTTAAGAATCGCTTCGGCATGAGTAATAAGCAAATTAAAATACTCATCGGAGCTGTTAGGATTAACCGCATTGACTAACTCAACTTTTTCAAATTGATGCTGCCTTATTAGACCTTTTGTATCTTTCCCATATGATCCTGCCTCCGATCTAAAACAACATGATAAAGAAGTATAATAAATCGGCAAATCTTCTTCTGAAAAAACTTTATCTCTAAAAATATTTGTTAAAGGAACCTCTGCTGTAGGAATAAGAAAAAAATTTTCTTTATTTTTAATCTCAAAAAGATCGTCTTTGAACTTAGGTAATTGACCAGTACCTATTAAAGATTCTGAATTAACAATTAACGGTACATTAACTTCAGTATAACCATGATTATTAATATGCTCATTAATCATAAAAGAACCCAAAGCTCTATGAAGTCTGGCTAAATTACCAAAAAGTAAACTAAATCTTGAACTAGAAATTTTTGACGCGATATCTTGGTCATATAAGCATAACGATTTTCCAATTTCACTATGGTCTTTAAAGATTTTTTTTGGATTTTCTTCTAAATTTTCGTTATTAGAATAAATTATAACTTTGTTATCAGCTTCAGAATTTCCAGCTGGAACAGAGTTATCTAAGATATTTGGTATAGTTAACAAAAAATTTCTAAATTCTAATTCTATATTATTTAAAAGAACCTGTTTATCTTTCAGTTCAAAATTAATCTTCTCAACTTCTTTTGATAGGTCATCTGAATTTGTGTTACTCGATTTTAGAAATCCTATTTCTTTTGAAAGAGTATTTTTTTTATTTTTTAAACTTTCGGTTTCAGCTATAATTTTTTTTCTATTTTGATCAAGCAATATAAAAGCATCAGAATCAAGAAGGAATTTTCTTTTTTTTAAATTGTCTTTAATTTCGTTTATATTTTCTCTTAGTATTTTTGGATCCAACATATTATTTTCCTAAATAGTAACCAGCAAGACAAAATGTTATTGATAGTGTAATTGATATTAAACAATAAACTACTAATTTCACATACATCTCATTTTGAATAAATAATACGGACTCCCAGGCAAAAGTAGAAAATGTTGTGAATGAGGCAAGAAAGCCAGTTATAACAAATAGCTTTATATTATTTGGTAAAATCATATTGTTTTCTAAAAAACCCATGAATATACCAAAAATAAACGATCCGATTACGTTTACAGCAACAATTGCAAATGGTATATCTAGGTATACAAAATTTTTCAAAGCACTATTCGATAGATAGTATCTAGCTATTGATCCAAATGCTCCGCCTAAGGCAACTGTTACTAAATTTAACATTACTCTTTATTCAGGCTTCCATACACCAAATGCTTCCTGCGTCTGTGCTTGAGGAGATTGCTCAACATTTCCTCTTAAGTCATCTGAAACATATCTTATGAAAGATGATAGCTCATTAATCACTTCATTCCTCTGCTCGTCATTAAAATTTTCTTTTGAGACAATAAATCCTATTACCGCAGCAAGATATTGACTAGCTACCATTTGATCAGACGCAGAAGAATCATGCTCCTGCAAAACTTTTATTACATTATTAACAACTTCTGTAGATAAGCTTAATTCAGCCATAATTTCTCCTTATTTTATTTATCAACTATAACATCAAAATTTTCTGGGATATCAATTTTAAATGAAGAATTTAAAATTCTTGCATTTTTTGTAAAATTTTTAAACTCCATAGTAACACTTTGATTAAAATCATTCATAAAAGTGATACTTTTAATACTCTCATTTTTTATTACTAATAAAAAGGTATTATCCTCTATATCTTGGTTAAGAGGTATGAATTTAATATGGTTTTCCCCTTCAATTTTATGTATTTTTATAATAAATTTTTTTTCAATAAAATCTTTGTCAACCATTATATCTATAATATTTTTTTTAAATTTACTTTTATAGCTTTGAATTATTACTTGCTCTAGATCTTCGTCATATGTAGTTATTAAACTACCATCAGAAATAAATTTTATTTTATTGGGTCTTTTATACTCAAGTATATATTTTGATTTTTTTTTATAAATGAGATTTCCAAAGCTTTGTGAAAACAAAGATCCATTTTCTTCATATGTATGTTGTGTAAAAGACGTCGAGAATGATTTTAAATTTTTTATATAATTAAAATAATTGAAGTCTGTTGAAGAATACACGTTTTTATTTAACGATAAAATAAATATAAAAATCAAAAAAAATTTAAGACAATTATTTTTTGAGTACATTTCTTGTTCCATTTTTTTGTATTGCTGTAACAATATTCATCTCTTCCATTTTTTCAATCATTCTTGCTGCCCTGTTATATCCAATCTTAAGTCTTCTTTGCAAGTATGATATTGATGCTTTATCACTTTCGATTACAATTTTAACTGCATCTTGGTATAAATCATCATCATCATCACTTTCTCCATCTTTGTATAAAGATTTTAAGTCGTTCCCATCACTTTCTAAAATTTCTTCAAGGTATTCATTTTCAATACCATCTTTTAAGTATGTTATTACGTCTTTAACTTCTTTATCTGATACAAATGCACCGTGTATTCTCTCTGGTATCATTTTTCCAGTTTCTAGATATAACATATCGCCATTACCTAAAAGATTTTCTGCGCCCGCTTGATCAAGTATTACTCGTGCATCAGTTTTTGAAGAAACTTGAAACGCTATTCTTGAAGGTATATTTGCTTTTATTAGACCCGTAATTACATCTACTGATGGTCTTTGTGTTGCCAAAATTAAATGTATACCAGCTGCTCTTGCTTTTTGTGCCAATCTTGCTATTAACTCTTCTATTTTTTTTCCAACCACAAAAAATAGATCAGCAAATTCATCAACCACAATAACTATTTGAGGGAGGTAATCTTCATCATTTGAGTCGTCACTTTTAACCTTTGAATTATAACCATCAATATTTCTCACACTGTATTTTGCTAATAATTTGTATCTTCGCTCCATTTCTTTAACACTCCACATTAAAGCATTAGCAGCTAAATTCATATCAGTTACTACGGGAGTTAATAAATGTGGAATGCCATCATAAATTCCAAGTTCGAGCATTTTTGGGTCAATCATAATCATTCTTACGTGCTCTGGACTAGATTTATATATAAGGCTCAATATCATAGAATTTATGGCTACAGATTTTCCAGAGCCAGTTGTTCCTGCTACCAACAAATGTGGCATTTTTGCCAAATCTGCCATTACGGGGGAGCCTGATATATCTTTTCCTAAGCCAATTGTAAGTTTTGAAGGAAATTTTTCAAAGTCCTCAGATTTTAAAATTTCAGATAACCTCACAATTTGTTTATTCTCATTTGGAATTTCAATACCAATTACATTTTTTCCAGGAATAACTTCAACCACTCGAACATTAGTAACTGACAAGGCTCTAGCAAGATCTCTTGATAAGTTTGTAATTTTTCCAGCTTTAACTCCAGCTTCAGGCTCTAACTCAAATCTAGTAATAACTGGACCTTGATGAACAGCAACAACACTTGCCTTAACACCGTAATCATCAAGTTTTATTTCGACAAGCTTAGAAAGAGTTTTTAACGTTTCCTCGGAATATGAAGAGACTTCTTCTTTAGGACTATTGAGCAAACTCAAAGGAGGTATTTTTGAAGAGCTATTATTTTCAAATAATGGTATTTGCTTTTCTTTTTCAACTCTATCAGAAAAATTTGTAACCTTTACTTCAGGCTCTATCTTCACATCGTCAATTCTCTTTAGTTTTTCTAATTTTTTTTTAAAATCAATATCTTTTTGAAAATCTATACTATCTTTATCTCTGAACATTAAAGAGGGTAATTTTTTTATGTATTGAAAAATCTTATTTAATAACAATAAAAAATATTTCCCTATAACTTCGAAAATTTTAACCCAAGAAAATTTTAACCAAATTGTAATACCAATTATAAATGATGTTACCAAGATTATTGTTGAACCTATAATATTGAAATTTTCAACTAATAATGATGCTACAAGATCTCCTATAAGACCGCCGGCACCGACTTCAAGATTGCTATGTGCATAATGAATGCCGAATAACGCACAAGATGATATTATTACAAAAAAATAACCAATAAATCTTATTGTATTTTTATTATCATCAGAGTTTCTCTTGCTGTTATATATTAAAATTGAGGCAAATATAAATATAATTGGTATTAAAAAAGCCGACTGCCCAAAAATAAAATACAATGTTTCACTTAAATAAGATCCAAATAAGCCGCCTAAGTTTTGAATATCATTTGAAGATGAATTTATCCAACTTTTATCATTTTTATCATAAGTCGTTAATGCAAGATAAATATAAAGGGAAATAGAAAAAGAAAACATTAGGATCGCTTCTCTTAAAGATTGAGATAAAAAATTTTTCTTAGTAGAGTTATTTGGTGTTTTCTTTTTGCTGTTTTTCAACTAATTTTATCCTGGCTGTAAAATCTCTACTAAGTCTATTCAAATATGAAAAAGGCACAAATAATCTTATTTAATCTTCATTTTTTTTTAATGATTATACTATATTTATCATAAATATTAACTTAATAGATAAACTCTATTTATATAACTTCGGAGATAAATTTTAATGAACAATCATTCTAAACTAATAATATTAGGATCTGGGCCAGCAGGTTATACAGCTGCTGTTTACGCAGCTAGAGCTAATCTGAATCCCACATTAATTACCGGCCTTGAAAAAGGTGGGCAATTAATGACTACCACCGATGTGGACAATTGGCCAGGTGATCATGATGGTCTTCAAGGACCTGATTTAATGGCAAGAATGGAAAAGCATGCTCTTAAATATAACGTTAATATTGTATTTGATCACATAAATGAAGTTAATTTTAAAGACAAACCTTTAATTTTAAAAGGTGATGATGCTGAATATTCAACAGAAGCATTAATAATCACTACAGGGGCTAGCGCTATGTATTTAGGCCTTGAAAGTGAGAAAGAATTTCTTGGTAAAGGAGTGTCAGCATGCGCGACTTGTGACGGCTTCTTCTATAAAAATAAAAAAGTTCTAGTTGTTGGTGGAGGCAATACTGCAGTTGAAGAAGCTCTATATCTTTCTAATATAGCATCATCAGTAATCTTAGTTCACAGAAGGGATAGTTTAAGAGCTGAAAAAATATTACAGGATAAGTTATTTAAAAAAGAAAATATTGAAATTATATGGGATTCAGAATTAGCAGAAGTTAAAGGTGATAATATGGGAGTTACGTCTGCAGTAATCAGATCAAAAAAGGACGGGGCAGAGTCTGATATTAGTTTTGACGGAGTATTTATAGCTATTGGTCACAAACCAAACACAGATATATTTGTTAATCAACTTGATATGGATGAAGGTTATATAATAGTTAAAAATGATTCCAACTTTGCAACACAATCAAATGTTCCAGGAGTTTTTGCAGCCGGCGATGTCACAGATAAAATTTATAGACAAGCGATTACATCTGCGGGATCAGGTTGTATGGCTGCACTAGATGCAGAAAAATATTTAGACTCATTTGATTAAGTCTTTTTTTGAAATTAATAAATTTTCAAAAACAAGATTTGGAATTACATATGTCCAATCTTGGGTAAATCTAGTCATATATGAATCGAATAGAAGACTATGACCTTTTTTAACGCTATCAATATTCATATAAACCAAATGGTCCTTTTGAAAAATTGTAATCTTAATTATGACTCCATCTATTAAATACAAAGAAACATTTATTTTCTTGCTTTTTTTATTAGGTTTTAATTTTGGGTAAATAATATCTTCAGCATACAAATCAGAAAAAGAATTAAGTATTGAGTATACTTGATCTTTATTAATTTCTATATTACTCGGCTTTAAATAAAAAACGTCATTTTTATTATGAAAGGAAAATTTTGAATTTAAATTATCGATGCTAATATCTGTTATAAAATCAACCCCAACATCTAATACCATTTTTTGAGCCCAATAATATGAATCATCGGAGAACCTAATATCACCAGAAAGCTTATAAATAACATCCTCAAATAAGACATAAGAATAATCAAGATTTTCATTATAATTTCCAATCTTTAGATTAATCTTATTAGAGTTTAGATTATTATTAAGAGTGATTAATGCGCTGTTTGAATCATCAAACCCTAAAACGTTTTTTTTAGCATCATGCACATCATAACGATCCAAAACTTTTGACATAATGATCTTGTTCAAATACGACATGACACTCTTACTTTCTGAAAAATAATTCCCAATTTCTACAATTTCCCAGTTTTTATTTTTTTTCACTAAAGTTACATTATTATCTTTCGTAAATTTTATATAATTGAAATTTCTACTGGATTTTATGACGTCTGAAAATAATGAATTTTCTAGATTTTTATTAGTATTGCTTTGGTTAAAAAAATAATTTAACAAAAATAAAACTGAAATTGCTAGAAGTAGTAAAAAAATCTTTTTCATCGTATTTTATATTTTTTTCTGTATCTTGAAAATATAAGAATAAAAATACTTAATAATATTGGCATTAAAAATATATTTAAGAATTTTAATAAAGAACCTAAATTTTCAATATCTTTATTTAAGTTTCTTCTAACATCTCTCAGCTCTTTTCTGACTTTAAGAAGTTCTTCCTGAAATGTTAAGTAGTTTTGGCTATTTTTATCAGCAAGCTCACTATTTTCGCTTTGTAATTTTGCTAGTTTGTTTTGTAGTCTTGCTTCCTCTGAGTTAAATATTTTTTCTGCTGTTAACTTTAAATCTTCAACTACAGAAAATGGTCTTGAGAATGACTCCCTACTTGTTATACTCGCTAATGTATTTCCTCCTGACAAATAATCTAATGAATTTATTATTAAGTCACCATTGCTTGCCCAAGGTACCAAGACCTGTTCGCCATAAAAATCCTGAACTCTTACCCATAAATAGTTTGCTGTTATATCAGCATCCGCAATAACAATAGCCTGTTTTTTTTCATTTTCTACAAGTCCTGCAAATATTTCTGTCACTTTTGTTGGCTCGTATTTATCCAAAAGAACAGATGGATCTGGAAGATATCTAAAAATATTTTTTTCTGTAATAGATGAGTCGTCACTTGATGAAATTAAAGGTGTAAAACTATTACTCATGTTTGTGTTCAATATAGAACCTGAAAAAGCTGACGTAAGAGAATTAAGTTTATTTGTTATATTAAAGTTTTTATTAAATGAGTTTTTAGGAAAACTTAATATAGCAGCATGCTTTATAGGTCTATCTGAAGCTGCCGAAGTAACAGGTATTGCGTATTTTCTGTCTAAAAGAATTTTTGAAGGATCAATTGACACACCAATTTTATCAAGAAGCTCTTTAAAATCTGAGGATTGTATGCCGCCGCCTGTTGGTGGAAGACTTGGGTCTTGAAATTCTGGATCTGCTTCTGAATAAACATCATAAAGAAGTAAAATTTTTCCTTTATTATCATAGAAATTAAGGACTTTATTCTTATCTTCTTCCGATACTTTTTTTGGATGAACTAAAAATAAAATATCAAAATCATCAAGGTTTTTTGTTTTTTTATCAATTAATTCAACATCAAATAAAGGTTTTATTTTTTGTATAATAGCCCATTCTGGTGTTGGTTCATTTTTTGTAAAATTATAACCACCAAACATTGGTAATGATGTCATAATACCAATTCTGGGTTTTTTCATATCAAGAAGACTGTATAATACCTTTGTAATTTCGTACTCAATAACAGCTTCTTTGCCTGGGTCAAAAAATTTAATTATTTTATAACTGTCATATCTATTTGCAGCAACCAGGCCAAAAAATATATTTTCTTCTTTTGTTTTAGAAGGAACTCCTTGCAAACCATATTTCATGGCATCGTCTTCTTCATCTGAAAAAGGCACAGGGTCTATTATATTTAATTTAATTTTACCCTTAGATTTTAATTCATACTCTTCAAGAAGTTCTTTTATGCGCTTTGCGTAAGCTCTTAAATATGTATCTTCTTGAGTCAAACTATCTGAGAAATAGTAGTTAAGTATTACTTCATCTTGTAACCCATTAATTATATTTAAAGTTCCATCGCCTAACGTATATAATTTATTTTCAGTTAATCAAAACG
>Ga0222719_10003459_pt1 | contig 14041 bp, 13 predicted proteins | sample C33_34DmetaG_FD_165039 | JGI IMG/M metagenome (GOLD analysis project Ga0222719, IMG submission 165039) | Estuarine water microbial communities from San Francisco Bay, California, United States - C33_34D | ecosystem: Environmental > Aquatic > Marine > Unclassified | place: USA: California...
TTGTAATTTACCTAACTGACCAGATGAACCTGTGACCCAACCGTCAAGCGTTCCTTTGACGTCTGTGGTGTTGCTGAAAGCCAACTCAACGGTATTCGTTGAGGCTGGACAAGTCGCAAAAGCCGATTCGTTCCAGTGGGTTCTGTCGTTCAGTAAATAAGCTTCTGATAATGTGTAGCTATTGGAAAAGCTTTCGGTTCCCAGAGTTGAACCGCCTGAATCCTTAAAGGTCATCGTTAACGATTCGGCCAAATAGGAAACAAAGATTGCACTGGCACCGGCACAAGTCACCGTGACGGTTGCGCTGGTTGCATTGGCAATGTACGGCTGCTTCGGAAAATTGTTCTCAGTTTTTGCAACACCATAGTCAGCAGACAAATTTCCGGCTGAACTCGAAACATTGGTAATTAGGTTAGTGTAAATGAACTTCATTCTTGTCTTACAAAGTCGAGTTCGGAAGGTCCGCTGATTGTCGTTTCTTCTGCATCAAATGAATAAATCACTGAGGTAATCGTAATGATGGATTTCAAGCTTTGCCTCTCGTCAATACAAGTGACTCGGTAGCCCAAGAGCCAATCATTCTTGATTCCGAAAACTCTAGCTGTTGAGATTGGTGAACCTTCGCTAATCAAAATCGCTCTTAAAAACTGAAGAACTTTTTCTTCACTTGTGCTGAGTGCATCATACTTTTGACTTTCTCCATAGCTCAGATTGTCCACTCGAACAACCTTGTTTTCCTGGCCTAACGTTACGCTTTCAGGATAAGGCGTATTAAATTCGTACTCGCTAGTGATCTCTTTAATCGGGTACGCTGGTTGAACTTGTAGCGCCAATAATTCTGGACTTCTGACCGTTTCAACAGAAGAGCCAGTTTGGATTCGGTTAATCAGTCGCAGATCCGTTCCGTCAATCTGCAAAAGCATGTTCGCGCTTTTGGCAACATCTGCGGCAAAGTCCAGCAGTGGCTCATTTCGAGAAGACGCGATTGCCATTTTTAAGGACTGTAAATTTCAATGTCTGAATTCACGGTTGCAACGGTCACTGAGCGGATAATCAATTCACCGGATGTTGTGATTTCTACAGTAATGTTTTCTCTGATTTCTGCTGGTGATTCAACTATCGTTCGAGTCGCAACGGTTGTGTCAGTGGTATAGAAGGTTCCTGAGTTAATCATTGCAGTGCATTGTCTAGGTTCAGTCCAAGCTGAGTCGCTACATAACTAAAGAATCCAGCCAGTGTGGTCCCTCTGGTGGATACACCACTAATTGACAAAACACCTCCAGTAGTTGCTCGGTTCAGCTTTATTGTGCTGGCTGTTGGGGCAACGCCTGAATTTCCACTGGCGTCATACCACTGACCCGAATTGGAATTGGTTGAATAGATCAAAACGCCATCTTCGCGGATTTCAATCGGATTGTCGGAGTTGTTGCTTGAATCTAAATCTAGGCTCGGATTGGCTACCTCATCATCACGCTTTTTAATCACTGGCGTTTGCTCGTTGACAATTCCCCAACTGAACGGTAATCGAAGTGGAATCCCAACTCTGTGCGTATCTCCGTCACTGGTAAACGTTCCAGCCGTACCCACTCCAGAACTAACTTGGATAAAATCACGGTCTTGTAGGGTAAACGTGTTGGCTCCGGTTCTTGTCACATAATAATAATTGTCAGCAGTAACGCCTGAATACTCCAGGTTTGCTCCATACGTGTCCATCTTCTCAAATGTCACCACTTGGCCCGTAGAAAAGCCGTGTGCGTTTGCCGTAATTTCTACCGGAAGTCCGCCACCTGGAACACTTACACCTTCCACAAAAGCAAAGGATTCGGTCAGCGTGAAAGGTCGCGCACCTAACGTGTACTCAGTGTCCGTCAGAGCAAAACTAATCTCGGTTTCGCTGATCGTCTGCAAGAAAATCTGACCATCAAATAAGTTTCTACCGTCTTCTCCCCATTGAATCGAACAGTCGTAAAGTCTCGGTAATCGCACCAAGTCTTCATAGCGGCTTAACCCAAAAGGATGGTCAGCGTCCAAGTGGTCATTGAACAACGTCAGGTTGCCGAATTTGACTCCGATTTTTCCACTGTCCTCAACTTGCCCAAGTTCTAGTGAAGGCATTCTCTTGACCACTGGCCTCCAGAAATATTCACCAGCAAACCCTCGCTTTGAGCAACGGTAGCTGGTTCCATCAACCGTAATTGTGACTAATAGCTGACTCATTAGATGTACCTTGCTGGCACATATTGGTCGCCTTGTCTTCGTGTGCGTTCTCGCAGCTCACTTCTGAATTCTTCAATACTTGCCTTGGTTTGGCCTTTCATATCAGTAAAGACATTTACCTCAGTGTCGTTCTCTCGAACGGCAACAATCAATTCTGCTAGAAGCCTTTTCACCTCTGGGTCACTCGTTGCGTTGATTGCGGCACTGTCGCCAGCGTTCAAGCGGTTTAGGTTTGAAACTCCGTAACGTCTCACCGTTTCTGGGGATAGGATATATTCGCCAGGACTCAACATTGCTGGGATCGTGTCCATTGGGTCAGGAACCAATCCGCCAGTTCTAAACCCGTATTTTTCAGTGTTGGATGGGTCCATAGAAAATCTGGAATCATAAACCAATTGAGCGGTTGCTAATTTATCATAAAAGAAAATTGCACCAGTGTTGCCGTCCTTATAACTCACTACATAACCGTGGAGTGATGCGCCTTCAACTGCGGCCCATTTATTGATTTTCGTTTCAATGCTGTCATTCAAAAATGTTTGTAAATTTTCAGAGCCAACCAACCCGTAATTAAATGTTGAGCCAGTGTAGGTTTTCTTGAAATAACTACTGGAAGTGCTACCTCCAGATCCAGTGTCTGTTCCTGTTCCAGTTCCTCCACCTGAATCAATCGTCTCTGTTATAGTGTCTGTAATAGAATTCAACGATGTTTGTATAGCTGCATTTAAATCGCTAATGGCTTGCACAAAAGCGGTTGTGTCAAAGTCCGGCTCGATATCTAAATTCACTCTGACTGTGCTAGACATGATTTCAAATTTTTGAGCTAAAAATGCAGCGGAAACTTGGTCAAGGTTTGTTATAAGATTGTCAACGACATCTGCAAAATCCTCATCCAACACACTGAATAATTCCTTTAAATCATTTTTTAATTCATCAATCGCTTGGGTAGGTGCTTCCGTTCCATAACTAACCCCTAACGTTTCCAAATCCTTTAGGACTTGTTCAAAAATTCGTTGAAATTGTGTGCTGGATTTGTAGACATCTCTTGAAGCTGACAGGTATTCATTTACAAATGCTTGCAAGTCTTTGATTTCGTCTTCAGTGGCTTCTGGGTCTAGTGCTGCCGTTAGAAGTTCCTGATAACGTTGTGAGGCCAAAATGAACTTATCCTGTGGCCCCATTAAGTTAAAATCACTGAATAATAATTCATAAACTTGGTCAAACAGTCCCTGGACAAGTTCTGCTATGTTGTCAATGGTTCGCTCAAACTCTGAGAGCAAAGAGCGCAAGCCAGATTGCACATTCTGAACTGCCATCAAATCAATTTCTCTTTCTCGTTCTTCGTTGAGCTTTTGAAGTTCTGATTTTTGCAGATTATAGAGTTCAAGCTGTTTGGCTTCTGCCGCTTGAATTTGTTCTAGTAATTCAGTTCTTTTTTCTTCATCAGCGACAAATTGAATTAAAACTTTTTGCTGTTCAAGAATCGCTAATGTTTCAGCATTTCTGAAATCAATCTGCTCTTGTGCGGTGAGGTTCTGAAAGTGGATGGAATCAATCTGCTCTTGTGCGGTTTTAATAACTAGGTCGCTAATTCCTTCAAAATCTGCGGTAACACTGGTTGACGAACCTGCGATTCTTTCGGCTAACTCTTGAATTATCAGTTCAGCAGTGCCAACTGCTACATAAGCCTCTGCTCTTGGGTCCGCGCCAGTAGTGCTATCAATAAATCCTTGTAAATATTCAACAACTTCCTGCAGAGTCTGGCCTTTCGAGCTGCCAACCCAATTGTCCAGAAGTCCGGTAATGATTTGTTCAAAGGTCTGATCATCTGGAAAATCTCTTGGATTGATTAGAGTTGGGATTAAGTTGTTGATTGAGTTTTTAAAAGCTTCAATAACTCCAGTTAAATTGCCGGACTCTTCGGCTGAATCAATCAATTTTTTGAGTGTTTCCTCTTGCCCATCAACAATCTCTCTGAGGCTTGTAATTGCTGCAATCTGGACGGCTTCTGAAGAGCTTGGTTGATAGGGTCCACCTTGTGCGCCACCTCCTAACGCTTCAATGTCTCTGGTAAATCCACCACCTCCATAATAACTGTTCGGCCCAATCCCTAGCGAATCCGCCAAGTTCTCAATCGCATTTCCTGCGCCTTCAATCAACGCCCCAATCAGCCGATTGATGGCACTGATTAAATCGCCAAGAATGTCCAGCAGTGGGTCAAGAATGTCGAAAAGAATTTCAAAGCTTTTGTCTATCGCAGCAGCTACTTTTTCGTTGCTTAGAATCAATTTATAAGCAGCTTCGTCCAAGGATTTTGATTGGGCTATGTTCATTCCTCGACTGGCGTTTGGTCCTGCGCTCGAAATGCCGGAAATGATGGCGTCAGCAGTTCTTTCCGCTTCTTCGCTTAGTTGTCCTTGAAGTAAAAGCTGAGTTCTTAGTTGTTCGGTTGCTTCCTCAAGGTAGGTTAGTTCTCTAGCTTTTGGGAAAAGGCTTGCTTCGTAGAGGTCATTTTTTTCTTGAGTCAAGGCGTTGATTTCGGTGACTCGCTCAAATTCTTCTTCTAAGGCTTGTGTGAATCGGTCCTGTTGGTCTTCTGTTAGTTGACCAAGTTCTTTGGTAATTCTAAACTGCTCTTCAAGTTGTCTGGTATATTCTTCTTGCTGTGCCTCAGAGATTTTTCCGGTAAAATCGGTGTATTCAATTTTTTCTAATTCCTCGACTTTCTCTTTTAGCTTCTCAACAGCAGAAGCTGCATTTGCGGCTTCAAGGTTTACCTCTCCAAGTTGTTCTTCCGTTTTAATCAGTGTCCCAGAATCAATCTGTTGCTGAAGTCCTCGGAATTCTGCGGCAACGCCTTGAAGTGCTGATTGATATTGTGTGGCTAGGTCTGCACTTCTTCGATAATTGTCCGCCAGTTCAAAAGCCGAATCTCTTTCAAACCTTAGAGCAGACTCTTGTGCCTCGGTTGAGGTTGCAATTGGGGCAACATCTCCGTCAAATCCAATCGCATTTGCGGCACTGTTATAGTAGCCAATCGCCTTGTTGATTTGATTGATGAAGAAGTTGTCTACCTTCTCAAAGAAGCTGAACATATTGGCAACCATGCCAATAAAGAAGTCTCGAACATGCAGAGTGAGGCGTTCAATCTGAAGAGCCGCATTTTGGACTTCATACTGAGCTGCCACCGAAAGAAACCCAAAGCCAGCCTGAATGTAGTTTAGTGTCGTGACAATCGGGTTGGACTCGCCACCCGTAAACATACTGAATGCATCACGCAATGGCTTGGTTAGGTTGATGGCAAACTGCTTGAGCTTGTCGAAGGCAATTCCAAGAATCTTAATTCCTTCAGCAAAATCTCGAACGATTCCGTCAGACTTGTCGAATTCACCAGCCAAGTCTGTCATCACCTTTGCGGTTCCGCTAAAGATTCCGGTTGACTCTTCAACCTTGCCAATCAGAAGCGTAAAGCTATTGCTGATTCGGGTCAGTGAGGTCGCAATGGTGTCTTGAGCAGCACCAAACTGTTGATTAATCGCGTCAGCAGAGCCAAGGATTGCATCCTTGAATTGTTGGTTTGATAGATTTCCTTCTTTAACAAATTTAATCAGGCTTCCAGCAGTTAATCCTAATTGCTTTTCAACTTGTTTTAACAAGTTCGGCATTCCGTCAATTAATGAATTGAACTCTTCGGCCTGAACAATTGGCGAGTTCAAGGCTTGCGCGAGTTGAAGCAATGCCCCAGAAGCTTCAGTGCTGCTTTTTCCGGCTGCGGCTAAAGACTTAGTGACAATTTCAGTAATGCGGATGGTTTCGGCTTGGCTTGAGCCTAGTTGGTCAGCGGCAATTCGGAGGAGAGAATAAAGTTCCGTTGTGTCTTTTATGCCTGTTCCAGTGGTCTGCGCCACTCGGTACAACTCTTTTTGAACCGCTGCGGCTTCAGCGGCTGAGTTCGTCGCTATGCGAATTTGATTGGCAAAATTGGTGAAGGTGTCTGCGGCTTGAGCAATCTGTTGAATACTGATGGCAGCAACCAAAGCAGAAGCTGCGCTTCTAGCAGACCGAAAAGCCGACTCCATTTTCTTTGTAGAGTTCGCAACTCGGTCCATTGCACTTGAAGACTTTTTGAGTTCGCCTTCTAGCTTGCCCAAACGATTGATTGCGTCGCGAATCTCTAATTCTATCTCAATCGTTGAGGCTGCGTTTGCCATTATCGTCGCTTTCTAGGTCTGGTGGTAGGTCGAGCGGTTGAAGACTTCTTTTTCTGCAAGTCTCGTTTGCGCTCGTTCTCGGTCTTTCTGTGGCTGGTGACTTCTCGGTCAATTGTCACCAAAGCCGAATAGACTTCTGGGGTATTCGTCTGGTTTCTTCTCAGGTAGCAATCAATGGCTTCTTCTCGCAGGTGGCCTATGTCAAAACCTAAGTCTCTGCCAGTGGTGTCCAAGTCTTTGAACGCTTGAACTGCTGCCAAGTTGCGCTCGGTCAGCGTCAAATTATTTGGACAAACTGAGCAAGGTGGCTCTTCGTCTTCCTGCCAGACATTATCAGCAGTTTTACAACACCAGACTGCTTGGTATCTGTCGCCTTCCTGAATTCCATGCTCGGCTGAATCACCTAGATAGGTTGCTCTTTCCAGAACCAAATCTAGGTAATTCTTTAATTTCCCTCTTCGTCATCAACCTTTGCTTGTGCCAGACGCATGAGTTTCAAGCTGACATGCGTTGCCATCTTATTCAGTGCCGCGTCTTCACCAACAAACAATTGCTTATTGGCGTCATCACAAGCTTCGTCGAATGACCACGACTGTACACAAGGCACAAAAAGCTTTCGAGCAAACGTGAGCGAGTCAATCGTCTGCTTGCCTTTTTGTGTCTTTGTGGCTGCGTTCAGTGCCTCAGTCAATAGTCGCTGATGAGGCAAAACACATTTGAAAGTGGCTTCTAAGTCCAAATCGTCATCGCTGAAATCAATTGTGACTTCATTGGCTTTCTGGACGTCAAAAATTGAAGGCATGAATAAATTACTTATAGATTAGAGAGAAAGCGGCTGCGTCTGTAGCAGAAGAGCCTTGAGTCAAGGCAAAGTCCACGGAAGCGGCTGCAGCACCATCCTGCTCTGTTCCTGAAATCGAAACGCGAGCGGATGGAATGATGATTTGCACAATGCTTCCTGCCGTGTCGCCAACCTGCACACCAATTGCGATTTGCTCCAATCGGGCAAACTGCTCGAATCGGTAGGCTTGCGCTGGTCGCATGACGAAATCAAATGAGCCAGTGACAGTAATATCGTTCGACACATAAGCGGCGGCTGGATACTTGTCTCCGGTCATTTCTGCCAAGCCTGGGTCGCCTAAGTTCTTGCTAACGCTCATGCTGAAGCCAGTTGCCAAAAACTCATTAGCGGAAGCAATCAATGCTCCGGCTGCGGTGTTTTGAGCGGCTAAATAAACTTGAGCGGCTGAAGTAGCGATTGGCTCATAGGAAGACAAGGAAGCGGCTGGAAGGTGAGGCACTAAGTAGTCAGTGGCGTCAATGCTGAAACTGTCACCAGAAGCCGCTTGAACCCCAACCGTTGCACCTGAAGTCGAAGGCGAACTAATCGTTGCAGCACCTCCAGTGTTGACTTGCGTGTCGCTTGAATCGTAAATATCAACCAGTTGTCCAGCGAAGAAGTAGTCACTAGCCACAGCATTCGTTGCAGGGTCTAAGGTAACGGTCGCGGCTGAAGAATCCGTCACACTGACAGAGGTTCCGGTTGCGTTCACAGGTCCAGAGTAGCGAATTCTGGAAGCTCGGCAGTTCGCATTCATCGTGAAAACACCGTCTCGCGTAATGTCTACGCTAAAGCCTTCGACAACGGTTCCATTCGCCACATACAATTTGTATGTGTCGACCAATTGCGCGACCTGAAAAGTTCCACTGACTCGGCTGAAGCTGTAAGTGTTTGATGTTCCAGCAGAAGTTGTCAGTGTGCCAAACACTTTTTGCAACAGTGTTGATTCGGCTGGTGCAGTGCCAGCAGTTCCAGAAGGCTTGACTAGAAAAGGAATGTCAAAGGTCGCTCGCTCGGCATAATTTACAAAACTTCTGTTCTGAAGTAGTCGAGTGCCAACCTCGGAAATGTCGGAGGTGTTGAACGTCTGCGATAAAGCCAGAGGCTCGGTTGTGGTGAAAGCATCAGAAGCAGAAACTGCGACATAACTACCAGCAGTGCTTTCAGTGGTGATATACGGTTGAGAACTTCTTAACCGTAGATACCTGTCAGGAATCGCCATAATGTCTCCTTATTCGACATCGTTTTCAGTTGTACGGTAAAGAATCTCATACCGTAATGTGGCTATGAAAAACTCACTTTCAGCAGACGCTTGCCTAATCTGCGTGTCAGTGATTCGGGAATCTATCGCTAACCCGTTTAGCGTTTGGTCGTTCGCCATTGCCTCTTCCACTTCGACAGTAATCGAATCCAGTGTGCTTTCTGCGGTGTTGCCTTTGGCTACTGCTTCAATTACTAGGTCAAGGTTTCGTTGCTGCCTGTTTTGAATACCAATCTCTAATCTCTCAACGGTTTCTGAATTGGCATAAATCAGCAGACCAGGAACGCTGCTGGTCGCGATTGGATAAGTTCTGGACTGAAAGACATTGCTTCCAGTAGTTGCAAGTCCGGTCAGTACCGTTGCGACTCGGCTTTTTATCTGCGCTCGCTTGTGAGCCATTACACACTCAGCATAATTTGCGTCATTCCGGTGCCGTCCGGCTGAATCCCTCGAACGGTATAGCTCACTGCTGAAATCGTCAGCGAATCGCCATGAGCTAAACCAGAAACGTCAGCGGTTCTGGCTAGTAGTGTTGGCTCGGTGCTTTCCACTTCGCTTTCGTCCAAGTCCACTGCAAGAAAATCATTATCAAAAATTGCTGTGAAGGTGCTTGCGTCTGTCTTCGTCACAGTCGTTCCGTAGTCTGCGAGCATTGCACTTCTATCCGCTGCGGTTTCCACGCTCATTTCTTAGGCTTTCGAGCGGTTTTTGTGGTTCGCGTGGTCACTGGTGGTGCTTCTTCCGGCTCAAGTCCTTTGGCTCTGTTTTCGTAGATAACCGCTTTGCCCATGCCAATCAGTTGACTCGCTTCTTTTGGGTCAACGCTAATCACTTGTCCAACTCGAACAGGTCCGCCATTTGCGACCGTGCCTCTGGTAATTTCAATCTTCATTGGAAAATCCTTTGAAGTCGTTCGTTATACACAATCACTCTTTCTGGATTCTGCATTAGGTTCCTTGCCTCAACCCACTTACCTTGCTGGTCATCGTTTACTCGGCTCGGTCTAGCGTCTTGGTCCCATTGGTGCCAGTACCTGCGCTTGCCCATGTAGAAATCAACACCGCAAATATGGATTTCTGAGTAGCCCAAATAATCTGCTGTCCAAAGTGCTTCTGGTCCTGACAAGCGTATGAATGGGACAATGCCACCGTGAATATCTTTGTCTCTTAGGTTCTTTGGGTCATGATGAACAATCGCTGGCGTATCGTACTCTTTCAGGTGCGCTACCATTCGGACGTCATGCGCGTAACACCAAGCCAACTCGCCAAGAAAAAGTAAGCCGTGATTATTAACTCCGGCTAAATCGTAATCTTTGGAACCAATCTGCGCCTTGGCTTGCGCCAAATCGGAAGGCGCAGAAGGTCCACCACACAAGAGAATACAAGGTCGAGCAGCACCCCAACCTTGTAGCTCGTCTAATTGGAACACTTACGCAACAGTGACGTCCTGCGCTGCCGCGAAGCTTTCAGCATGAGCAACCGCAATATCACAATCTTGGTAGAAGAACAGATTGGTCGTTGCCGTTCCTGCGCTGGAGTATGGGTCCACCAGTACGTCCAAGGCGCTGAAGAAGCCCACATAAAGGTCTGACCAGTTGCCGAAAATCAGCGAGTATGGTGAAGAACTCGGTGCTTGAGTTGTCTGAACAACCGGATAACCAAGCATGGAATCCGGTGTTGGCATAATCATCCGCGAGTCAGTGCTGGAAGCAACCAGTGTCTGCATCAGTTTTCCAACTACTGCCGGATGAGTTACCCAACGCAAGTTGCCAAGCAGAGCGTTGTCCTGGCTGACTTCCGTCATAATATCAACGACATTGCCATAGCTTAAGTTCGCGTTGCCACTGGTTCCGCCAGAAGAAACGTCACCGATTCCAGCCGTGCCAAGGATTCCGGTTGGCTCATTACTTCCGCCACCTTTGATTGCCACGTTGTCGAGTTTGGCTGCGAAAATTCGGACCATGTTGTTGCGAATCAGTTGTTCAACGCTTGGGTCAGACTGAATCATCAGTTCGCGAGTCACTGCAACTTTGTTTGCGAGCAGCTTTGGTGTCATGGTGACTTGTGCAAAGTCAGGCTCACTGTTTCCAACTGAGCCACCTTCTGCAATGAAAGCCGCTGCGGTGCTTGCGCTGATTTTTGGAATCGCAACATTTCCTTGCAGTCCGTTCAGAACGGTTGCGCCTACTTGCCCAAGAATGCTGGTTGAAATCAGTGCATCAATGAAGCGGTCACCTCTATAGTCCTCTGGGACAATATTGGAACCAGCGCCAAAGGTTGCACCGGCTGCGGTTGATACCGTTCTGGTCTGCCATCCCCAATCTGGGACAAAAAAACCTTTTGGTTGTCGCTTTTGCGTCTTTGCGAGTTCCTGACTGATTTCCATTTCAAAACCAGCTTTTGACCAATCCTTCTGGTCAGCGGCTCGAATGGCTCGCACCAAGGAATAGTTGCGCTTTTCTTTCGGGCTTGCGTCCACTGAGAAGTCCATAGGCTTGGAAGTCTTCTTCTCCAGCAGCATGGCTTGGAATTCAGAAAGTGACTTCTCTTCCTGCAATGCTCGAAACGCTAGGTCATACTCATTATGTCGCTTGCCCAGTTCGAGAATCTGAGAAGCTTGGTTACGGTATTCCTTCAATTGGTCTTCCTGCCGAATCTGAACTTCCGGCTCTTTAACTACTTCTGCGCTCATTGTTTTCTCCTGAATTGCAGAATTGTCATTACCGGAAATTTCCGGCTTGGATCTGCCTACTCCAACAGTGGAGTCAGCAGGAATGGAAACCATGCTCACTTCGAGCGGTTTAAATTGGTTGACTCTATAAACTGGTTTATCTTTGTAATTGTTTTCTTCTTTCGTCATGCCTTGGATTTGGTAGCCAATCGAAACGTTGCCTCTGATTCCGTCAACAACGTCACGGTAGACTTCTTCCGCCATTGCACTTTTGGAAAACCGGACTTGCGCTCTGAGTTTGTCTTTGTCCATCCAAGAACGTTCAACTACGCCAATTTGTTGTCTTGCGTCATGGTCAAGCAGAAGTGGTGCTTTGCCTGAACTCAGAAATGACATATCCACTGAAGAAATATTGTGTTCAAGCACCTCGTAACCGAATTCACGTTCAACCGGATTCGTTGAAGATATGCTCATCATTACGCGACGATCTGACTCGTCATCCATGAGGCGAACGCTTCCCGTTCGGTATTGGGTTTGAGCTGGTAAGTCTCTTGTTTCGACTTCTTCCACTTCTCTTTCTTCCGGCTCTTCTGCGACTTCTTGAGCCTTGGCAAACGCAACAATAAACTCGTCTTGCGTTTCTTCAACGTCGATAACGTGTCGCTCAGTCATGCTTGTTAGGTCCATATTTCTCTCGCTTTGCTTAACGATTTTTTCACTCCAGCTTTTGCCAGCGTCTCCGCCCCAAAGAGCGTGTGCAATTCTGCCGTTTGATGGATAACCTTTTTCGCCTGGTCGAAATCCTTCTGCTTGTTTGTCAACCTCATGCCTCGCAAAAAAAGACTTCATCCGTTTGACGGTTGCCAACGGTAAACTCTTGCCGTTTGAAATGTCTCTGGCTCTGGCGATTCCGACAGAAGTTCCGCCTCTGCCAAATTCTCTTCGCCACTCTAGGCCACGCTTTGCCTCGGCAATCATGCCCTCGGTAGGCTTGTAGCTTTCTGCCATTACTCGACTTCTGGCTCAATTGGGCCATGAGGCGAGCCAAGCGGCTCAAAGGCTAGACTGATTCCGTAGCGTTCCGCCATTGCCTTGTCGTTTTGCATTTGCTGGAACACCTCTTCGACGTCTCTTCCGTATTGTCTGGCAACGTCATTCAAGCTTTTGAATCCATTCCGAACTGCTTCGACCTCTGCCCGAATTTCTTTTGCTGGGTCTACCCAAGAAAAGCCTCTGCCTCGGAATTCCAAGGTATTGGAAAACTTGTCGTATCTGGTGATTGGAATGGGGATTGAGCCGGAAGTCATCGACATCTTTAGCCACTCTTGACAAATCGGCTCGCAAAGGTGCTGAATGAGGAAGGATTGAAGCTGACGGTATAAATCTCGTTCTTCGAGTGCGCCTTGTCTTATGCTGCTGTAGCTGACGCCTTCAAGGTTGTTACTCAGGCTGGTGTAAGAAATGCCAAGTCCACTGGCAATGCCGCGCAAAATGCCTTTGTGAAATTCGGCATAAGCTGAAGTTGGATGGCTAGGATTCCATTCTTGAAAACTCATTCCGGCTGGCAATTGCTGAATGCTTCCAGGTTCGCCAGACATGATTTGGTTTCCGTCTGCGGATTCGTCACCAATGAAGCCTTCACCATCTGGCGAAACTAAGAAGCCCATCTTTGCGGCTGCGGTTCTTGCAGCAATCAGTTCAGCTTCTTCATAACCTGAAAGGATTCGCATTCTGGTCATCGCTGAAGCAAACCAAGAAACGCCTCTAGTTTGTTGCGCTCGGTCTGGTAGGTAAATGTGTAGAATATCGGAAGCGTCAACTCTGGTGCGTTTGTCGCTTCGTCTTTGTCCAAAATTATCAAATGGGTGGCCTTGGCCTAATTTCAAGTAGTAGGCTACTGGCCCGTCAAACTCATCCAACTCAACGCCCATCACCACTCTGCGGCCTTGCTGTGCAGTGGTGAAATATTCTTCGTCTAAAAAATCCGGCTCAAGGATTTGTAACGCTAATCCGTCTGTCCATTGCTTGCCGCGAACGAAACGAATGAGAATTTCACCATCCCTAGCGAGTCCCTGAACAACTAGCCTTTGAATATCTAGCCAAGAATGTTTGCGGCTCGCACTGCATCGCTTGCCCCAACGCTTCCAAGCTCGTTCGATGATTTCATTGCCAGCAGCATCCAACTGTCCAACATTCGGCTCGTTGAGATTTCTGGCTCTGCTTTGAAGCTGAAAACCGTGTTCACCAATGACGTTACTCGACATGAGTTGCAGGTACCGTCTGGCGTAATCGTCATTGCGGCAAAGTTCTCTCGCTCTGTCTCTGATTCGTCTGAGCGAGTATTGCAGCTCGGCATCTGCTGAAGTGGTTGAACCGATAAAGTCCGCGAGGAATCTTGAGCCAGCCGCACCATCATATCGACGTTTCTTTGTCGCAGGACTTGGGTTTTCTGGTGCTGTTCGGTGGACTCTATCGGTGAGCCACCACATTGCTTCAGCAATCATCCTGCTCTCCTGAATTCAACCTTCACCATGTTGGCTGGTCGCTTTCCACTTCTAACGCGAGTCAGTTGCCTTTCCTTGGTGACTTCTTGACGGTAATAGTCGCGCCACTTCATAAGGTCTGTGATTGACAACTTCGTCAGCGAACGATTCCCAATCGAATACTCTTCAACGTCATTGTCTGCTCGTCCTTCCAAAAGACTTTGGATTTTTTCAAGCATGATTTCAGCGTGAGTTCTTGGGTCATGGGCAACGTCTGTATCTGTCAGAACGTACCACTGTCCCTCGCCAACCTTGATTTTCTCTGAGTCAGAAGTTCGAGTAATCCAGGCTTGCCAATGAA
>Ga0222719_10003463_pt1 | contig 14032 bp, 26 predicted proteins | sample C33_34DmetaG_FD_165039 | JGI IMG/M metagenome (GOLD analysis project Ga0222719, IMG submission 165039) | Estuarine water microbial communities from San Francisco Bay, California, United States - C33_34D | ecosystem: Environmental > Aquatic > Marine > Unclassified | place: USA: California...
TAATCAACGAACTAAATGAAACGCATGGATGGAACTACACATATCTAAATAAGATACTAGGTAGATTTCATATGTATGCGTTCTCACCAATGCGATATAACGGTAGTCGTCCTGCAAAAGATAGACTTGATATCGGATTCTAAGACGAAAGCCCTAAGTGAGTTTGGTTACAAGCTTAACGGGGCTAACTGTAGTGTGAGAGACTACAGTCTGATGAGTCATCTCAAATAAATAGCTATTGAAAGGAAAATATCATGGCTAATTCAACTACTATTCTTCGTGACGTAACTCTTAACTATGCTAAGGTTTACAAGGCTGAAACTAATCCATTCGGTAAAGAAGTATTCGATATCCAACTTGAATTTACCAAAGATCGAATTGATGAGTTCACGAAGTACGGTAAAATACGTCAATTGTCCAACGGTAACTTTGCGATTAATATTAATCGTCCTGCTGTTAATAACAAAGGTCAACAGAATACTATTCGTGTTGTAAATAACGAGAAAGCAACTATTACCGATCCTATTGGTAATGGTTCTAAAGGTAATGTTATGGTATACACATACGATTGGAATGTTGGTGGACGTAATGGTACTAAGTCTATTCTTATTGCAGTACAAATAACCGACCTAGTAGAGTACAATCCAGAGTCCAATGTTGACTTTGACCTTGTTGTCAGTGAAGATACTACTACAACACCTGCACAAGACTTCTAATCTAACGGGGAGGCCTTAGGGCTTCCCCCATTTCTTTTATGAAAGGATAACAATGATAATCAGTTCAATCGCCTTCATAGCATTTATGATAGGCTTAATCATCACCTACAATGATCTTTAAGATAATATTCCTAATAACCGTCTGGTGGATGATACTACAAATAATTCTCTGGATACAATGAAAGGTACTACAGAAATGCAACTCAACTTTGAACTACGGAATTACTACGAATCCTCTTGGGACATCGAGTTTCAAGGGAGTCTTAACCATGCACACTGGTTTGTATGGGAAACCACCTACGATGAAGTAGTGTTATGCCATGATACTGACAAGGACATTATCAATGCCTGTAAAATGTTAGGTGATAGCATTGACGTGTGGATTGATGGTGACCGCACTGAGTGTATACTATCGGTAAGCAAGTCAGACTGGTCAGAAGGAGAATCAGTATTTGTAACGCTACCTATAAATCCTGAAGAGGAAGCCTTATACAATGGACCATATGACAATGAAACAAATGCGGAGATACTATAATGGACATTGAAGAAATAGCAAGGGCAACTGTAATCTCGCTCTTAGAAAGAGATATGATAAAACACTGGCCTACTATGGCTGAAATGGATTTAATTATTTCTGATATACAAGAAATAGAATCCGCTAGACTAGAGGAGGAAGATTACTTTGAAATACTTGAAGCAAGAGAAAGACCATTCTAAAGCATTATACTTTGCTCGTAACAAAGCAGACAAAAGAAACTCATTAGACCAATGCGTAGAACTCTCTAGCCACTTAGAGCAAACAGGGTTTGAAATATGGATAATGACCTCTAATAGCAACTATCTTATCTTCTATGGAAAATAAGAAAAACGCCCTTATAGGGGGGTAAGGTATCTATATAAGGTATATTTAAAGGAGTAGTCAAATGCCTAAGCGAATACCTGGAATGTACGCTTTCTATGCTAAGAGCATACAGGATGCGTACTACGAAGACGAACCTGAGAGAGCCGAAGAGCTTATTAAGGATGCGCCTCTAGAAGTCTATGAGGCACTAGTAAGAAACGAAGTAATAGAAGTCTCTGTGGACAAGTCTAGAGAGAACTACGAAGGCGATGCGCCTGTACAACTACAACTCATATAAGCATAGAAAGCGAGAGACAAATGCGTAAAGTACTAAACAACAACCAAGCCGATTACATGATTAGAACCTACGAAGAAGTAAAGCGTCTCACTAAGTCAGGAGGAGTAGCCTACGAAACCAAGAGTGCTATCTGGGCTTATAATCCTCTGAATAAACGTGTTACTCTCTTTGTTAAGAGACCTACTGAAATGACTAATGACATTATTGATTATGATGTACATAGCAAGCACTACGAACTACATAAAGAGCGCATCTTAAGGCTCACTGGTGCAGAACCTACAGCATATCGTATGATAGAAGACTTTAGAGACACAGTAAAGAAGTGGAAATAATATGCTAGTTACAACAATGAATAAAGAAGCTTATCCTCATGCTATTGAACAAGACTTAGGGCTTCTTCCTGGATGGGTAATGGAATACAACCTGTTTGAACCTGAAGGGACACTGAAAGATTACCTAGACCAACGCTATGGCTTTGGGTTATACACCATAGAAGGCGAAGTCTTAGAGGATGGGACTTATCGTAGCTCATATGAAGAAGACGAGGACTTACAGTGGGTAGGTAAGGTACAGAGTAAACTAGGTGATGTATACTTTTACCCGTATGCTATCACTGCAATCCCAACTGATGATGGTTATTTCTTAACAAGGATGGACTAATATGCCAAACTATATATTACTAGTAAGCGAACATACCAGTTACTATGTAGAAATAGAAGCTGACTCGGAAGATGAAGCCATTGAGAAATACTACGAGGAAGGTGGTGAAGGCTATGGTCAACAGATAATTGAGAACTATGTAGTAGAAGGAAGGGAAGTGAAATGAAGAGATGGTATGTTGTAACAACGACTGAGCTTGTTACTCAGTATGAAGTTGAGGGTGAAACTGAACAAGATGCGTATGATAACTTCTGGGAAGGGTCATATACACATGAACAAGAGATTGACCTGAGAAACGAAGAGATAATGGAAGCACATGAGATAAAGTAATGGAATTAGCAGACATATGGACACATTGGTGGTTACTAGCTATGGTAACTCTCAATACAGGTCTTAACACAATAGTATTCTTTAAGCATAGATTTAGAAAGGCTAAAGATGGAAAAGAATAATGTGATTAGTCCTAAGCACTATAAAGAAATAGTGCCTGGATATGAGTATATGGACATGATGGTCTATATGCTAGATGACTTTGATGGTGTTGAAGCACACTTAATGGGTCAAATCTACAAGTATCTTATGCGTTACGGTAAGAAGGACTCTAAGCTACAGGAGTTACAGAAGGTTGAATGGTATCTAACATATCTGATAAAGCATCTACAGGAAGGGAAATAACCTGTATACACTGTAGAAACAAACAATACGTCTCTCAAGCTTTAAAAGAGCTTGGGAGGTTATACTGCTACTCATGCAACAATGAAATCAAACTAGAGGATTATAAAAATGATTAATGAAAAGCGCACTGTTATTATTCGTGATGTTGAACTTTACTGGGCTAACCTGAATCCAGAAAGCCCTAAAGCACCATTCGGTACTATGCAATGGGATGTTCAGATCCGAACACGAGATAAGTCTGCTGCAGAAGCTATGCAGAAAGAATATTATCTGACTATGAAGAAGGACAGCGATGATGCAGGGGATTATTGGAAGGCTAATATTAAGCGTAAGGCTACTAAGAACGATGGAAGTAAGAATACACCACCAGATGTTGTTAACGGAAACAAACAGGCTATTGACGGAAATACTATTGGGAACGGCTCTAAAGGTAATGTAATGCTATTCCAATATCCATATGAAGTAGCTGGTCGTAAAGGTGTAGCTTCAATGCTGTCTAAGGTACAGGTAGTAGATCTTAAAGTATATCAACCCGACTCAGGGACTGACTTTGAAGTTGTGGAAGGCTCGGTTGATACACCTTCAGGAGAAGCGGTAGACTTTTAATGGCTGATATAATCGACTTTGAAGCAAAGAAAAAGGAACTCAATGTCGAAGTCTCATTAGAAGATGAAGGACAACGATTACTAGAAGCTGGTATTGTTAGTCTATGGGAAGTAATTGGTGGGTCATCGTTAAGAAAACATATTGATGATGACCTATCTTACCTCTTTCTTTTCTTACAGTTCTCAGGTATATGCTTTGAGAATATGGAGGAAGAGAATATTATCATCGATGAAGACGGTAACATGGGTATCATAACAGACCTTAGAGAGGCATTAGAAGATGCGATTGAAGACATTGCGAGAGAGCTTAAGTCCAGCGATAAAGGAGCTAACTAATGCTGCAGATTATTGGTCTGAGATGACTATGAGAGGTAAGTCTGGTAGTCAGCATTACATTAAGTTAGTAAAACAAATACAAGAACTTAAAACGTATATTATAGAGTCAGAAAGGAATGACAATGAAGAATTACGTTTACCTAGCAGGTCCAATGGAGGACTGTACAGAGGAATGGATGACGGGGTGGCGGACTCAGGCATCGAATACTTTGGATGAGGCAGGTATACAATACCTCGATCCAACTAGACGGGTTACCTTCCACGATGAACTAACACTAGAACAGAAGGGTGTTCCAATACAATCAGTATGCAGACGCATCTTTAAAATGGACATGCAAGATATCGCTAACAGTACTGTAGTGCTTGCTGATGTTCGTAGAATGAGTGGTCGTGGTACTGGTACTGCTATGGAACTTATGTTTGCTCACATGAAGAACAAGATAATCATCTTGTGGGCATCACCAAATGACCTCATACATCCCTTCTATGAGAGCATTTATACAGAGAAGCACAATACACTCGAAGACTGTCTTGATGCTTGCACCTATTACTTTGATTAGAAAGGAATAACAATGCCTTATATTGCCAAACATGATCGTAGTAAGTTTATGTGGATTGAACAAGCTATTGAAGATACACCACCTCAAACAGGAGGTGAGCTACAGTATCTTATAGCTGTTATGATACATAATTATGTTAAAGATCAAGGGCTTAGATATCAAACCTGTAATGATATTATGGGTGCATTAACAGGTGCTAACATGGAATTCTACAGACGATTTGTAGCTGACTATGAAGACACTAAGATTAGAGATAATGGAGATGTATACTATGAGGTATATGAGTAGCATCCGAACCTTCTTAGCAACACCTTTCAAGGTACTCATGTTCACTTGTGCATGGGTATCTTGTCAGATAGATGGTCGTGAAATTGTAATAGCAATGGTAGAGTATGATGAAATGTCAGAATAAAGATTCTCTTGGGCGTGAGTGCAAAGAGCATAAGATAGGAGATATGTACTGTGGATACCCCGAATGTAATCACTTGGCTAAAGCGTATCTTGGATACAAAGAAGTCAAGAACGGAGAAATCTCAGATGAAGCGAAACGCTGGCTCAGTCGGCACAACAAAGACCTTTATGAACAGGTTAAGGACTATTAGTCGATGCCCTGTTTGTAACACGACCTATTATGAGGGAGCATTGGACTTCCTCTCGGACGAAATAAGTTGCCCTAATTGTAGCAACGGAAAGGATAACGATGAGACTAGTATTCGACATCGAGACTGACGGTATTGAAGCCACTAAAGTGTGGTGTATCGTTGCTCAAGATGTAGACACAAAGAAAGTGTATAAGTGGAAACCAGATGATTTAGAGTCTGGCTTAGCCTTTCTAATGAACGCTGAAGCATTGATTGGTCATAACATTATTGGCTATGATATTGCTGTTCTTAATAACCTGTATGATATTGATTTATATGAGAATAAAAAGATATATGATACATGGATTATGAGTCAGGTTCTTAATTATAAACGAGGACATAAACATGGCTTAGCAGGTTGGGGTGAACATCTCGGATTTGCTAAGCTTGAGTTCAGTGAATGGGATAAGTTCTCAGAAGAGATGTTAACATATTGCGTTAGAGATGTTGAACTCAATACAAAGGTCTTTGAACTACTGATGAAGGAATTCAAGGATCAATCAGCTAAGAAACCATTACTCGCTAATGGTCTTAGGGCTGAGCATGATGCTGCATTATTCGAGGCACGAGTCAGAATGAATGGCTGGTTGTTTAATGTTGATGCAGCCAACAAGCTGCTTGATAGTATGAATGAAGAGCTTGAAGCTATCGAGTCTCGTGTTCATCCGAAGCTACCTGAGATGACCATCATGGTAGATAAAGAACCTAAGTATGCTAAGTATACTAAGGCAGGTAGGTTTACCGCTGTAACTAGGCGTTTGCTTACTGAATATCTTGAAGGTGAACCGCCTGATGAGATGGAGTGGCCACCTGAACAGCCCTTCCAACGAAGCTACACTACACAAGTAACGCTGAGTAATATGGAAGAAGTTAAAGAGTATTTGTTTAGCATAGGATGGAAGCCTGATGATTGGAACTACAAGAAACAGGGATTTGAATTCATTAAGACAAGCCCGAAGCTCACTACAACATCTCTTGAGTTACTTGGAGATGTCGGAAGAGATATTGACCGATACTATACAACAAGATCGAGAAGGTCTATACTCGAAGGCTGGCTTAAAGCGTGTAAGGGCAACAGGCTACATGGAAGAATGTGGGTTATCGGTACACCTACCTTCCGAGCAAGACACGAAGTCATAACTAACTTACCGAGTGTTGATGCAGCATGGGGTAAGGAGATGCGTAGTCTCTTTATCTGTGAGAACGGATACAAGGTTGTTGGGGCTGACTCAGCAGGTAATCAAATGAGAGCCTTGTGTCATTATATTGGGGACAAACAATTTACGGAGCAAGTAATTAGTGGTGATGTACATTCCTATAACGCAAACATCTTGGGTTCTTCCAGAGGAGATGCGAAACGTTGGCTTTATGCTTATCTATTTGGTGGAGGGGCGAAGAAGCTTGGTACTATCTTAACAGGTAAGCCTGATGCTACTGCTGGTGATAAGAGTAAAAGGAAATATCAGTCAGCTATTCCTGGACTAGGTAAAATTAAGTCTAAGCTAGATGAGATCTTTAATCAGACTAAGAGTAGTTATGGTAAGGCATTTATTCCTGGACTAGATGGACGCAGAGTTTATGTAGAGTCAGGACACCAATCACTAAACTATCTATTGCAGTCAGCAGAAGCTATTACTTGTAAGGCGGCTGTTGGTTATGCTATGGCTAAGATTAAAGAAGAAGGACTCGATGCTTACCCTGTTATATTCTATCACGATGAGATGGCATGGGTAGTTAAGGAAGAACAAGCAGAACGAGTCAAAGAAATATGTGTTGAAGCATTCAGAGAAGCACCTAAACAGTTCAATGTAACTTGTATGGACGGTGATGGTGTTATCGGTGATTGCTATGCAGACGTACACTAGAAAGGAATTACTATGTTAGCAATTATTGATGCTGATAGCTGTATATATCAAGCTGCTTGGCAGCAGAAGACATTAGAAAGTGCCTTAGAAAACTACAAAGGCATACTACAAAAGAACTGGATTGACCCTGTATGGGCTGATGAGCAGATTATTTATTGTGGAGGTAAAGATAACTTTAGATATAAGCTTTGCCCTAACTATAAAGCCAATCGGAAAGATCCACCAGCAGACGCTAGTTTATTTCGTCCTTTAATGGCTAAGATAATTGAAGATAACTTAGCTACCCCTGCTGATGGTATGGAAGCAGATGACTTAGTACGCATTAAGGCTACAGAATGTGCTAGTCTTAATCAAGAGTTTACTGTAGTACATATCGATAAAGACCTTGACTGTATTCCAGGTCGGCATTACAATCCACGCAAAGAAGAATTCTATGATATCGATGTTGATACAGCAGACCTTCTTTACTGGACTCAGATGCTTAAAGGTGATCCAACAGATAACCTTCCTGGACTACCTAAGATTGGTCCAAAGAAAGCAGAGGCTATGCTTAAGGGTGTACCAATGGGTAGACGCAAGCATAGAGTATTAGCGGCTTACAGAGCTAAATACGGTATAGTAGACTGGAAAGAAAAGCTACTTGAAACCGCAAACGGAATTCATATCTTAAGGAGTACCGATGACTACTTCTCGATATAACAACCATGAACGATGGCATAATGTAGAGATTGTTCGCATTACGCAGTTCGATAGCCATGATTGGTGTGGTGTTATTACAAAGGAACACGGTGAAATACGCTGTAAGAAGCGTAATAAAAAGAAATACAAGCTTAAGAAGGGTTATAAAGGTCCACTGACTATCTTCTTTTATAAAGGCACTATACCTACCATTGCAGATGATGCTCGTGGTCACATTGAAGTAGAGAACCATTGGACAGTGATTAATAAAGAGTTGTTTGATGAGTCACATCACGGCTTCCTATATGTTATTACTGATAAGCGTAATGATAAGCGTTATGTCGGTGTTAAAACATTACATACAAGCTGGAAAGGCTATACAAGCTCATCAACAGAGCTTAATGAAGAAATTAAAACAGCTGGTAAAGAGAACTTTGACTTTGAGATATTGTTTTCTTGTGAAATGAAAGGCGATCTTAGTTATATGGAAGCCAAGATGATACTACATACTAATGCTTTGTTAACTGATATGTGGTATAATAAATGGGTACATGAGATTAAGTTTAAACCAGCTATGAATAACATGGAGAGACACCTTGAAATCGTCGAATCGTACGCGTAATCCGTATTACAATTCAGTCCCTGCACAACAAGTAATTAATGGTAAAAAGGCTGAGCCTGAAGTCACTGACTATGATGAATACCTAGTTGATTATCTTGTAGACAAGGAAGAAAGACGAAAGAATATTACTAAAGTAAGTAAGACACGGCAGAAGAAAAGGAATAATCGTTATGCCAAAGAAGAACGACTATACGGAAAGTAAAGAGGTAGGTAAAACTAAATGCCCTGCTTGCCCTTCATCAGATGGGTTCGCTATGTATGATGATGGTCATGGGTATTGTTTTGTTTGTAATCATTATGAAAAGAATGTAGAAGAGGAAGAGGATATGGCTGTAGCAGCACCTCAAGTCACAAGCCTAGAATTATTTGAGTCTCAACTGGGTGACCATCGTGGTTGTCAAGAACGAGGCATTACTAAAACTATTGCAGAGCATTATGGTGTTCGTGCTACCTATGACAGTGAGCGTAATATCACTGCCTATAACTATCCTTACTACAAAGACAACGAGCTAGTTGCCTATAAAGTAAGGACATTACCTAAACAATTTAAAACTGTAGGAGACTTTAAAGATGTCTGGCCATTTGGTTGCCAAAGCTTTGGAATGGGAGGCAAACGCCTCGTCATCACGGAAGGTGAGTTTGATGCAATGTCCGTTGCACAAGCCTCTCTGGAGCATTATAATAAGATTTATCCAACGATCAGTATTGCGTCAGCAAGTAACCTCAAGAGTTTGCTGTATGCAAGAGACTGGATTAGATCCTTCGAAGAAGTTGTGCTATTCTTTGACAATGATGTAGCAGGTAAGAAGGCTATTAAAGATGCCGCTAATATTATTGGTATCGATAAAGTAAAAGTTGTTAGCACTACTGCTAAAGACCCTTGTGAGCTATATAATACTGCAGGCTATAAAGCTGTGCTGCAGGCTATCTGGGATGCACAATCCTTTAGCCCTGCTGGTATCGTAGTAGGCCATGACCCCGTATGGGAACAATACCTAGCCAGACGCTCTACAGAGTCTGTACCGTACCCTGCTTGCTTAACAGGCATTAATGAGAAGACTAAGGGTATGCGCTTCGGTGAGATTACTTTGTTTACTTCGGGTACTGGTAGCGGTAAATCAACTGTTATTAAAGAGATTGTATTGGACTTACTTGATAAGACTGATGATAAGATTGGTATGATTTCACTTGAAGAATCTGTTGGTGATACAGCAGAAAAGTTTATTCAAATGAAACTACAACGTAACTTACAAGAGTATGATGTGTCTCTTGAAGAACAGGAGGAAGCATCTCGTGCTGTATTCGGATCAGAAAAGCTTGTATTACTCGATCATCAAGGCTCTGTTGGTGATGAGTCTCTCATTGATAAGATTGAATATATGGCTCTCATGGGCTGTAAGTACCTCATCCTTGACCATATTACAATCGCGGTATCGGAGGGAGCCGAAGGCTACACTGGTAACGAAGCTATCGATAAAGTTATGTCAGACCTTCTTAAGCTTACTAAGAAGCACAACATTTGGCTTGGAGTTATCTCTCACCTACGCAAAGTTCAAGGTGGAGGATCGACTTTTGAGCAAGGCAAATTACCTAGCATGGATGACATCAAGGGTTCTGGTTCAATCAAACAGATTTCATTTGACATCATTGGATTCGCTAGGGACATGGCTAACGAAAACGAAGAGATCAGAAACACAATTAATTTCATCGTGCTTAAAAGCAGGTTTACAGGTAGAACTGGTCCCGCTGGCCACGCAAAGTATAACCATGATACGACTAGATTAAAGTACCATGATGAACACGCTATTGATTTTGAGGTGATGTAATGAGTGAAACAGCTTTATATAATCAAATAGGTTTACTGCAGCAAAAGCTTTCTCTTGCAGAAAAGAATATTGAAACACTTACAACTGAACGTAATAAGTTTCGCAGTCAAGCTATAATGCGTGCTAATAAAATAGAGTTATTAGAGAAACAACTAGAACAGGCTTATGAATAATGGCAAAGAAAGTAACTAATGATACAATGTATTTCCAAATGAAAGATAGGAAGCGTACTACCTTTACAGGAAAGAAATATAAAACCCGTAAGAAATATCGAGGACAAGGTCGATAGGAGATTACAATGGACTCAACAAAACAAGCTCGTTATGATGATATGTATATGGATATTGCTAAACGAGTAAGTGAGATGTCTTATGATACTGATACTAAAGTTGGAGCAATTATTGTTAAAGATGGAAATATTATTTCGATGGGCTGGAACGGAACTCCTTCGGGCTTTCCGAATGAGTGTAAGCATCCTGGAACTGGGGCTACACTACCTTATGTTATACACGCTGAAGCTAATGCTATCACTAAGCTGGCTCGTACTGGAGGCAACGGATCTAATGCCGCACTCTACACTACGCTCGCGCCTTGTATGGAATGTACTAAGCTTATCCTGCAATCTGGGATCAGCGAAGTTATCATTAATCAAGCGGATGAACGCTATATGGAGTCATATAGCATCCTTAAAGAGAAAGGCATGATTAGATTATGCAAGTCCATTTCCAATCAATAGAACATGACCCCGATCATGTTGCATGGGTTCAATGTGAACCAAAAGACCTAGATGAAGTCCGACAAATATTCCCTGTCGAAAACTATGAAATATTAGTCGGGCTTAAGACAAACTATGATCCATTAACTTGTGATACTTATACACTACAAAACCCCCCTGCCCCTACTTGGGGCGTAGATGTACGAAAGAGGACTGATGGAAGATATACGACAATACCTACTAGAGAAGATTCGAAGTGAGGATCTTGGAGTAAAACCTAGACGTAACCTTCAGCTTATGCGTATGATTGATACCGATGGTGTAGATATGCTTGACTTCTTAATTGAAGACATGATTATCTATGCTCGGAAGTATATCCAACGATGCTTCAAGAGAAGTAAAGTTGAAGGTGAAACACCTATCACCCAAGCTTCAATGGCTATTGGTAAGTACATTGTAGAAGGCTGGGATAGTAGCAATGTGAACTTTAGAGATCACATTAGAGTAGGTGACCTTGTTATTGAAGGCTTTGTTATGTGTGAATACCTAACTATTAGTGTAGGACATATGAAGAGCCGCAAGCCAGTTACTATTCATGCTACCTCTAAATGGGGTGAAATGGAAATAATCGCTGGTAAAACTAACTGTATTAGTGAAGACGCAATACCGCCTATCACTGGTCTTATTCAGAATAACGATAAAAGCGTTATTAAGACTTGGGATAAGTCTAAAGAAAAGTTATTTGCTAAGTATGTTAATGCACCCTTTGTTAAGGCAATTGATAAGCTACAATCAACTCGCTTTAAAGTAAATGAAGCAGTACACCAAGCTATCTTAGATAACTGGGAAATGTTTATTAAGACTGAGACATTTAAAGGTGATGATAAGAAAGAGAATACTAAGATGTATCAGCGTCAAGCCTCTAAGAATAGAGAGGTAAAAGAGATAATGGCTACGGCAGCTAAGTGGCTGCATAAAGAGTTTTATTTCTACATTGATGCAGATTATCGTGGTAGGTTATACTATAGCGAACCCTTCTTTAACTTTCAAGGGTCTGATATAGCACGAGGACAACTTCTCTTTGCTAAGGGGAAACTGTTTGATGAACAAGCTAGCTTCTGGTTAGCTGTACACACTGCTTGTTGTTACAATCAATCATATAGCATTGATGAGATCCCTGAATGGGTTACTTCAGACTATCGCTCTGTGCTTGAGGAAGAAGGTCTTGATACTATCTCAGTAGACAAGATGACTCTTGAAGATAGAGCTATGTGGACTCAGCAAAACATTGATACGCTTATTCAAGCTGGTAAGACTGGTTTCTTGTTTGAAGAAGCTGAGAAGAGCATCTCATTACTTGCTTGTTGTATTGAATGGTACAACTATTCTACTGCTAAAGGAGATTACTACACGCACTTACCTGTGCCTATTGATGGTGCTAACAATGGTTGGCAACATCTAGGTGCTATGTCTAAAGACAGCAAGACAGGTGAGCTTGTTGGTCTTATTCCTACCGCTATTCAGAATGACTTCTATGTACAGATAGCTAAGCGACTTACTGAACGGATGCCTGATTGGTTCTCTGAAAGAGAGATACCTATGAAGCATATCCGTAAAGGGATTGCTAAGCGTGCTGCTATGACTAGAGCATATAGCTGTGGTCAAAAGAAAATGGCTGAATCAATGTACTCTGATTGCTATCAGTATGGTTACACCGATGAATACAATATATCTGAGTATGATTGTATCGATCTTAGTGGTCAGATTATTAAGGCTATTGAAGAAGTCTGTCCAGGTCCATTGACAACAATGAAGTATCTTCAAAAGCTTGCTGACCAAGAAATAAACAATTGGATGGGCTTATATGGTACTGATAGAGGACACGCTATTGAATGGATAACTCCTTCAGGCTTTCCAGTTATCTATGAGTGTTACCGTACTAGACCCGCTAAAGTAGATTGTTATGGATTTAATACACCGCATGGTGAGATACGCTTTAAGCATGTTATCAGAGAGAAAACTGATATCCCTGATAGGCGTGGTTTTATGTGTGGTATTAGCCCTAACTTTGTACATAGCATGGATGCCTCCCATATGGCATTAGTAATATCTAATTGGGATGAAGACTTTGGTGCTGTACATGACTCATTTAGTACTTATGCGACTGATGTAGAGCCTCTTATGGATGTTACTCGTAGCACCTTTGTTGATATGTACGACAAAGATAACTTCTATCAGTCAATTCCATTTGGTAAAGGTTTTAACGGACAACAACCAACTATAGGCAAGCTAGAAATAAGCGGTGTTAAAGACTCTAATTATTTCTTTTGCTAAAAATAAAAACCCCCACAAGGTTTCCATTAAGGATTCCCTGTGGGGGTATTTTTATTTGCTTAGTAATCTAGCTATTTCTTTCTTTCCTTTAGAACGATGCCGACCTGCTTTAGATTGAGCAGCTTCCCTTGTATCACCCATTAACACATAACCATTAATGTTCTCTTGATACATTAAATCTAACATTGTGTCGTTTATTTCTGGTGTATATGCTACATTTGGGTTTAAGTTGAATTCTTTTACAAATTCCATATCATCAACATCAAATCCCATTAAAGCCATTCGATTATAACTTTTCTTAGCCATGCTGTCCTCCTAGTTTAAGTTGAGCGACATAGGTACTTTACGATTTCTAGCAAACTCAAAAGCATTTTTATCTGCGTCTGTTTGGGCGTCTTTAAGCCTCTTATCAATCATATAGTATTTAGTCACCATATCAAAAATTAATTGATTAACTTTGTTAGCAGGCATTACACCGCCTTCAGGTGTCCAACCATTATCTTTAGCGTATTTAAGGATTGCTAATGCAGATTCTTTACTTTTCTCAAGACCTTTTGCACCTTTAGTTCCTTTTAAAAGATTAGTTGTATAATCAAAACCAATTTGATTTCCTAAACGCATTTGCTCAAAATCATTTAATATCTGATGAATACCTCTTGT
>Ga0222719_10003464_pt1 | contig 14031 bp, 8 predicted proteins | sample C33_34DmetaG_FD_165039 | JGI IMG/M metagenome (GOLD analysis project Ga0222719, IMG submission 165039) | Estuarine water microbial communities from San Francisco Bay, California, United States - C33_34D | ecosystem: Environmental > Aquatic > Marine > Unclassified | place: USA: California...
GCGACGACATCTGCGGCGCCGTGCGGATGGCGTCACGTATAAAGGCACATAAAACCCCATCATTTCAAGGGGACCGAAGTGGTCGTTTGAAATCGAAGCGCTTCGCGCGCGCGCCGCACTCACCGACGCGACGCGGTCGTGCTTCGCGCGCGCGCACGCGCTCCCAAACTTCTTTCGCGCGCGCGCGTTCGTCGCGCTCGGCGCGCGAGGCGCGGGACGCGACGAGACGCGACGAGACGCGTCGTGAAAATTTGAATTCGAGACGCCGCGCGGGACGCCGCGGCTCACGCGCGCGATGACGCTGTCGCGCATCGATGAGACGGCGACCCAGCGCGTGGGGTCGCTGGAAGTCATTTTCGGCCCGATGTTCAGCGGGAAGTCCACGGAACTGCAGCGACGATTGCGCAGGCACACGATGGCGAGTCGACGCGTGCTCGTGGTGAAGTACGCGGGAGATAACAGATACGACGACGCGGTCGGGACGACGACGGCGGCGGTGACGCACGATTTGGCGACGATGCCGGCGCTGCCGACGAAAGATTTGAGGAATATCGATAACGTGGCGCACAATTACGACGTGATCGGAATCGACGAGGGACAGTTTTTCGACGACGTCGCCGCGTTTTGCGAAAAGTGGGCGCACGCGGGTAAGACTGTCATTGTCGCGGCGCTCGACGCGACGTTTCAGCGCAAGCCGTTCAATTCGGTGCTTCAACTGGTGCCGTTGGCAGAAAATGTGACCAAGTTGACGGCGGTGTGCACGGATTGCGCGGCGGATGCCGCTTTCACGGCGCGCACGACAAAGGAGACGAGCGTCGAACTCATCGGCGGGGCGTCGCAGTACAAGGCGGTGTGCCGGGCGTGTTACGGTAAGTACGCGGCCGAGGCGCACGAAAACGGTGCAACGGAGGCTGCTGCGACGACGACAGTGACGCCGCTTGCGAAACGCGTGGCGGATCGCATGAGCGAACTTAGCTTGAAAACGCCCGCACCGACGGATGGCTCGTTCACTTTCGCCACGCCAGCGACGCCCAATCTGGGACGCGCGACGAGTCAAAAAGTCAAAAATGTGGACGGGTCGGTGTTAAAGAGCGCCAAGAAGTCGCGAGGCTTCGGCGGGCCGGGACGCTCGCCGTTAAACGACTTCATCACCGGCGCTGGTTTCCATCGTTCGCCGCTCAGCACTCTGAGGTAGTCTGCGCGCGACGAAGATGGTTTATTAGACTTAAATCCCGCCTCGCGCTGTAAAGTTCGCGAGTAGCAAGTTTGTAGAACGCTATTAGTCTCTCATCACACTCTCGTCACAACTAGTTTCTAAAACGATCCCCGAGCCCACCCCCGGCGCGCTTCAACATTTCTTCGGGTTTCAACTGCCCAGGCTTCTTCAGCTTGAGATCGGTGTCACGGTCGAACGGTCGATACTCCCAGTTCGTACCATCGTTCGGATCGTCTCTCTTCTTATCCCTGTCCTTTTCCTTTTTATCCTTCTTGTCCTTTTTTTCTCGCTTCGTAGATTCACGTTGCCTCTCTTGGTGAATTTCCACTAACGATTTAGACCGTCGAGTCGCGTTGAACTCTTCGACTAAACGCTTCGTCTCTTCCTCCTTTGCCTTCGCCGCGGGCAATGCGTATTGCTGTTCTTGAGCTTGTAAAAATAGCTGTTTCTCGCGTTCAGCCGCTTGTTGTGGCGTGTCTGTCCACGCTGCTTCCATTTCAGCCGTGCGCGCAACCTTTTCTGTTTTGGAAAACGCCGTGACATTCGCCGTCGGGGGTCCTTGGTTCGGACGCTTCTCCGGGGGTAGGTGCGTCATCCACTCTTCTCTGGTGTTGCCGTCGTCTTTCGCCCCATCTAGCAACTCGTCGTCCCCGGGTAAGGGCGTACCCTTCATGCGGCGCCATGCCGCCTTTTCGCGCTCGCCGGCTAGCCACTGCTCAAACTCTTCGCGCTCGTTCGCCTCATTTCGCTTCGCATCCACAACTGCGCGTTGCGTTGGATCTGACAACGCGCTGTGCGCCTTTTTGATGGCGTCGAACGCATCCTTAGCGTCTTCGTGCGCGCACTTGTCCGGGTGCACCATGAGCGAAAGCTTCCAGTATTTCTTCTTGATAACGCCTGCGGTATCTTCCGGAGAAACACCGAGTATGTCGTACGCATCGCCCCCGCGCCTCAGCGTACGCACAAGTCGCATGGCACACGCTTCCCGACTCTCATCACTCGTGCTCTCCATTTCGGCGACAAGTTCTGGAGGTGGCGGCCCGAATGTGACATCAAACGCTAAATCCGCCGCAGCGGCCTCAAGCATACTTTTCGGCGGCGCCATTGGTCCGAGAACACGCTTCGCCGACAAGTCCGTGTCAGCACCGCTCGTGACCGGCGGTGGGCGCGAGCTGGGACCGATGTCTGCGCTCGCTGAGGCCGGCGGCCTCTGCGTGGGACCCGGCGCAGAAGGTTTGGGCTCATCTCGCTCACTATCACTTTCGCGCTCGGCCATGAATGCGTGCGCTTCTTCGCCAGTCAAAACCTGTATTTCCGTCGACGGTTTCGCATTCGCGCGCTTCGCCGCTCTGGCCTCGTCCTTTTTCGCCTTCGCCGCGGCGACGACTTCGGGATCGAGTCCGAGCCAAGGCTCGCGAGCGCGCGACAGACTCGCCAACGCGTCCGGTGTCTCGTCGAAGACCGCACCGAATCTACTAGACAAACTCAAATCACCATCACCGAGCGCCCACGCCCCGGTCTTGGACGATCTCACCAAGCACGCGTTATCAAAGAAATACTCCAAGTATTTCCGCACGCGCTCGTCGGCGACGCCCGCCGTGGCCACCCCTCGTCCACCATCCACCGCGCGCAGCAGCTCCCTAAAGCTCTCGCGTTCGCTCGGAAATTTCGCGAGCATGTGCCTCAACGCCTCCGCCGCGTCCCTTCCCCTCGACACTTGTTCCCGAACGCTTCGCCGCTCGTCCCGCTCGTCGCTCGACGACGCGCTCGACGACGTCCCGCTCGACGACGTCCCATCCCGTCGCCGCCGTTTCGTCCCTCGCTCCCGCTCGCGTTTCCTCTTTTTCTCCTTGCTCGTCTTCTTTCTCTTCTTCTTCTCCTTCTTCCGCCGTCGCCGTTCGTCGTCGTCGTCGTCGTCGCCGCCGCGAAGTTTCTCTCTTTGATGCGCCGCGTACGCCGCGTTCAGCGCTTGCACGCTCGTCAGCGCCGCGGACAGCTGCGGATGATTCCCCACCATCGCGCGCGTGCGTTCGCGCGCGCGCGCGTCGCGCAGTACCGCCGGCGTCGGCGAATCGCGCGCGTCGCGCGGCATTCGTCGTCGCGCCCAAGCGCCATGGTCATGGCGTCGCAAACCGCGCGTCAACTCAGCGACGTCGTCGCGCGCGTCGCCAGCGCCGCGGCGAAGGCGAACCGCGCGCAGGGCGCCGTGCGCTTGGTCGCGGTGAGCAAAACGAAACCCGTGGAACAGCTCAAGGAGTGCTACGACGCGGGACATCGCGACTTCGGTGAAAACTACGTGCAAGAGATGATCGAAAAAGTGCCGCGCATGCCCGAAGACACGCGCTGGCACTTCATCGGACACCTGCAGAGCAATAAATGTAAGGCCCTGCTCGAGGCGTGCCCGCGGCTGGCGATGCTGGAGACGGTGGACAGCGCGAAGCTGGCGAATAAGCTGAACGCGGCGGTGCCGGAGGGGCGCGTCGACGCGCTGCGAGTGCTGGTGCAGGTGAATACGAGCGGGGAAGCGTCGAAACACGGCGTCGAACCGGGTGATTGCGTGACGCTGGCGAAACACATCGTGAGCGAGTGCCCGCGGTTGAAGTTTGCGGGATTGATGACGATCGGGATGCCGGATTACACGAGCAAGCCGGAAAATTTCGAGACGCTGCGCAAGTGCCGGGAAGAGGTGTGCGCGGCGCTCGGGATGAGCGAGAGCGAGTGTGAGTTGAGCATGGGGATGAGCGGGGATTTCGAAGCGGCGATAGCGATGGGGAGCACGAACGTGCGCGTGGGGAGCACGATCTTCGGTGCGCGGGATTACTCTAAGAAATAGTCGCGACGCTCTCGCGCGCGCTTTTTAATTCTTCGCTTGCATTCTTTTTACGTTGTTCGCCGCACTTCCAGCCTCGGCGACGCGCGCGCGGAGGTCGGCGCGCGCGCGCGCGATGGCTGGTAAGTCCAACGCTCCCATCGCGCTCGCGCTCGCCGCATTCGCGAGCGCGACGTTCGCGTTCCCGCTGTGGTACTGCTACGCCCCGAGCAAACCGATGTGGACGCAGGACGAGAGTCTGAGCGTGGCGGCGGTGCGACGAGGGGCGTTCATGAACAGCGGATCGCGAGACGTCGGACTCGATCGAGGGAAACCGGCGTGAGCGTCGATGGACGGCGACAGGGTAAGGTACGGCGAGGTACGGCGACAGGTGTAAAGTAGGCGAGAGGTGACGAGCGCGACGTGTAAAACAAAAAAAATTGAAATCAACGACAACGGGTCTGTCTACTGTCCTAACGAAGAGATTCCGCGCGCATTCGATCGCTCGGTCATTCGCCCGCGGCGGCGATGACACCCGCCACGATGGCGGCGACGGCGCCCGCCGACGCGACGCGAAGCTCGGGATCGAAGACGCTCTTGCCGTGCTCCGCCGCCTTGGAGATGGCTGGGTCGAGTGGAACTTTACCCAGAAACGGCACGTTGAACTGCGCGCACATGGCTTCGGCGCCGCCTTTCGAGGGCGCAAATACGTCCGTGCGCGCGCTGAGCGAATCCGCGAGCTCGGGCGCGTGCGTCGCCAAAAGCTCGCGCACGCGACTCGTCTCATCCGCGCCCGTGTCCTCGTTCACGAACGACATCTCGCGCATGGGTACACGAAGTCCGGACATGTTTTCCACCACCCCCAAAACCTTGATGCCGGTCTTTTTGCAAAAGTTGAGCTCCTTGCGCACGTCCGCCACCGCCACCTCTTGCGGCGTCGTCACCACCAGCGCGCCGTCCACGCCCGCCTCCTTCAAATACTGCACCACGCTCAAGTGCTCGTCCGACGTCCCGGGCGGCGCGTCGACGATCAAGTAATCCAGCTCCCCCCACTCCGTGTCCGCCAAGAACTGCTTGATCAAACCATTCTTCCTCGGCCCTCGCCAAATCACCGCGTCGTCTCGATTCGGCAGCATGAACCCGATCGACATCACCGCCAGATTCTCCTCCACGTACACCGGCGACCACCCAGAGTTACTCTTGTGCACCTCCGCCTCCGCGTCGCCGCACATCGTCGGCACCGACGGTCCGCAGATGTCCACGTCCAGCAGTCCAACCTCTTTCCCTCGTCCCGCGAGCCCGAACGCCAACTGCGCCGCGAACGTGCTCTTCCCGACCCCGCCCTTGCCGCTCAGCACCAATATCTTTCGCCGCACCCCGCGCAGGCGCTCGGCGACGCGCGTCGCGTCCGCGTCGGTGCCCTCGCGCGCTTTCGCCGCCTCGCCCGACGCGCACGCCGCGCGATTGGGACACCCCGCGCACGACGCCTCGCGCCCGGCGCGCGCGCTCGCGGTTCCCGGGCACGCCTCCGGCGCGTTCTCGGGCCTGTCGTCCGCCATCGTCGCGCGCGGCGACGCGACGCGCGCGCGAGTGCGGCGGACGGCGCCGACCTCCAGCGCAACACCATCCGGAAGAAAACGCGTGACGCGGCAGAAGCGCGCGCGCAGCGTCGGCCGCTCGAGCGCGCGGCGCTCGAGCCGCGCGCGCGATGACGGACAACGCGCACGCGCACGCGCGGCGCGGCCGCGCGAGCGAAGACGCGAACGAGCGCGCGAGGACGGCGCGACGAAGCGTCGATGCGTGGGCGATGCACGACGCGGCGAGACCGCTCGACGGCGCCGTGGGCGACGCGAATCGCGAGCGTCGGGCGTCGGGAAGCGAGACGACGTCGGTGACGCTATCCGTCGGCGATGGACGCGCGCGAACGGGCGAGGGAGGGGCGCCGCGAGCGCCGCCGGGGGCGTTCGCGATGCAATCGCGCGCGCTCGCGGAGGAGGAAAAACGCGTGTACGAGACGAGACGGACGTCGTGGGAGGCGCTGGCGCGCGAAGCGCGCGAAAAATGCGCGCAAGGGACGCTGCGGGACGTGTGGTTGCGCGAAAGGCTGTCGAACATCACGAGAAAGACGCACGAGGGGGAGCGGACGGCGCTCATGACTGATTACTTCGCCGACGCGGACGATCGCGTGGCGGTGGAGGGAGTTGATGGCGTGCGAAGAGGGATGACGCATCGTGAATTGCGAGTTTTGATCGATCGAGTGTGTGAAAAAGATATGCCCGAGTGGGGCGTGCGCGCGCACGGTGGGAGAATCGCGGTGGTGGTGCCAAACGGGCCCGAACTCATGACTTCTTTGATGTGCGTGTTGCAGCGACACTGCGCGGTGCCCATCAATCCGGTGACGACGCAAGAGGAGATTGAAGAAGAGCTGTTGAATACGAACGCGAAAGTGTTGTTGTATCAACGTGACGGGGGTAAGGGCGATGTTAAGATGCGTCGGTTGTGCAAGAAGCTCAAGTTGACGCCTTTGATCATCACGCCGAGCCCGACAGTGGCGGGCGATTTCACTCTCATCGGCGATCCGTACGGCTTAGCCACAGAAGAGGACTCGGCTGGGAACGACATCGAGCTCATGCAAGCCGACCGCTTGGCTTTGATTCTACACACGTCTGGGAGCACGGGGAAAAAGAAGGTTGTTCCCATTGCGATGTCGCAAATCCTTATCGGCGCCGCCGCCATCGCGGCGTCTTGCGGCTTGAATGAAGACGATATTTGCTGCAACTTCATGCCGTTGTTCCACGTCGGAGGTATCTTAAGAAATGTACTGGCGCCAATCATGTCCGGTGGATCCACGGTTGCTATGCCTTTCTTCGACGTCGACAACTTTTGGGAAGTCCTCGAGAGCAAAAAGTGCACGTGGTACTACGGCGCGCCGACTATGCACATGCTCATCGTAAAGTCCGCGGAAACCATGGCGAAGAACGACAAGGGATCAGTAAAGACATGTGTGAGGTTTGTCGCCAACGCTGCGGGCCCGTTACAACCGGCGACCGCGACGGAACTTCGACGCTTGTTCAACAACGCCTCGGTTTTGCCTTCGTACGGTATGACGGAGTGCATGCCTATCTCGTGCCCGCCCATGGGATACGCGTTAGAGCGCCCGGGGACTTCTGGTCGATCAATCGGGCCGGAAATCGGCATCATAGACGATAGCGGTAATCTTTGCCCTTCTGGTGCGGTTGGGAACATCATGGTGCGTGGCCCTCTCGTGTTGACCGGGTACGAGGGCGAAGCGCCCGGTTCGAGCGGATTTGAGCCGGGAGGCTGGTTTAACACTGGCGACATGGGTAGGATGGATGATGATGGTTATTTGTACGTCACTGGTCGGACGAAAGAAGTCATTAATAGAGGAGGGGAAATCATCTCGCCGGTTGAGATTGAGGAAGCGCTCGCGTCGCTACCGGCAGTGTCTGAGTGCGTCGCCATCTCTGTCCCACACGGTACGCTTCAAGAAGTTGTTGGGGTCTTGGTTGTTCCAGTGAAAGGTGGACAAGTTCCCGGTATGCGGCAAATCGTACAGCACGTCGCCAAACGTTTGCCACCGTCCAAGTGGCCGCAGTGCCTTATTTTAGCGAGTGGCATTCCGAAGTCCATCACGGGAAAAGTGAGTCGCAGCGTGATCACTAGGCAGCTGCGACTACCTTCGCTCGAAGATGGTATGCGGGAGTTAGAAACAACGTTTGAAGCAGACTTTGCGGACAACGCCCTCTCTGGGGCACAGGCATTGAATGTAGACAACGCCTCGTCAGAAGTCGTGCAAGCGCTTCTTCGAGTGCCTGGCGTCAACGACGCCGGAGCTTGGATGGATAGCACCGGCTCAATCATCGCTGTCGTTACCCCGAAAACGCTCGATGCGTCATCGGTGAGCTCGGCATCCACGCGTTACCTTCCTGGTTATCTTGAACCAAAGGAAATCTTGCCCGTGGCGTCAGTCCCACGAGATGCGCAAGGCGCCATCGAAGTTTCCAAAGTTTACGAAATGATGCGCCAAGATTTGACAGACGCTCCAGCGAACCCCAATCAAGAGCTTCTCGCGCATTTGTGGGGCGAAGTGCTCGGTACGGATTCGAGCATGATATCCATCAAGGATGATTTCTTCCTGAGCGGCGGCTCGTCCATTGCGGCGGGTCAACTCGCGGGTTTGATTCGCAAGAAGTTTGAAGTCAACATCACCGGAGCGGATATGTTCGAGCTTCGCACGATTCAAAGAATTGCGCAGATGATCGACAAGCGTACGAAGGAGGCGGAGAGCTCGGATAGTAAGCCGACGCACGCTCCACGACCCGTCGGCCCGGTTGACTGGGTCACGCCGAAGTCAAGCTCGGGCATCATCCCGAGCATCGTGCAGCTAATGCCCTTGTACCTGATCAAGCCATTCTACAACATGGCACGTTGGGTTTTGTTCTTGATGTGCTGGTCGCACGTGTTCCACTACCTCGGTCCGAGCTTGCATTGGATGAGGCGCGAGCACTTCATGGCTAAGGCTCAAAAGTTTGGCATGAATGAGGCGCATTCGCACTTTTACAGTACCGTGCAGCTTCTGTCGTTCTTCGTGGCGATATTCTTTGTAGCTTTGATCGTGTCGATACTGTTCCCACTTAGCGCGATCGTGTTCAAGTGGGTAGTGTTGGGGCGATTACAAGCGGGATCGTATCCACTTTGGGGGCAGTACTACTTGCGATGGTTCTTAGTCGAGCAAGTGACCAAGATTGCGGGTCTCGGCATTTTTGATCTTTCTCCATGGTTGTTCACTTGGTACATGCGCATGATGGGGGCTTCGATTGGAAAAAGTTCATATGTTAGCCCGAAAGCCATCATCGGCGACTTTGATCTTATCACGATTGAAAAGAACACCACTGTAGATGAAGGGTGCAACATTCGCGCCTTTGAAGCGCGTCGCGGCGGTATGCGTCTGTCGCCAATTTTCATCGGTGAAGGTTGCACGCTGTGCGTCCACGCGGTGTGCGGGCCGGGCGCATACGTTCCAGCTGGTTCGACACTTGCCGCTTTCACATCCTGGAGAGAGATGGATCCGCAACAAGTCCGGCCCGTGAGCACGAAAACGGCACAAATGCACTCGGAAACGCCGCGGTTGGCGTCGCGTTTGTTCGTCGCGTTTCCCATCGTCTTCACGTGCTTCTTCGTTCGTTGGCTGCCGTGGGTTTTAGTGCTGCGCGTCGTCCAGCAACACTCCATCGGAGATAACTTACTCACGCACGCGGGTATGGCAAACTGGAGACAAGAGCTCGACACACTTGACAACGACTACGACGCGCTCGAAGTGTTCGTCACGCTGCTCGGGCGTTTGAGCTGGACGGATTGCATCGAATGGTTTATGGACCCGTTTCGGCTGGGTTGCATAGCGCTTGCGCGTCTGATGCACGCGACTGCCGGCCCGTTTGTACAGCTTTTCGCGACGATTCTAGTCAAGCGCGTCATCATTGGTAAGTTTAAATCTGGCGGCTTACCGCAAGCGCCGGCGGCGCGCGAGTGGGAATTGACACGTCGCTACATCATGCGTAAACTTTGCCCTAATGGCAAGTTTTACGGTGCGACGGATCTACTAGGTAAGCATTACCAGTACACAACGTATATTTACCGTGCGCTTGGCGCGACGGTTGGTGAGCGCATATTCTGGCCAGGCTCTGGCGTCATCGTCGGGGACGGAATGTACGATCTTTTGCACATAGAAGACGATGTCGTGTGGGGATCACGTTCTGCGGTGTATCCAGCAGATACCATCGGAGCTCTTCCCATACGCATTCGGCGTGGCGCGAACATCAGCGACCGTTGCGTCATCTTTGGAGGCGTTACTGTGATGCCGAACGCGTGCCTCGGCTCTGGGAGCGTCGCCGCTCGCAAGATGACGATTGCGAGCGGGTCGATTTGGGTCGGCAGTCGCAATGGCGTAGCCGTACAACTCGACCCTGGCGGTGCGTCGAGTATGATGGATGAGCGCCAGACCGCGAAGCCATTCGGACGTGCAACGTACTTGGGACAAGCGACGTACCCCGTCGTCCCGTGGTACTTCATGCCCGTGATTTGTATCAGCGTGCAAATTTTCAAAGCCGCCGCGAACATGTTGCCGATTTACGTCGCGTGGTACGCCACCGCGTACATCTCCAGAGTATACCTTGACGAAGATTGGCAAACTCTCGACGCGACACGGTACTTGAGCATCTTGTTCGTCGTATTCTTGATTTTGCGCGGTGTTCAAACGACGTTCAATCTCGTGAATTCCATCTTTCTGAAGTGGATCATCGTCGGTCGACGCACGCCCGGAAACTATCCGTGGGACACTAGTTCGTATTGTTTCCGCTGGAAACTGTGCGATATCATGAGCGACACGACAGATTTAATGCTTCTCTCCGGAAGCGAACATTTGTGCCGATACTTCCGCGCGAAAGGAGCCAACATTGGGCAGAACGTTTGTTTGTACCCCACGGGAGCGGATCCGCCCATGCCCGAACCAGACTTGGTCACTATTGGCGACGGCGCGTGCATCAATTTCGCCCACGTCATCGCGCACACGAATACGTTGGGCGCTTTTGCGCTGAACAACATTCTCATTCGCGAACGCTCGACCCTCTGCATGGAGAGTCGTGTCATGGGTGGCACGAAAGTCGGAGCAGATTCCATTCTCCTCGAACACACGCTCGCAATGGTGGGTGACGATGTTGAACGCGGGGGGATCTGGCAAGGATGGCCCGTACAAATGGTTTTGAATTCGTGCGAACGCCCGCGCGGAAAGTCGTCGCCGTCAGGCCCCGAGAAGGCAAGTCCGATGGCCAAATCATATGGGGCCATGTAAATACTGTATCTACTATAGACACATCACATATTCTATTCGTTTCAATTTGGTTTTTGTTTTTGCCGTTGTGAATGTAAAAATGTTTTGTCACATTTCACCTACTCTGGAAACCAGTCGACGCCCGCGTCGAAGGCGCCGTCGCCTCGCTCCATTTCTTTCGCTATCAACTCTAAGCCTAAAGGATAATTATTCGATAACACTCGCGATATCAACGCCACCTCGTCCCAGTGCGTTTTCAGCGCCGCCTCCACGCCCTCGGACTCACCGTGCGCCTCGCGAATGCTCTTCGCCCACTCGTCGGCGAGCACGATTTTTCCGAGGTGTTTGCGCAACGCGGGATCGAGCAACGCCGTCATCTGTGCCTCCGCGGTGACCCCCGGCGGTTTCGCCTTCATCGGCGCACGCATTTCCTTCGCGAAATACCACACCGTAAACATGAAACGTTCGCGCATCGCCGGCATCACGCGATGCAATCCAAACTCGGACGAAAAAATCACCACTCGTCCCGCCTTCGGCGCGATCGTCACCCGTCCTCGCGGAAAAGGGTACAACGCCAGCGCGCCGCCGTCCCTCGCCTCGCACCAGTCTTCGTCCAAGTACGCGCACATCGTCACCCGCCTCGAATCTAAACTCGCGTCGCTGTCGAAGTGCAGCGGAAAACATCCGCCCGCGCCTTCGTTCACTTGCAGTTTCGTCGACGTTCTATCGAGCGCGCCGCCGCCGAGCGCGCCGAACGCCTCGTTCAGCGCCTCCATCACCGACGTCTCGTTCGCCAGCTCGTTCACCAACGGCGCGCTCGCCGCGTCTTCCTTCGACAACCGATGCACCTCGCACTCGTACACGTGCGGTTTCGCGAGCGCGACGACGCCCTCGCGCGCGAACAGCGACGCGTTCGCGACGAACGCACCGCGTCGCCGCAGCGCGTTGAATTCATCTTTCAGCGCGCGCGCGCGCGCGACGTCGAAGGCGTCGTCCAAAACGACGTAACCGTGTCGCGCGAGTCGCGCCTTGGCGTCGCCGGCGACGAGCGCGCGCGCGATCGCGGCGTAGGCGCCGGTGAAGCGCCGCGACATGTCGTTCGGGACGAACCGTTAAAAAACGTCGAGACAGCGCGACGCGATGGCGCCCGACGACGTCGAGCGCGCGGTGCCTCTCGAGGACGACGTCGAGCGGCCGCTTCGCGACGTCGCGAGCGACGGCGACGACGACGACGACGACGCGAGCGAGGACGCGCGCGCGTCGGCCGGAGACTTGGCGACGATTTTCGCGCTGTGGAACACGATGGTCGGCAGCGCGGTGCTCGCGGTGCCGTGGGCGTTCACGGAGAGCGGATTAGCGCTGGGCGCGGCGAGCGCGGTCGTTATGACGTGCGCGATGGCGTACACGGCGACGCTGGTGCTGCGGTACGGCGCGCGGGGAGGGCACGACGACTTGGCGGGGATGTGCGGCGCGGCGCTGGGACCGCGAGCGAGAGCGGGGTGCAACGCGGCGATGGCGCTGATGATGGCGCAGTGCGTGGTGGTGTTCGACATGATGCTGTCGACGAGCGTGTACGGCATCGTCAAGGGGTTCGCAGATTTGGCGAAAATGCCGGCGACCGGTGGCGGCGGGACGACGGCGCTGGCGGCGACGCTCGCGTCTTCGAATTCCACGGGCTGGGCGACGTGCACGAACGCCGCGAAAGACGCCGCGAAGTGTTGGAATCCGTTCACGGCGGTGGGTGTCACCGCCGTTGCGCTGATGTGTCTCGGAAGTCTGAAGAATCTCGACGGTTTCGTCGCCGTGAGCGTGCTCGGGCCCTTCTTCATGACGTACTTGATTTTGTTCATCGTATTCAAATCAGTCGTGGCGTCGGCGCCCGTGGCGCCGATCGCGCCGTACGCGAACTTTTCGACGTTTAAAAAGACGGCGGGGGTGTTGTCGAGCTGTTTATTTTCCCATCACGCCGTGATTCCGGTGTGCCGGGCGAACAGTAAGTCGAAAAATAACGGGCGGAATCTTCTCGTCGCGTACGTGTTGGCGCTGATGTCGTACCTGGCGCCGGCGTTGGCTGGGAATTTCAGCGCTGCGTACGTCGCCGTGCGACGGGGGCCGAACGGTTCGTCTCGGGCGGCAAACTTCTTGCGCGTGTTTCCACCGAGCGATTACTATACTCTATCCGCGCACGTGGCGGTGACGGTACAGTTCTTGACCATGGTCCCGCTGCTCTTGTACATTCTGCGAACGCAAGTCTTTGGCCTGCTTCCGCAATTTCCAGCCAAGTACCACGGCGCGGCGTCGTTCGCGGTCAACTTTGCCGCGATCGCTCTCGGCTCCTTCTGCGCGGCGCATCCCGACATCGACATCGGTATGATTCTTTCCAAGTGCGGCGCCGTGTTCGGCTTGATTTTCGCCTACGCGGCCCCCGTGCTCGTACACGTATTCGGACGCCGAGGAAATCGTCACCCTCTGTGGAACCACATCGCGCACGGCACCATTCTCGCCGTCGGCGTCGCCATCGCCCTCGCGCAATTCGTCGATTGAACGACCGTCGCTCGCGCAGTATGTATTTATTTCTTCTCGCGAGACGACGCGCTGTTGTACCATATCACCATTCTCGAGCCACCTCACAACCTTCACAACCTTCACAACCTCGCGCGTCTGAACGCGATGTCGTCGTTCACCCTCGCGTCGAGCGCGCCCTCAAAGACGATCGCGCGCGCCCACGCGCGGCGCGGCGCCGCGCGCGGCGCCCGCGTCGTCGTGCACGCGGCGAAAAAGAAGCAAGATGCCACCGAAGAGGACGAGGCGAAGATCGACTTCAAAGGCTTGAAGCAGCTCATAAGCATGGGCCTCGGCACGATCAGCGGGGACATCACGGAAATTAACTTGGATGATCCCACGAGAACGGTCGTGATGGAGCTCGGTGCGTCGCGTCGATCGCCTTCGCCGCGCGCGGCGCGACGGCTGGATATGTTTTTGGGAGCGCGGCGTTATCCCGGACGACTGACGATGCGTTTGCGCGCGCGACGACGCAGAGGCGAATAATTTTGAAGACAAAGATGGCAAACCGTTGAATTTTATCAATAACGATGGGTTCGTCGGCGAGAAAGGGGAGAGTGTTAGCGTTTTGAATTACGCGGTGCCTGTGCTCTTGGG
>Ga0222719_10003468_pt1 | contig 14028 bp, 29 predicted proteins | sample C33_34DmetaG_FD_165039 | JGI IMG/M metagenome (GOLD analysis project Ga0222719, IMG submission 165039) | Estuarine water microbial communities from San Francisco Bay, California, United States - C33_34D | ecosystem: Environmental > Aquatic > Marine > Unclassified | place: USA: California...
GTTACTCAGCAGTAAGCAGAAGAGAGGGCAATACAATGAGGGATAACTTAATAGCATTCGGACTATTACTCGCGGCAGTGGTGTCGTGGGTATGGGTAACCACAGCACAAGCAAGTGAAAGCAATCAAGCAATGAAATGGTGCTTGGGTCAAACAGGATACAGTGTAGAAAACTTTGACACGTTTGATTTTCGCAAAGCCGCGAAGTGTCATTCAAACTATCGTGTGGGTGTAATGAGAGCAGAGTACGCAGAACTGCGTGACTTCTTAAAACACAATCCACGTTATCGTGTGCCAGGACAGAGTTTGAATCGCTGTTGGGGTAAGCCAAGAGAGATGCCATTTGAAAGTGCATACATCAAACAAACCGCAGGTGGCTTTGAAGCAGGAGTAAGTTACAAGGATACTCTACCAGCAGGTTGTTATGAAAACGCACCGTGGGATAATCGTGATGAAAGATAATTTGGCTGTAATTTTCGTAATGATTTTTGGTATGTTTTTGTTATTTTCTAACGCACAGGCTTGGGAAAAACGAGTAGATTGGTTACGTGAAATTAATGGAATTGAGGTAGAACGCAAATAAAGAATGGGAGGGTTAATTACTCCCTCCCATTCGTGTTACAATGTCTTGTGAACAAGGCCCTCACACTCTAACTACTACTATTTAATCTGTTCATCCAAAATATTAAATTGGTGTTTAATCACTTGACAAATCTCTAAAACGATACTATAATATATAAACAATCACAAATTAGAGGTTATCATGTATCTAAACATCGAGGGCGGAACCAAGAAACAACGAGATCTTGTAGAAAGTATGGCAGTATTTGCCGCATATAAACTTATGCGTGAAAAACTTGCTGATTCTATTGAATTAGATATCGAATTTAATCGCAAACTCTACAAAGAAGATGGTAATATTGGTGATGTAATTTGGGAAGATAAAAACCATCGTCCTAAACAGTATTCAATGCGGATTGATAATAGTGTAAAATTGCGTAGGATTCTTGAAACTGTAGCACACGAAATGGTTCATGTGAGCCAATTTGCTACAGGACGTTGGGTGGAAATGTATAAAACAAAGAGTACCAAGTGGGAAGGCAAAATCCTTAAAAAAGTTCCAGGATATTGGGATCGCCCGTGGGAAATTGAAGCACACGGTAGAGAAGTTGGACTATTCTTACAGTGGGTTGACACTATGGGTTTAGGTAATCAAGCCTGGACTTGGGACGATTTAGATAAGTACAAACAAGCATATGAGTAACAAATACGAAAACTGGTCAGCATCAGACGCAATCGAGCGTAATCTACTGGATAATGATATACATTATTTGAGTGGTGATATCTGTGATGATAATGTAAGTGAAGCAATTAAATGGATACTTAGTGCTAATCTACAAAAGAAACCAAAACGTACACTTAAACTTTACATCAATACATATGGTGGAGATTTATACGAATCATTTGCATTAATAGATGTAATGAAGAACAGTTATCATCCTGTAACAACATACGGTATTGGTGCTGTAATGAGTGCTGGATTCCTAATCTTTGCAAGTGGACATAGCGGAGAACGTTATATTGGTAAAAATGCAGGTAGCATGAACCACCAACACAGTGATGAAATGAATTCCAAAATGCATGACATGAAAGCACAAATGAAAGAAAACCAAAACTGCGAACTTCGTTGTTTGAATATACTTAGAGAAGCAACAGGAATGACTGTCCAAGAAGTGCGTAATAAATTTATTAAAAACCCTTCAGATCAATACTATACAGCCAAACAAATGATTGAACTAAACGTGGCTGATCACATACTTTAATTGGTAAAAAAACTCTTGACATTTTGAACTAATTCTGCTATATTAGTAACATAATACAACAAAGGCAGGTTTAGGCAATGCACAATACAGAAGAAGTTTTAGCAAATTGTTTTGCGGCATATCGTATCAACAACGAAACACACGTTTCTGATACACGCAGATATTCAGAAGATGTACCAACGTTGTTTGGTGCAAAAGATATGCTTTTGTTCAATCTGCATTACAAACAAGATTTAAGACCAAAAGACTTTGTTCCGTTTACACCAACAGAAGAAGATAAAGCGAATGCAAAAAATGCTATTGCATTCGTAAACAGAGATACTTCTTTACAACAGATTGCAGGAACACTGACTGACTTTATGAAAAACTTAGTTACCTGTATTAATTCAAAACAAGTTTCGTACAATGAATTTGGTATTGTTGTTGTATTGCCAAAGGTGTACTTTGAAACAAAAGATAAAAAAGAATACAAGAAGAAACTCAAGACTGAGTTTAATGAAAGCAAACACATTGGTTTACCTGGACAGATTGTTACAGGGTTATTCACTGTAAATGAAATTAAGTTTGTTGAAAAGTTTGGATGTCATGTTGTTAATGGAAACATCGAAAACAGTTTAGTATCGTTTTTTAAAAACTTTGAAGCAGGAAAACAATTACCTGAAAAAGATACAATAATAAGAATCAAAGGCAAAGTAAAAAGACATGGTGAAAATTTTGTTACAAAGTTGCCAGAAACGCAGTTAAACTATGTTAAAATTGTCTAAGTATAATAGTATGCATTTTACGCAAGGAATGGGTTCAATGACTGAAAAATCAGAATACATGGAATTTGAAGAATCGTTAGAGGACGATGATTGGGGATTAATTATTGGCAATGATGGCAATCTCAAAGGCTTGTTTATACCGAAAGGTAAAGAAGACGACCTGGTGCCTGAAAGCATAGTTAACATCTGTGAAAATTATTTCGGAGTGGATTTATCAACAGATCAGGACATAAACACAACACTTCATTAATAAAGGAGAAAAATGACGACAATAGTAGTTAGAAACGGTAACGTAGAAAAAGCATTAAGAGTTCTTAAAAATAAGCAAAAAAAAGAAGGAACAATGCAAGAATTAAAAGATAGACAATACTATCAAAAGCCAAGTGAAAAAAGAAGACTGGCTAAGAAGCGTGGTATTGCAAGATGGAAAAAGGAACAAGCAAAGCGTGAAACGACTTTTTAGTTATAATGGCGAAGGTTATGCCGAACAGAACGGCCAGTACGAAGTACGCCAATCGTTCGGACCAAGTGTTTATATTGGAAAGTTTACTGAAGAAGAAGTAAAGTTTCTACAGGATCTCTGCTACAAAGCAAGAGATATAGGAGATCCTATGGGCCAAACACTTGCCGGAAATATCAAAGGACAATACGACTTTAAAAATGTTGGTAGTTCTGAAGAGCAAGAACGCTTTATGAATATTATGGCTTCACACGTAAACAACTATCTTAGAAGCGGACTACAGGTTAGCAACCTTGATGAAATGCCAAATGAACAAGAACATGATGTTGCTATTCAACTACAAGGTTATCCATGGGTAAACTTTTCAAAAGCAGGAGAGTTTAATCCTATGCATACACATCCAGACAGTGTTATTAGTGCAAGTTTATATATTGATATTCCAGAAGTAATCGCACAAGAAAAAGAGCAAGTAAAAGAACACAGCAATCAACCTGTGCCAGGAGATATTATTTTTACTGGAGGCTTGATTGATAATATATGGCAAGCCAGTCATATTAACTATACACCAAAGACCGGAGACTGTATATTTTTTCCAGGCAGTATGCACCATGCAGTTTATCCTTTTAAAAGTGATGTAGAAAGAATTACACTAAGTTTTAATATTGCAAACTTTGGGTTTGTAAAAAAAGATACTAAAAAAGTAACACAATATAAAATGTGGGTAAACGACTATGACCATTAATGTATATTGGGCCAAAGCCATTGCCCCAGGAAGTGGTGAAAGACATTTTATATCAGGATTAAGATTTTCCGAGCCTGTCTTTTTACACAAGCATATAGATTATAAAGAATATTTAGGTCCTGAACTTACACATTGTCCCGGCATGGTCGACGAAATGAAAAGAACTATTGTAGTGAAAAGTCCTGTAACTGTAAGTTTAGAATATAAAGATCAAGGAAATTTAAGAGTACACAGTCAAGATCCAGAGTTTGGAAGTATATTCTTTGGACAACCGCAAGGTAAAAATGGAATTCATCAATTAGGGTTTGGTTATATATTTTTTGCAGATAAACCACTAATGGCAACTAACCTACCTGCATATTATGATGTTAATGGCTATACTGAAAACGTACAGGCCCTGTGTGGTAGTTATGATATTGGTAGATGGCTACGTCCAGGTGTAAGGCCGCTCTTTCAAATGAAACCGGATAAGAAAAAGGTTGACATTCGAGAAGGAGATGCGTTAATGTATGTTAAGTTTAATACAGACGAAAAGATCAACTTTATTGAATTTTCAACACAAGAACTTGATCAAATGGGATTCCATGGTCCTATCAACGACTGTATTACACTAAAGAATCAAAAGCCGCCAACACCATTATGGAAGTGTTACGAGTATTTTGATAATGCGAGAATGAGCCAGAAGGTTCTCAAAATTATTAAAAGGAATATTATATGATATTAAGGTCAATAAAAGAAACAGAATACAATTTGATTGCCGACGATCCAGTGCGTCCGCATATTCCTGTTGCTGAAAGGGTTGGCAATGGAAGAAATGTTGTTGTGTTAGAGGAAGAAGGCAAAGTTGTTGCAGTAGTCTGTACAGCCTTAACAAATCGTGTTCCTACAACAGAACAAGAAATGAAAGAATTTGCAAGTACAACAGGTCCAACACTTGTTGCTTACACTGTTTGGAGTTACTCAAAAGGCTCAGGTAGAAAGATTATTAATCTGCTTAGAGACAGTGCAGTAGACGAACATTGTGATAGACTTGTAACACTATCACCACTTACAGAAATGGCTGAACGATTCCATTTAAGTAATGGTGCAACTTTTTTAGGTAAATTTGAAACTTGTCAGAACTTTGAATATGAACTATGAAGTAGATGACTTTAGGAGAAAACCTCCGCAAGAAGATATAGGTACGTGGCCTTTCTACTACATACCTGAACGTTTTGTAGGTGGATGGGTACTTAAAACTATATTCTTCTTTGTGTTTTTACCAATGCTTCTTTGGGGAGGTTGGTTTGCAAGTTCGGGTACATTGTTTCTTTACTTTATACTATATGATGTGTTAGAATATAGTTCATTAAAACAAAGGATAAAAAATGGCCAATAATACTTTTTACGAAGACAAAGTCAAAATTACCTGTGTAGACAAAGATCAAATTGTTGAAGCAGAAGTAATGCAATTCAAAGACAAAGAATTTTGCAATGCTGTTATTGCAGGCAATAAAATTAATATGAGATGGAATGGTAGGTTATATGTAGGCAATGCAATTGGCCTTGAATTTGTAACAGACGGTCCACAAGAAATTGTTGTTAAATCAGGAAGAGGAATGTAATGCCAAACTTAGTACCAGTAGTAATTGAAAAAGAAGCAAAAGGTGAACGTAGTTACGACATCTTTAGTAGGCTCTTAAAAGATAGAATCATTATGTTAGACACAGATGTAAATCAAATGTCTGCAAGTTTAATTGTAGCACAGATGCTGTTTCTTGAAAGTGAGAATCCATCTAAGCCAATTAACTTTTACATTAATTCGCCAGGCGGAAGTGTAACTGCGGGTATGAGTATCTATGATACAATGCAGTTTATTAAATGTCCTATACACACCATTGTTATGGGTCAAGCCGCAAGTATGGGTTCACTGTTAGCAATGGCGGGTGAAGCAGGCAAACGTAAGATTCTTCCTAATGCAAGACACATGATTCATCAACCTCTTGGTGGTATGCAAGGTCAGGCAAGTGATGTAGAAATTCAAGCAAATGAACTTGTACGTTGGAAGAAAGTATTAACAGATATCTATGTCAAGCACACAGGCAAGGCATACGAAGAACTTGAAAAGGATATGGACCGTGATAACTATATGACTGCCCAAGAAGCAGTTGACTACGGTTTAGCGGATACTGTTGTAACTACACGTGGATAAATTTTGCGACCATACATTTGCTTTATTTGATCAAGAGTTTGCAGATCATGCAAGCCATATGTGTATGATTAAAGATCATGCACGTTGTATGGGATTCTTTGATCAAATTAAAAAGCATTGTAAAGGTAAAAGAGTAATTGACTTTGGTGCAGGAACTGGTATCCTTGGAATTTATGCGTCTTTATGTGGTGCTGAAGAAGTTTGGTTTATAGAAAATCAAACAAACCTACATCATACTATTCATGAACTTTGTAAACTAAATGGCGTAGAAAATTATTCAATACACTATGACGTACAACAAGCACCTACACACTACTTTGATGTAGTGCTTAGTGAAACTTTAGGTGACATTGGTATTGAAAGAAACTTTACTAAAATTTTAAGTGAATTGATTGCTCGTAATCCTGGTTGTATTGCTATCCCTGATCAGATTAATTTGTATTACAGCACTCTATATTTAGAAGAAGTTGAAAAAGAAAAACATTATATTGAAAACTTTCCTGTGAATCTAAAATCAGATATGCTATATCCTTTACCAGGATTACGATCAACAAGACTTGATGCTAAAACTATTGATAACTTAGGAGAGTTGTTTAGTTTAGATCTTAAAAACTATTCTAAAGAAGATGACCTACGAGTTGTTATCGATGTTCCTCGTGTTAAAGAACATAATTTTATGGTATTTCATTGGAAGGCATTCTGTGAAGGAGAAGAATTTGTAAATAACAGTCCGGAACGTAGCAGTGATAACTTTAATCATTGGTGTCAGTTAGGTTTACATATTCCTAAAGATGACAGGTTGGGTATTAAGTTAGATGTCCAACATGGACCATTTGTACTTTGTGCAAATCCGCATCCAGACTTTATTAATAATCCTAAAGAGTACGACAGGAAGTATTATGTGCCTTCCCCAGATCAGTTTGTACAAGAAAGCGGAATGGTAAAATGGACATAGAAAGTTTCAAACATATAGGCCAATTAAGTCCTGCTAACAAAACACAGTTACAAGACCTTGTAGACTTTCATGAATTTATAAAGTATAGTCCTGAATATAAACCCAACGAAAAATTTACTTGTGGTCCTTTTCAAGACAGTGACGAATGGAAGTTATTAGGCACAGAAGGTACACAGTATACTGTGAACGAATATGGTTTTAGAGGTGAGTGGCCAAGTAAAAGCAAACGCAAAACAATAGGAGTGTTTGGAGATAGTTGTACCTTTGGAGTAGGTGTAGATGAAGATGATATTTACACGTCGAAGTTAAAGAAGTATTTCAAAGACTATGATGTTTACAACTTTGGCATGGTAGGTAGCAGTATTGATAATATTGCAAAATGTTACAGTGTTGCAGAACGTTTGATAGGATTTGATAAAGCATTATTTTTGTTGCCAGACTATAGTAGATTTTGTTGGCCACAATATGAAGAAGAATGGCAACATAAAAATATGATACTTGGCTCAGGACTTGATACATCTAATGCAGATCACATGGCTTATATTCGTAACTACTGGGACGAATTAGAAGTACATAGATGTATAAATTATCTTAATTGGATTAATGATGTTTCAAATATCAATGACAGTATCTTAAGTGTATGGAGTTGGGGAAGAGAAACAAATGAATTAATTCGAAAAGTATTACCTGCAGAAAGCGTTGCACTTATAAGTCCTGAAGATGTAGAAATTGATCATGCGAGGGATCATCAACATCCTGGTCCAAGAAGTCACAGTGCTATTGCAGACTATTGGTGGGAACAGTTAGTATTAGGAGAATAGAATGGACATTAAACAAGAAATTGCTGAAATGAAGGGCATACCTGTCCAGGAAGAATTAAACAAATTACTTAGAGAAGATATATACACGGTAACTTTTTTAAAGTTAGATGGCGACGAAAGAGTTATGACGTGTACAAAATCTTTTGACATCATACCTGAAGAGCATAAACCTAAAACAGATAAAGAACCAAAGCAGGGCACTGTAACTGTATGGGACGTTAATGCAAAAGGTTGGAGATCGTTCAAGTATGATAGAGTAAAGAAATTTGAAAAGAATGCCGACATGGCAAAGTAACTTAGGAGAGTATTATGGATAGACATCTTGATTCACTAAACGATAGCGATTATTTTCATATTTTTCCAACACTAATTGGAATGTATGATCTTAGAAACTATCACCCTGCTGAAGAGCAAAAGGTCATGGGTTTTGCAGACAAACCACTTGAAGAACTTGAAGGTAATATTCTTGAATCTAAAAGGCTCTTTCTATTAAAAAACAATATCAACGAATGTTTGAAAGCGTATTCAGCAGAATATGGTGCTGACTACTATGAAATAAAAGAAAGTTGGCTCGAAAGACACAGTTCGAACGTGCCAGAGCGTACATTTGATGTTGAGGATACATTTGTAGGATATTACTTTCCAAAGTTACCGTCAACTAACACTACTCAATTTGTTGTTGATAGTCCTTTTAAGAATCCTCTACACGTTCCAATTGAAAAAAGTGTTAGTATCTACACAGCACCTAACGAAAAGTTCAATCTCGATGGTGGCAAATTGATTATTACACCGGCATATCTAAACAGATACATTACGGTAAACGAACCAAACACATTTGATATGATTGTGTTTACTGTAAAGAAGTCTGGATGAGAAGAGACGGTCGTAAGCATATAATAAAATTTTTCAAAGAAGACTTCAAAGGTAATCCAAAAAGATTTGTTGCCGAACTTGTCGGTTTAGTATTAGGAATTGGTGCAACTATTGTAATGGCAGTTACAATGCCGACTCCAAATTTATTTGTAAGTTACATAATGTGGGAATTGAGTGCATTGTGTCTTGTGTATGGCGGAATAAGCAGAGGAAGTGTAGGACTTACATTGTTATACTGTTTGTATTTCATCATAGACGGTATAGGTTTAATTAGATATCTAACCATTCCTGCGTAATTGGCAAACAAACACTTGACTTTATTAGATTAATTTGTTATACTGTATAAGTTGAATGAGGAAACTCATTCGAGAACTTGATAATTTAATAGGAGAAGTCAATGACAACTACAATTCAAGAAAGAGTTTTATCTGCTCTTGCAGATGGTAAAGCATTAACAAGTGCTGACATCAAAAACAGATATAAAGCAGGTAACCCACAAGCGGTTATCCAAGCACTAAGATTTGCTGGTTATCCTGTGTTTTTAAACACAAGAAAGAACAGCAGAGGCCAAATGGTATCAAGATACGTAATGGGTACTAAGGCTCCAAGAAAAGTAATTGGTGCTGGATACAAAGCAATGGCAAAAGGTCTATTAGACAACTAATAGTCTTTGCATTATTTTCTTTCAAAATAGGCGGCTTAGGTCGCCTATTTTTTTGGCTAACTTATCACTTGATTTTTAGATAGAACGATAAATAAATAAAAGGAGTTCTATTCAATGCCAAGAGGAATTAAAGGGTCATACAAAACCTACACTTGTAAGCACTGTGGTACCACAGCAAAGTGGGGACCATCTAAGAAGAACATATATTGTTCTGTTCAATGTCAAAACGATTACCAAACAAAAGAATTATTAGACCGTTGGTTAGAAGGAAACTACACTAACAAATTTGGTAAGTTTCCACAATTTGCTAAAGATTATATCTTTGAACAGCAAGGTCACAAGTGCGGCATCTGTGGTATTAAGGACTGGAACGGACAACCTATAGTTTTCCAAGCAGATCACATAGACGGAAATCCTGATAATCTTAAACCAGATAATATACAAGTGATTTGTCCAAACTGTCATAGCCAAACTGACACCTGGGGTAAGAAATCTAATAAACAAGACTATAGAAACCAATACCGCAGAGAACGTTACCAAAAACAAAAAGAACTCTTGACTTCTAAAGCATAAGCAGTTATATTAGTACTATACGTATTACGGGCCTATGGTGGAACTGGATACCACACAAGTTTGCGGAACTTGAGGCTACAGGTTCGAGTCCTGTTAGGCCCGCCAAAAAGAGTCAGAGGACCAAAAAAGTTAAAGGTGACAGTGATGACATATCCAAAACAAACAGGACCACATTCGTGGACAATAGAAGTTAAGCAGGACGGCAAAACAAAAGAACTATACTTAGAGTTTCCTCCAGGTGCTCTTGACCAAGTAGGTTGGGACATAGGTGATGATCTAATTTGGGAAGAACTTGACGATAAGCAGTGGAGTCTAAGGAAGAAAGATGCTAACGATAAATCATGAAAATCTATTTGATATTGAAAAGGTTACTGAACACTACACTGAAAAAGACGGTGTGCCTGTGCAGTATGTGTGTACCACAGACTTAACAGCCAGTGATGTACCTGTAGATGTTTACTACAGAGAAACACCGCACCCTGAGTTTGGTAATCACTACTTTGGGTTGTACCGGGACTATCGTAGTGGACACATGATGATTATAAATGCAGACATTGTAGAATCACTTGAGTTTGGTATGATTGACGTAGACGGTAAGTATTATTACAGTCAGTCACATCATGACTACAAAGTTATAGGTAAAAAAATGATTGACGGCGGGCGAGCATATATTCGATGTAGCCACGGTGCTATTGTAATGCGTATCATTAAAGGCAAGTTCATTGCCAAAGACGTAGAAGATTTAGTAAAATATTATCAACCAGGACAGGACTGTCAAGTATGAAGTTAGAACCAGAACAGGGCATATTCCCTGACAATTGGGTCATCTTAGAAATCAATCACAATGGTGAGCAGTTTCAAAAGATACTCGCAGGATGGAGTGGTAGTTACTTGTACGGCGACAGTTGGCGCATGAGTAGTCCTATTGCAGAACTTGACATTAAAATAAACAGCGAGTGGATTACAGCAACAACAGAAAGTGGTAGCACTTATAACTTGTCTAAACCACATCAAGGGTTGCGTATGAGCATTGCTGGCATTTACAATCAACTTAAAGAAAAGTTTGGCGATAGTGTGGAGATTGTTGAGTTATGATTAAAGCCATTGAGTTTATTATGGCGTTTTACAATATTTCTTGGGAGGATGCTGTGAATTTTTATTGGGATGAAGTTGAAGCGTATATGTTACTGGAGGGATTGGAATGATCTCTTACAGCACCAACTGGATGGGTCCGATCAATCTTCATTGGTATCGTGAGCGCGGACTGTTAGAAGACGATGGTGTATCAACAAAGATTAACTATTCAGCAGGACGCATTGATATTCGCGATGACACTAAACAAGGGTATGACGGATGGGACGAATACGGTGTTGCACCCATGAACAGCGAAGACTGGAATGCACTCAGCGACTATCTTTGGGACTTGACAACAGAAGAACAGTTGTCATATAATACTCTTATAGAACAGTTTGAAACACACTACGGAAAAAGGATAAGGTGGGCAGATGACACTACCAATTGAAAGAACAAACGCAGTTCTAAATGTGGAACGCTTCCTAATGGACCTGCGTGATCCCAAGAAGTATCCGCGAGTACCTAAAGCGGTGCGTGAAGAAGCACATAGATTGTTAAGACACTATCCTTCCAAATACAATATGGCTTATATTGCAGATAGTTTTGAAGAGGTAGACTATGAAAGTTAAAATTAGAAAATACCCTAATCACTGGCCGTGGAGCAACTGGCTATATGAAAAGTTTGGATACAGTTCAGAACAAAAAGTAAAAGTACATATTGATCCGTGGGATACTTGGAGTATGGATCATACACTTGCTCCTATCATCTTACCTATGCTAAAACAGTTAAAAGAAACAAAGCACGGTGCTCCTAATGTTGATTGGGAAGATGTACCACGTGAACTTCGTCCAAGCGGCGAGGAACTTCATGCTTACAATAAAAATGGAGAAACTGATCCTAAGTTTTTTGAACGTTGGGATTGGGTTTTAGATGAAATGATATACGCATTTGATTGTAAAGCAAACAAGGACGAAGTGTATATGCGGTTCGACATTGAAGATAGAGACAGTATGAAAGCAGAACAAGAAAGGATTTCAAATGGATTCCGACTTTTTGGCAAATATTATGAAAGTTTGTGGGACTGATTTTGGTAAAAAATCTCTTGACTTTTGATTAGAACTTGTGTATAGTATAACTATTAATAAGGCAAGAGAGGCACAAATGAGAACACAACCACAAGAAATCATAGCAAAACTTGAAGCAGATAATTCAAGACTCGCTAAAGAACAAATCATACAAGAAGCAATGCAAGAAGGTCTTGACGAATTCTTTGAAGGCGTTAAGATGGCTCTTGATCCGTTATACACATTTGGTGTAAAACAAGTTCCAGTAAAAGAAGAAAACGAAGTGCTGTCAGCACAAGGTTGTGAATGGAAGATATTTAAAGAACTTGCAGATAAGTTACACGCAAGGGAACTAACAGGTCATGCGGCACGTGATGCTATTGAACTTACAATGGGTGTTGCAACAGCAGAACAATGGAATGGCTTTTATAGAAGAATTTTAATCAAAGACTTACGTTGTGGTGTAAGTGAAAAGACAGTAAACAAAATTGCTAAGAAGTTTCCACAGTATGCAATTCCTGTGTTTACTTGTCAACTTGCACATGACAGTGCTAACCATGAAAAGAAAATGATTGGTAAGAAACAAGTAGAAGTTAAACTTGATGGTGTTAGGGTTCTTGCAGTTTGCAAGAATGGCAAAGTAGAAACGTTTAGTCGTAATGGTAAACAGTTTCATAACTTTGGACACATCATTGAAGAAATTGAAACAGTATTAAAAGATAACCCTTCACCATATGATTTGGTTTTGGACGGTGAAGTAATGAGTGCTAACTTCCAAGACCTAATGAAACAAGTACATAGAAAGAACGGTGGCAATGCCACTGATGCAGTTCTGCATTTATTTGATATGTGTCCTTTGGATAAGTTTTTAGAAGGTGGTTGGGATAAACCACAATCGTTCAGAAGCCAAGCAGTTAAGGCTTGGGTAGAACAGCACAGTAGCGTTTTAAAGCACGTACAAGCGTTGGACTGGGAAGAGGTAGACCTTAGTACTCCCGAAGGAGAGAAACGCTTTGTAGACCTAAATAAAGCGGCTGTAGACGGTGGTTATGAAGGAGTTATGATTAAGGACATTGATGCTCCTTATGAATGTAAACGATCTCATGCATGGTTGAAGATGAAACCATTTATTGAGGTATCATTGGAGGTAAAAGATGTCGAAGAAGGAACAGGAAGGAATGTTGGTAAACTTGGTGCATTCGTTTGTGAAGGACTTGATGACGGAAGAAATATCAAAGTTAATGTTGGTAGTGGGTTTAGCGACAGCGATCGTGATAGTTTTTGGAATGATCGTAGCACACTTATTGGCAATATTGTAGAGGTTAGAGCAGATGCTATTACGCAAAATCAAGACGGCACTTATTCGCTTAGGTTTCCAAGGTTCAAAACGTTCCGAGGATTTGAAGTCGGGGAGAAAATCTAACATAGTCCGTTGGGACTTAGAGAAAGAAGGATAAAATGAGAGAATTTATTTACAACGGTTGGAATAGTGTAATGGATTACAAACATAATCCTCTAAGACATATTCCAGATCTACAGGTACGTCACATGGTTATGCAGGTGCTGGCTTTTATGTGGGCTCTTGCATTTAGTTTGTTTATCATAGACAACTTATTCTTTTTTGGTATTAGTGCTATAGGACACGTTGCACTAATTGCCGCAATAGTAATTACTGTAGGAACGTTTAAGGTTGCTGAGAAGCGTCCTTATATGTTTGGCAGTTATCATTCTTATGGTAGAACCAGAGGCTATACACTTTGGCACGACAAACATGGTAATCCACAAAAAGTCTATTTTGACAAGAACGATCCAGGCGGAGAACACGAATAATGAGTGTAGGTGCTGGCATAGGTTTATTCTTTATAGGAATGATTGTCACAGTTATATTCTTTATGGCGTGGTTTCATGTAATGGAAAAAGAAGAACAAAAAGGAGATAAAATTGAAAATAACTAAAATTCCCGGATGCGGTAGATTCGGAGTCTTCATTGACGATATTGATTTTAATCATATTACAGATGAAGA
>Ga0222719_10003469_pt1 | contig 14026 bp, 7 predicted proteins | sample C33_34DmetaG_FD_165039 | JGI IMG/M metagenome (GOLD analysis project Ga0222719, IMG submission 165039) | Estuarine water microbial communities from San Francisco Bay, California, United States - C33_34D | ecosystem: Environmental > Aquatic > Marine > Unclassified | place: USA: California...
ATCGTCCCCTGACGACTCAAGCGCCGCCGCAGTCAGATCCGGAAGGATTACAACGTTTTGTGCCTCGCCGCCTTTTGTCCCGTGGATCGTGGACAGTCGAATGCGTGGCGTGGCGTTGAATTTTTCGCCCCGGCGTAGAAGTGCCGTGATGTAGGCCCGATCCCCATCTGGTATTTTATCCATTGCCTCATGCCAGATCATCTCGTTCGTGGCCAATAGACCGAAATGTTCTTGTAGATCTTTCAGTTCAAACATTTCGTTATCGTCTGCGGCAATTGTTTTGTGACCCCGCTTAATGCGAACACCGTTCCCAGACATATAGGAATAAATCGCCTGCGCGGTTCCGGTCGTAACGGCTCGCCCTTTACGCAAGCCTTCCCATCCGTTAATGGCCAACGACATTTTTTGCGGGATGGAGCGACCCCCATTTTGTCGTTCAAACAAATAGCCGCCGTTTTTTAATTCTTGCTCTATGGGGTAGAGCATGAACCGTGCTTGCGCCATGATTAGCCAGTTACCTTCCGACATGTCGATAGAGCGAATGTCGGGTACACGGTAGATCTGCCCCTGCTCCTGCCGAGGGCGGTAGACCTTTGGGAAACGATGCTGTATTCGTGAGGCTATCTTTTCTGCTAGCGCGTGAATGGCCGCAGGTACACGGTAGCTTTGCTCCAAAACCTCCGCGCCGCCGGGCAAGTTAATGAAGTGTTCAACGTCTGCCCCTGCCCAACGATAGATGGCTTGGTCGTCATCGCCTGCCACAAACATCCGCTCAGACTTCGCGTCTAGTTTATGAGCAATGTCCCACTGCAACGGGGAAAGGTCCTGCGCCTCATCAAGGAACGATATTTTGAATGAGGGCATCAAGTGGTCGGCCTGCTCAACAAAAGCCAAGAGCATGTCAGTAAAGTCCATTAGGCCAAACGCGTTCTTGTAGTTTTCGTAAGAGTCGGCCACATACTTGACTTCAAGCCATGTGAAGTTCACGTCAGAGTGGTTGTACTCATGCTGGAGCGTTGTCTTTTTGGTTTTTGCAAGGTTTATTAGCTGAAGGATCGGGTGATCTGTCGCTTTAAACGACACATCTTCTTCTTCGCTACTTGAGCTATGAAGCGTAAACCCTATGGCTTTCGACAACTCTTTATAGTTCTGGCCGCTCATCAACTGATTCTCTTTTACGCCCATCAGTCGATAGGCCAAAGAATGAATCGTGCGAAAGTACGGCAGGTCTTTTTCGGGGTCCAGATCAAACCGTTGTGCGGCGCGAATCTTTGCTTCGCTTGCCGCTTTTTTAGTGAACGCGAAAAACCCCACCTGTGATGGGGTTATTCCCGCTTCTAACGATTTTTCCACCATGTTGAGCAATGTAGTGGTCTTCCCCGTACCCGGAGGTCCAAAGATGCGAAACATTAGAACGGGTCCGTGACCCGTGTTTCAAAACTTTTGGACTCTAGTTGGTCGTGCGGTATGTCCTGCACAGGTACACGCCACACGCGTGTCGGCTTACCTTTTATTTTTAGCACGGTAGATTCCCCATTTATGTCTCGTAAACGCTGTGCCACTTTGTGAGTCTTAAACTCACTGAAGCGGTTCTTTCGCAAGAAGCTTTCAAAATCCTTTAGCCGGAAATGAACGGCATTGCTTTCCTCATCAACCCATGGTCTGCGAAGCAATATCTCTTCACGGTCTTCCGCTTTCTGCGTCGAGGTGCAGAACTCATCAAGATACTCGTAGAACTGTCCGTTGATGCTGGCGTCTTCTGACACCTCCATGATGGACCCGTCTGTCTCGGCCATCTCCTTCATCAACTGGTTAATTCGAGCTTCCCATCCGCGCCGAGGCATGGTCTGGGGCATGAAGTTAAGCTGTTCGATACAGGCTTTCTGAAACACTGTTTGATTCTGCAATGCGTCGGTGTCCAGTTCCAGCGGTACGCCGTTAACGTCAAGGAACCATACAGGCGGTATGGAGTTGTACTTCCGTAGGTTTGCCACGGCCATGTCACTAACAGCCGCGCCAATACCGAACTTCCGGGTTTGACACAACTCGCGGTTGCAATACGGCTGGATGGGGGCGTCATTACAGCGGTACGCGTAGTCTTTCTTCTCAAGCTGTTTGACGACTAGGTTTACTTCGTTCAATGGCAATGGCGGATCAATGTACGCCATGTTGTGGTGTAGGATCTCATCCTGCCACGTGTCGGGGTATGCCTTCCGTAAGTACACCCCTATGCTGAAGAGTCCGTTGTTTCGTCCTCCTTCGCTGATTTTTTGGGCGCATAAGGTTTGGAGACAGGGCGGACCGTCCACAATCGCTGTGCTTTCGACGGGTGCTTGTGTAAGTGCTTCAAGTTGTTCCGGCGTTTGGACGTGCGCTTCATACAACCCGAAAAATTCTTCCAGAGTCGCCGCACTGCCGTCATCATTAAAGGCATACCGCAACCCTCCATCCGCATCGAAATACGGCATGTTCAAGAAGTTTCCGATATCCCCCCGATCTAAAAACAGCCTTATCTGTTTGGGGAAAATCTCACTGCCGCCGTAGCCTAAGCCACTAGCCAAGTGTTGTAGCGTTGACTGCATCGCCTTTGCAGTCACCCACTCACTGCTAAACAAAAAGCAGTGCGCGCCCCCAGATTTGGAGCGACATACTACCAGAGGTAGCTTACCGTGACGTATCTTTTCGACTAGCTTCGTGTGGTCAAGCGGGTACTCATCAATGTCAATGCAACCCCATTTACAAGAGTCGTTTTCATTGATCGGAATAATTCCTATGCCTGCCCCGGAACCGGCTAAGTGCTGTTCAAAATGCCCCGTGGTCCGTGGTTCGCGAACTACGCGAGCTTTGCCAGTGTTCTTGCCATTGGCTTTTGTGCTGTCGATTTCAAACGTGCCGTAAGCTTGCTCAAGGCCATCGAAGATGGCCGCAAATCTTTTTGCATCAGACATTTTTTATAGACCAAGAAAGGGGGCACGAGGCCCCCGGTAACACTTAGAACGGCGCGTCGTCGGACGAGTCGTCACCCTCTGCGGTGTGCTTCGCTTCGACATCACCTTTCATGATGCTGTCAGCGAAAGCCTTCGCTTGCTGGTAATGAGAGCCGTCTTCTACCACGCCCTCAAGGCTGATGTCCCAACCATGCCAGCTACCCTTGCTGTTCTCTTCCGAGACAGTTTTGAGCAGATAGATGTGGCTGAACCGTGGTGGCGTAAACGGACCGTTCTTGCCCATCAAGGTTCGCTGGGCAATCGTGGAGTTCCACTTCCGGCTCTTCTTCATTTGCGTAGACTTCATCGCAATGACTGCCGTAGTGGTAGTGCCGTCCTCGTTCAGGATAAGAACATAGTGCTGGTGAGTCTCCTCAATATACGTGCCCTGACCGCCGACAACGTAGTCCTTGTTGTCGTCGCCGCGCTCAGTGCGAGGCCGCTTGTCTTCGGGCGTGTAGATATTTAAAGGAGCGCCGTTACCACTGCCCCGAGGAGCCCACTCAAGATAGCGCCGCTGATAAGCGCAAGGTATGACACGAATACCTGTCTTACCAGCGTAGACTTGATTCGATACGGTATTGAGAATATCGCCCGCTTTAGCGTTATCAAGGTCATCCAGCACTGGGTCTTGGCGGCTGAGAACTTTGAGGAAAGGGATTGCCATGTCATCTTGACTGAGGTCACCCATTCCCATTCCTGCATCTTGCTCAAAGATGCTGGCATCAAACGTGACAATTTCATTCATTGTCTCCTTCTTTTCTGCGACTGCTTTACTCATTACTTCTTCCTCGCGATGTTAGCACGTGAGCCTACGTAGGCCCCGAAAAGTTCCATGGGGAATGCTTCCCCGTTTTGTACACGTTCCTTGACAAAGGCTTTCAAAGTGCTGGGATGCACGTCCGTTTTCTGCTCGGCGGCATAACCAAGGCCCTGCGCGTATTCAATGAATTGCGACGCTTCTTGGTCTTCACCACGGCCAAAGTTACAGCTAACAGTGTTTTTGATGATGTCATCAAAACCGTGTTGCCGTAACCAATCAAACGCCGTAGCTTTGTTTTCCGCCTTGATGTGAGCGCCATACGTCGGACGCACAGTTACTTTGGACCCGTCTTCCAGTTCAAATGAACTGAGTCCGAGTTCAAGCAACATTGCAGGAAGGTCTTCGTCAGTGAGTTTCAGCAGTTCTCGCTTCGCTTCCTTGAGTTGATCTTCTAGCTTTGCCACAAGATCCTCTTGGTTGCGAACAGCGCGAGCAATTTCTGCTACGCTGGCCAAGCCAGTGTTTGCCACCTTTTCGATGGAGGAAGCAGTGGCTTGATCTGCTTCCATGTTTAAGAGCAACTCGCTCATTTTTTCTCCTTTCGTGGTCAGGCCCTTGTTGAGGGCTGGACGAGCAGTCTCGCATCCTATATCCTCCTATGTCAAGCGTTGGGGGCAAACATGTACATATTTAAAACCACACCTTACGATCATCAACGAACGGCCTTCGCGGATTCGTGGCAACGCCCTTACTTTGGTCTGTTTATGGAAATGGGGACAGGCAAATCTAAAGTTGCCATCGATACCATGGGCGCGCTTTACCAAGCGGGTGACATCGATACCGCCCTGATCATTGCGCCAAAGGGTGTTTTTGATAACTGGGTCAAGAAAGAGATCCCTGTGCATTTACCAGAAAGCATTCAAATTAAACTGGTGAAGTGGCAACCTAACTTCACGCAGAAGTTCCGCGCAGAGATTCAGGAGATTGCCGACCCGGAGAACCGTGAGCCGGGATTCCTGCACATATTGGTGATGAACACCGAAGCGTTCTCGACGCAGAAAGGCGCGTCGGCGGCTCTGAAGTTCGTTCAGTTGAACCCTGACTGCATCACGATTCTGGACGAAAGCACCAGCATCAAGAACAAGGGCGCACAGCGCACGAAGAATTTGATCAAGGTAGGGCAAGGTTCAAAGTATCGCCGCATTCTCACCGGCTCACCAATTACCAAAAGCCCCATGGATTTGTTCAGCCAGTGCATGTTTCTGGATCAGCGGGCGCTGGGCTTCGCCAGCTATTATTCCTTTCAGGGCCGCTACGCGACCGTACAGCGACGTTCCATGGGTCCTCATAGCTTCAACGAGATAACGGGCTATCGTCGCCTAGACGAGCTTGGGGAGAAACTGGACACGTTTAGTACGCGGGTGCTGAAGGAAGACTGTCTGGACCTACCTGAAAAGGTCTACCAACGCCGCGAAGTCAACCTGACCAAAGAGCAGGTAGTTTTATATAAGCAAATGAAGGACTTAGCGTTGGCTCAGTTGGAGCAGGGCAAGTTGGCGACGACGGCTTCCGTGCTGACGCAGATTATGCGGCTACAACAAATCTGTTGCGGCCACCTTCAACCAGACGAAGGGCCGATACAGGAGATCAAAAACAACCGTTTGGATGAGCTAATGGACGTGGTCGAAGAGGTCCAAGGCAAAGCCATCATCTGGGCCACTTACACCTACGACATTCACCGCATCGAAAAGGCGTTAAAGAAAAAGTGGGGCAGTGGCGTAGTAGCATCCTACTACGGTGAGACTCACCAAGATGATAGACAGAATATTATCGACCGTTTTCAAGACCCTGACTCCGAGTTGCGTTTCTTTGTTGGACAGCCCCGGACGGGTGGTTACGGAATTACATTAACTGAAGCAAATACAGTGATTTACTTCAGTAATAGCTACGATTTAGAGATACGTCTGCAATCAGAAGACCGCGCACACAGGATAGGCCAGAAGGACAACGTGACTTACGTTGATCTGGTCAGTCCGGGGACAATTGATGAGAAGATTTTAACCGCTCTGCGCGACAAAATAAATATCGCGGGCGACGTTTTGGGCGAATCGGCAAAGAATTGGCTGATTTAAGCCGGTCTTTGCCTCATCAACATTTCTGACGCCAACATACCGATCTCATCCTGCGGCCCCAAGACCTGTGCCGCCCGCTGTAATGACTGAGGGCTGACAGGAGCCGGGGTCGGTGGTGCGGGAGGCGCGGCTTGTGCTACAAGTTGTTGAGGGGCTGGGGCCATCATTGAAATTTGAGGCTCTTCGCGGCGGAGCGGCGGACGTGGAGTTTCCTCCTCGGAAGGTGGAGGAGCCACAGGGTCCATTACATCCAATAGTTGTTCATCAAAAAACTCACTCGCCTCTCTAGAAAGACCGGGCAAAGGCCGCCTGCTGACGTTTAAACCATAACCTTTTAAGAAATCAACAAAACCCTTTACCCAATTTTGTTTTTCAACATCAGATTTCGGTTTCTTCAACATGGTTCCCAGTAACTTTGGGTCTTCCATCATTTTACGGACAAGATCCATATTTAACGTAAGCGGGATGTTTTCAAAAACGTTTCTCATCATCTGAGAACCCGCCTGACCAGCAATAAGTTTGTTTTCCCCTCCGCCTAATTCTGCGGCACGGGCACCTAATTGTGCCCCGGATATACGCAAGAACAAGTTGTATATGGGACCTGCACCTTCTGCAAGCTCATTTAAATTACCCCGAACAGAACCCATTTCATAACGAGTCATTTCTTGCAACATTTTGCGAATGTTGTTGATTTGCTGATCGTCAATTAGGCCCCGGTCCTTCATATAATCCATCATGGAGATGGTCATAGGTGAGCCTTGCTCGGCTCTAGGCATAGGATCAAACAAGGCCGTAAAAACTTCGGATGCTTTGAATTGGTTTTCCGTTGCACCGCCGCGAGTCATTGCCCACTCTAAAACAGCACCTCTCAACGCGCTTACAGCTTCGTCGCGGCTTTCTTCTGGGGCAGAGTTTGCTACATCTACTAACGCATCCATGCTCTTTATTTTATTTTTTCCAGCTAAAGCTTCAGCAACAGCATACGCGGGGCTATCAGCATAACCGGGCATTAGTTTTTGGAACATTGATCCGCGTTTAACCGCCTGACTGATCAGTTTGTTATTGGCCTCTTGCCTAGTCAAAAGCGTATTTGCCTGCTCTAAATCAGCAAAATCCGCATCTAAGGCAGGGAACATTTCCAGTATCCGCTTGTTCTTTGCTCGCCAAGTACGGAGACTTGTGGGGTTTACTTTTTGTCCCCCTCCAATGGTTGGCTCAAGAACCGTGCTTCGTGCATCTCGTATCAATGACTCGTAAATGCCGTTGACGTTGTTCAAGGCTAAATCGTCGCCCATAAATTCAGCAACATTCTGTATTTGTTGGAGCCGTAAAACCGTCAAATCCTCATTGCCTGCAAAAAGTTTATCTTTTAGTAACTCAGGCGGTATTCTTTGGGCACCGGTTTTTTGTCGCTGAATAGCATCACCCGCAAAGGCTCTTGTAAATACATCATTTAACGCCGCACTAAATTCGCGAGCAACGGTATATGCCGTCCTTGCTTCTTCATTTGCACCGCGATTTAAATCATCAAGCGCCGCTTCCGCTATTTCGTAAGCAATACGAGCTTGATTCGTTTCTCCGGCGGCACTTAAACGTCGAGCTTCTCCTAAAGCGTCTGATCGTAAATCGACCAATTCTTGAGACGTAAGTGTTGGTGCCGGTTCTTCATTTAACGCTCGGCGTAATTCGGGAGATAAGCCATCTCCTGCATCGGCCTCTGGAGCAAAGTCATCCATTTTTCCTCTTATAAAACGCTCAACCAGAGGCATGGAATTTTTTAAACGCTCATCAAACGGCTGTGTTGTTGAAACGTTTCTTAAAAAAGCTTGAATAAAAGAAGGTATTTCTCCTTCTGCTATTTGAATGTCGTATACCGGAACGACTTCCCAAAGTCTTGACTCTCTGTCTCTGGCATCTTCTAGTTGATCGGATATAAGGTTTGACAAAGAGGTGCTTAATTCTGTGCGTCCTAATGGCGTTTCTCCGTCCGCACCGGTAACTCGACCCGACGTGCCTACTCTCTCGTAAGCTTCCAACAAACGGTTAACTGCGCGATTTAAATTGTTGTCCAAGCCTTCTTGGAAATTATCATTTAATATCTTTGCGCCTGTTTCTAAGGCGCTACGATCACCTGAATTAATTAAGTTAAGGAGAAGCGCCCGCATAGCACGTTCTGCCGACTCCGCGCCCTCTACGCGCTGTCTATCTAGGCCTAAAAATCCAAAATCCGCCAGTTTGGCTTCCAAAGCTAATAGTGTGGGACTACCCGCCTTTGACCCTGAAGTTAACACAACAGATTTACCTGTTTCAGGGTCTATCAACGCCCGACCTACATCTAACAGTCGCTCTGCAACCTTTTCTGGGTCTTCCCCTTGCTCTTCTAAAATAGATCTAATTTGCTCTAAAGCGGCTCTATATCGCCGCTCCTGCAAAGGTTGTATCGTGCCGGAAAGCAAGCCGCTCACACCTTCTGTGTCAAACCGATCTAAAATGTTTGCGAAATAACTTCTAATCGCTTTGCGGTTAGTAACGAGAGACTGAAGCCCTCTTGCGGCTAATTGAGAAGGTCCTTGAGCAAAGGACCCCGCTGTTTCGGCGGCTAGTCGCGCTGGGATGTTACCCGGTAAAACTTCTTCCTGAACATTTACCAATGCGCCCGTGGCTCCAATAACACCCACTTCGCCTGCGGCTACGGGAATAGCGCCTGCCCTACTTCGGGCAAGTTCCCGAGTGACCCCGCTAGCTTCTTCTATTCCCCGAATAAATCTAGCTACCATAGGATCTTTTAAATCACTAGGCCTTTGAGGACCGCGACTTAACAAGTTGGTAACTCTATTTTCAAGAAAAGCTACGGTGCCAAGATTTAAACTTTTTGGAGCCATCCACGGAGCTAAGGCGTAAGGGGCCATGCTGGCCACTGTTTTACCTGCTTCTTCTGAAGCTTCTGTGCCCGGAATCAAAAGATCGGGCCGAATACCAAATTGTTTTTGTAGCTCTCTTATTCCAGATTGACCTAATGTCGCGTACAAGAACCCCAAGCCGACAGGAAGTCCTGCGTTGTAAATTAAGCCGGGAAGACTAGGCGGAGCGGGTTTTTGCCCGACCATTTTTGCACCTTGTGCAAAACCAGTGGCAAAACCAGTAAAACCCGCAATACCCGGTAAAGTTTCTTTTTTAAGTCCTTCTTTAAACGAACCCGCTCGCATCGGGTTTCCTTCAGGATCAACCAGTAACGCGGCAAGTATGCCGATATCTGTCATCTGACGTTGCTGTGGACTTTTGTTTTGGGTGCTTTCAAACTTATCGAAGTACGGAGCCTGACCTGTCCGCAATCCTTGATAATAAATTTGGTCGGGGTAATCTCGTTCTATGTCCGAAACTAATTGCTGTGCCAAATAAGTGTACGGGCTAGAAAGACCAACTATTTCGCCGGACTCCATTTTTGCTTCTGTGTCTCGAACCAATTGGTCAAAACGTTCGGGCGATATGGCCCTCTTCCAATCAGGTATTTCTGCCATCGTCAGCTTCCCGGCCTTGCAAAAGGATTACCCGTTGTTTGTTGCATCTCTAATATGGTTTCTGGAACGCCTGCTTCAGACATGGTGTAGCCCCGTAAAGCGGCATCTAGAACGGGCAACGCCTGTTGTGCCGCTATTTTTCGCCTGTTTGCTTTTTGCACCTCACTGCCAAAACCCGGAGTAGTTTTTGCGGCTTCTATAGTGCGTTCAGCGCGTTGCAATTCCCCAGCAACAAAAGAGCGGAGCGTAGATATTTTGTCATATGCGTCCCGATCATCTTGAAACATGCTTGGTTTAGCCAACATATTTTGAATGGTTGCAAACTCATTGCTCAAGGGCCTGCCTTGATCATCCAAAATAAACTGTTCGACTACTAAATTAAGAGCTTCTAACCCTCTACGCGCACTACGAGTCCTATCGACTTGTGCGTTTGGATCAACAGGTTCTCCCAAAACGTCAGCGGCTTGCGCTCCCAAGAATTCCAAGAAAGATTTAGGTCCACTGAGTAAACCCGTAGCCTCGCCCATATCTCGGCTTGCCAATTCTTCCGCCATCGGATTTTCTTCAGCGACAACATCTGTAACTTGAGGAATTCTTGGGTTACGAGGGGTAACCAGTGGTGCTGGTGTTCCATCGTCGCCTTCCGCTAATGTTGGGGTTTCATCGCCACCTTCTGCTGTCAATCCCAAAATACTTTCCGTCGTTTGGATCGTGGCTGGCAAGCTCATTCCATATTTTTCAACGGTTTTAACAATGCTGTCAGGCAATACCGCCGTAGAGGTAAAGCCTGTATCCGGATCGATTTCGGGCGTTAAAAGAATGTTGAGCGCGGCGGCGGCCAAATTTTGCTCTTGGGTTCTTTTATCGCTAGGCGTTGCAAAATACGACTCTAAATTTTGTAAGTTTTCTGGTTTTGCTAAATAGCTATACGCTTTTGCTATTTTGTTGCTACCTAAAGCAGAACTTTGTGGTGGTTTACCCGGTATAAAATCATTCTCAATAGCTGTTTGAGATTGCGCTTCAGCGTCTAAAGCTTTTTTGTTTATAACTTTTACTTCGCCCGTGTCGGGCTTATAAAAATAAACTGGCTCAAAACCTCGGCCAAAGCTGTTTTCAATATCTTTTAAAAACGCTTTTTGTATAAACTCTTGCTCGGAAAGACTTTTCGCCAACTGAGCTTTTCTAGTGTCGTCGGCTTGTGACAAAGCCGTAGTCAAAGCGGCCTGCTTAACGGCATCTTTACGCTGTTGCTGTTGAGCGCCTAACGTCGCAAGCTCTCCTGCGACAGGCTCAAAAGCGGCACCAACTTGAGAGGCAAAAGAACCTCCCGCTTCTGGATCACCTGCCGCTAAACGTAAACCCCCACGGGCAATGGAAAGTAAACCCTGCGCTCGGCTAGCTTCTAATCTTTCGGCATCATCACCCAATATTTCCTGAAAAAGAGGGGCGAGTTTGTCGTATTGACCTTTTACTTCGGTACGAAGATCAAACGGACCCGTATCTTTAGAGCCAAAAATATTTAAAAAACTGCTGGCGGCGGGAGTGTAAACAAAGGGGTTTGACGGTGCCGCAGAGTTCCCCTCTTTGGGAGTCCCTTCAGAGAGATACTTTACTTCACCGCCTTGTCTAAAATTTTGTGGGGCGGGAGCCTCCTGCGCTCCTGCGGCCATCAAACTACCCACGCCCATGCCCATATCGGTAGGAGCGCCGTCAGCCGTGGTCATTTCCACGTCGCCCGCAATCTGTTGAATCAGAGCGCCGATCCCGCTGTCCATCATGCCTTCTTCGGTCATCATGATGACCGGCTGAACCATCGCGAGAACAGACTCTGGTGTCTGGTTTGCGTCAGATGAGCCGACATACCCCGCAAGCTCGTCACGTCGAGCATCCAAAGGCTTGTCGTTGCCGCGCAACGCGTTGATAAGGTCTTCCGTAGACTGAGCGCCGTCAATCCCCGCCATCATGTTCTGTGCGTATTCGGCACCAAGCTGTTCGCCGGAAGCGCGAGCTTCCATTTCAGCTTGCTCCAACACCCCTGCCTGACGGGCCATTTCGGGGTCCATCTGGGGCTGTGGCGGAGCCATGGGTGGAGGAGCCATGTCCTGCGGCATAGGTTGCGCCGGGCCGCCCATCTGTCGGAATAACGGTCTACTTAATACGCTCATTAAAACATTCCCATTGCTTTGGCACCGCCTGCGGCGCTAAGTCCTGCAATACCCAATCCGGCAATCTGCTGGAAGGTGGACGGGTCTTGCGTTTGGCTGATCTGTGTCACCTGCTGTGAAGAAGGTGTGCCTTTATAGATGTCGCTCAAGAACGAGAACTGCTGATAAGGCATTTGATACAGTTGCATGTTGCTTTGTCGCTGGGCATCCAGAATAGATTGCTGGAGCGCCTGATCTCGCGCACCCAATGCCTCAATCGTCTTGACATCGCCAAGATTGAGCGCCTGCTGTAGCTGGCCCATGCCTGCCTGCTGAAGTCCCATCTGACTAAGTTGACCGCCTAACTGACCGCCTGCCTGTGCCAAAGAGCCAAGGCCCTGACCCATCTGGCCGCTAGCTTGCGCCAGATCCATCAATTGTGCCACATCTGCCTGACCAAGCTGACCATATTGTAAGCCTAGCTGACCAAGACCTGCGCCTGCTTGCATTGCTGTGCCTGCCGCCTGTTGGCCCAGACCGCCGTAAAGCTGTGCCGCCTGCTGGCGTCGTTGCTGTGCCGCTTCAAAGGCCTGCTGTGCCTGCTGGGTTGCTTGGCCGTAACCCGCCATACGAAGCTGGCTCGCGGTCCGTGCTTTCTGCTCCGCCAAATTACGATTCATTTCCTGCTCTGCCACGGCCTGCCGAGAGCCGCCGAAGGCTCCGGTAGCGGCGGCCTGTGCGCCAAGCTGTTGCCGTTGCATCAGACTGCCGCGATCAATGTCGCTCATAGCCTGCTGAACCACCGCGTCTTCGTAAGGGTTCATGTACAAACCGGTTTGAAACGGATCAAACTGACGGCCCGTACCGCCTAGCGCCTGATAGCCCGCCTGTGCCGCTTCGCGAGACATTTCTGCCGCACGACCAATGTCGCCTGCGGCGGCCTGCTGGTATGCGTAGGGCTGTGCGCGTTGCTGTGCGGCAAGTTGCGCGGCCTGCGACAAGACAAGCTGTCCTTCGCGAGTAGCGCCTAACGCTTCTCCAAGACCCCCAAAGCCGTATTGCTCCGTGTAGGCTTCACCACGGCGCATGGCGTCCAAGCCCGCTTGCATGTAAGGCTGATACGCGCCAATCCCCTGTCGGGCCATGACCGCCGCTTCCTGCTGAAGAGGCGTCAGTCCAGCTACTTGATATGCGGGCGGTAATACGGGCGGTTGCGCGTACTGCCGCATGTTTGCCATGTTGTTGGCAATGAATCTGTTGACATCGCCCAATAAAGAAATGCGATACGCTTCAATTTCAGGGTTTTCCTGAATCCGTTGAATTGTGGTATCAGTTGCCACGCGCGGCACCCCCTTCAAACTTACGCATCATGTCGTACATGCGTTGCATTCCGGCCTCTCGGCTACCGTTTCCAGCACCTCTTACCGCTCTTGCCGTCATTACAAATTCTCCGTCCGACAGCATTGCCGGGATGTCATCTGAAGTTTCCGTGCCGGGGCCGTAGATTGCGCCGTTTTTACGAGGGAAGTTTTGAATATCTCCACCATTTGCGGCACCCGGTGGCGGGGATTGGAACGGTAAGCCTACTGAGTATTTTCCGGGGTTTTGTCGGATCAAATCCATGCCCGTTAGGCCACCATACATGTCCTCTATCGGCTCCATTTCGGGTTGTTCAAAGCCACCAGTTGCCGCCAGTAAACCAAATACACCTAGCGCAGAAGGGCCATATTTAGCTAAAGATTTAGAACCTAATAATGTTGGTGCATATTTGGCACTTTCTCTTGCCGCTTGAGCGGCTATATTAGCTTGAGCCTCGGTTGCACCTCCTGCGATTGCTTTATTAAAAGCTTTTTCTGCCAACCTGTTTTCTAAAGCGGTTTGCTCTAATGCAATATCTGCAGGACTCATTCCACCGCGAGTTAAGTAATCTCTAGCCGTGCCTAGCTTTGAACGTTCAAACCTCGTCTGATATTCGGGTGTTCCCAACTCATCGTATGTGGCAGTTCCCGTTTCTAAAAGTTTTTGTCTCTGGGCGGCGGCCTCTTTAAAGTCGGAGGTTGCCATCAAAGCCGCAGTTGCTTCCGGAAGTTGATTAGGTTGTAACCGTTTCGCGGTTACTACAACTTCTTCTAGGGGTTTTGTGACATTAGCTTGAGCGGCGGCCTCTACACCTTTTTGACCGCCCAAAGCAACTTGAGCAGGATCAGTAGACGCTAACATTCCTGATGGATCATAGCCCGCCGGTGCAGGACCCGCGCCAAAGTTGGGATCTGGAGCCATCGCTTTAGCAATTTCTTTTTGCGCTACCGTATCTCCTGCGGCTTGTGGCAGAAGATTACTGACTCCTTTTGTAAATTGGTCAAGATAACCGCCACTTAGGCCGCTACTTACACTCTCTCCAAAACCCTGCGCTCCTGCCGCTAATTTTTGACCGAAAGTGCCGCCTGCTTGGCCAAAGCTTTCAATACCTTGTCCAATACCT
>Ga0222719_10003470_pt1 | contig 14026 bp, 17 predicted proteins | sample C33_34DmetaG_FD_165039 | JGI IMG/M metagenome (GOLD analysis project Ga0222719, IMG submission 165039) | Estuarine water microbial communities from San Francisco Bay, California, United States - C33_34D | ecosystem: Environmental > Aquatic > Marine > Unclassified | place: USA: California...
ATCTGGGGTTCCTAAATTAATTAGTAATAACGCTGGTTTGTTCATGATTTCTTAGTAATGGATGTCCTATTATAAATAATAAGGAAATAAAGCACAGAGAAGCGCTAAAAAAATATAAATACTCTGGCCCAAATTGATAGATGGGCATGGCTACTATAGGAGTTAAAACATGCCCTATTGGTATAACAGACCCTAAATATCCTGCAGCCTTGCCTTGATTATCAGGAGTTTGAGCTAAGGATAAAGAGGAGGCATTTGCAGGTCTGAACATTCCTCCTCCAAATCCATTTATCATCATGGCCAAATAAAACATAGCAATAGATGATGCTAAAGCTGCCAAAATATATGAGACTGTTATTAAGAAAGTACCGTATATCAGTAACTTATTATTAGCAATAGGCTTCAGATCCGTAAAGATATATTGACTTACAACGGTTGATATGGATAGAACCACAAAGGTTAAACTGATGACTAAAGGCAGGTCCTTTTCGTTAGAAAAAACATCAGTAACAAAGAATCCTATCGATTGAAGCAATGAAGCCTGGCAAAGAGATGACAAAGCAGCGATAAGTAAAAATGGCCATACAGACTTATCTCTATATGATAATTTTGCAATAGCTTTGTCGATTTTTTCTACAGGAATGATATGTTTTGGAAAGCTAATATAAATTCCAAGAGCAGCAATAAAACCACAACAAGCAAAAATATAAAAAGGCAAACTCTTTAGATATAAAAATAAAAATCCTCCTATCATTGGACCCATAATTGTTCCAATTAGAAAACTAGACTCCAGCCTTGCAAATTTTTTTGTTCGCTTTGATCTTTCTGAAATATCTGCCATGTAAGCAAAAGCAGCCGGTCTTGTTGCAGAGCCAATTAATCCATTAATTAATCTACCCAATATAAGAAGAGGCAAAAGATATACTAGATCTAAAATTTTCTGTTCAACAAGAAATAAAGGTGTGATCAAAGCAATGATTGAAACTGAGTAACCAATAAGGCCTATAACTGCTATATTGCGTCTTCCATACTTATCAGATGCCCTGCCCCATGAAGCGCTGGTAACAGCCCATGCAACTGCAGAGATTGAAAATATAGTTGACGTTTCAATGACAGATAATCCCAAATCTCTTGCTAAGGGAGGCACCAAAACAAACGCAAAAGACTGACCTAAGCCTACTGAAAATAAACCAAACTTTAACCAGTTTGAAGGATTATACAATTTTTAAAATGCCTACAGCCTCACGTAATCTACCAACAAGCTCTTGGGCATGCGGACGAACTTTGCGAGCTCCATCAGAAAATAAGTCATTAAGAAGATCAGGTTGATCATTGAATTGAATATATTTCTCTCTAATTGGAAGAATTTCATTATTGATGGCTGTAAATAGATCCTTTTTAACATCGCCCCAGCCAATTCCATCTTTATATGACTGCTTCATATTATTGATTTCTTCAGCATTGGCAAAAAAAGAATAAAGCTGAAAAAGAGTACAAGCCTTGTAATCTTTTGACTCACCAGGTGCCAAAGAATTTGTGACGATCTTAGATATAGATTTTTGCAAAGCTTTTTCAGAGCATAGAAAAGGGATGATGTTGTTATATGACTTACTCATTTTTCTACCATCATTTCCTGGCACCGATATTTCACTTTGTATAATTGCCTCTGGAAGGGTTAGAAGGTTTGAATAAGTATGATTAAATTTACCTGCAATATCCCTAGTCATCTCCATATGTTGAGCTTGATCTGGACCAACGGGAACGTGGGTGGCGCTAAAGATTAAGATATCTGCAGCCATTAAGACAGGATATGAAAATAGACCCATATTAATGGCTTTATCTTCATCACTACCCGATTGAGTATTTTCAGCAACGATGGCTTTATAAGCATGAGCTCGATTTAACAAGCCTTTTGCGGCACTGCAATTCAAAAGCCAAGTTAGCTCATGCACCTCAGGAATATCGGATTGCCTGTAAAAATATGATTGTTCAGGATCTAAACCTGAGGACAACCATGCTAATGCCACATTTTTGACACTTGCTTCGATTTCAGCAGGATTAGTTTGCTTTATTAATGCATGATAATCAGCAAGAAAAAAATAGGAGTCATTATCTGGAGAAACTAATTCAAGCGCAGGTTTTATGGCACCTATATAATTTCCAATATGAGGAGTACCAGTTGTTGTAATTCCTGTTAAAATTCTTTTTCTCATTTAGAGATAATTATAAACATCAAAAGAAACTATTGTGGAAACTCATAAAATTTTATTTGAATCTTTAGATAAAGCTGAAAAGCATTTTGAGGCTGGAGAGATTCGTTTAGCTCAAAGACTTGTTAATGAAGTCTCAAGGTCAATGAAATCTGAGGGGAAGGTATCTAATAAACTTAGGCATAGATTTAATTTTATGTCTGCTCAATCTAGATACTTTAATGATATTTCATCATTTGCCACAAACCCCAAAAGAAATGAAATAATTCAAGAAATTGAAGCCTTGATAGCCAAACCTCATGAAAATCCAAAAAAGCAAGCGAGTGAAATTCACGGACTGCAGACTAAGTGGCAGTTACTAGATCAGTCATCAAAACCAGCTGGTCGGGAACAATGGATGACCTTCAAGAGCTTAACAGATAAAGCATGGGAACCTTGCGCTCAATATTACGAAGAATTAAAAATAATAAAAATATCTAATGCCAAAGAAAGAGAAAAAATAATTCAGACACTTATTCAATACACAAATGATTATTCGGATAAATGGCCTAGTTTAATTGATATGAGTAAATTCTTAAGCAAAACTTTTCAAAACTGGCAAAGTTATGCACCAGTGCTAGATGAAGATTTCTCGAAACTTAAAACCGCTTATCAAAATGCAAGAAAACCAATTAATAATGCTATTAAGGAGCAAGAAAATAAAAATTACAAAATTAAAAACTCTTTAATTGAAAAGGTTAAATTAATTAATGATGAAGATACGCAAACCTGCATTCAGAAATTTAAAAAAATTAAGCGTGAATATCAGGATACTGGACCAGCTGGAAAGAAAAATGAATCAATCCTTTGGAAGAAACTAAATGAAGCAGCAGATAGATTTTTTGAAGCTGACAAGGCTCTTGTTAATGATGAGCTTGAAGTGATTAAGAATCTTGCGAATGACTTAACAAAAGATGATTGCTCTATTCATGATATAAAAAACAAAATTACTGAGCTCAATAAAACTAGAAAATCACCAGAATTTATTAAACTTCAAAAAGCAATTAAAGCTCACGAAAATAAAAAAATAGATGAAATAAATGCACAGAAAACTGAAGTTTATAAAGATTTATTAAATTATTTAGAAACCACTAATGAGATCCATTCTGTTATTCATAATGAGATCTTTAAAACTCTAAAAAAACCCCATTACTTGGGTAATAAAGATGAGCTTCTTAAATACACAATTAAACTTGAACTAATAGCAAAAATTGATTCGCCTGCCTCAGACAAAGCTATCAAACAAATGCTAGCTCTAGAAATGCTACAAAATAAATTCTCAGGCGCAAAAACTACTAATGAAGAGATCAAAGACTTGCTTATATCCTTTATTAATAATCTGAAATCAAAGAAAATTACTGCTGACGAAAAGAAGCTGTGGAAAAGAGTGAGTGAAGTTATAACTAAGCTAGCTAAACAGCTTCCTTAGCTTTTAAGGCATTCATCCACTTATCAGATCTAAATCTGGCGACATACAAAAACCCTTTAACAATATAATCGGCAACCAGTGTCGAGAATATAACCTCAATCCTTGCATCAAGTAAAAAGAAAATTACTGCAAGAAAAACTCTGATAAATAGCAAACACGTTAATGTTATAGCAAGGGGAGTTTTAGTGTCGCCAGCTCCTCTTAAAGCGCCCCCGAGTGAAAACTCGATAGCCATTAAAGGCTGCATTGAACCAAGTAACCAAATAAAGATTACAGTCAATCGAACCACCTCATCGTTATCAATCATGAATCTTGCTAGAGGCTCTGCAAAGCCAGCTATGATGATGCCAAAAAAAGTCATTGAAATTATTGATAGTCTCATGGCGCCCCACCCAGCTCGTTTTGCTTGATCGGTATTTTTAGCACCTAAGTGCTGACCAACCAAGGTTGCTCCAGCAATTGAAAAACCAAAACCAATGACAAATGAAAAGGATAGTATTTGCACACCAATACCATAGGCTGCATAAGCTTCAGTGCCGTAATACGCTACTAAAATAAGAAATGCTGTAATGCCTATCTGAAAAATTATCTGCTCAAGTGCAGCAGGCAAGCCAACCTGAAAGATTTGCTTCACCCTATCTATATCTAGACTAAATATAGAAAAATATTGAACAGGTAGTTGATTTGAGAGCCAAGATACGATTAATAAAGATACGCCTATTACAAAAGATACGCCGTTACCATAAGCAGCGCCCACTACCCCATACCTCGGAAAGCCAAGCCAACCATTTACAAAAACTAACATAAAAAATATGGCGAATAAATTCATGATCAAGCCAATAATCAATGGCGTCTTCACATCACCAACTGCTCTCAATGCTGTGATAAGGGCCATGCCACAACCAAAGGCGATGTAGAATGGAGATATAGCTTTAAGATATTGAATAGATAGAGAAAGAGCTTGATCTTTCAAACCAAAAAATATTACCAAAGGTTCTGCAAATTGCCACACTAGCATTGAAGAGATCAAAGAAAGAAAAAGGACTAACTGAACAGTTCTGGTAAAAAATACTCCTGCCTCTAACCTATCATTGGCTCCCCAGTTTCTGGCAATGAGTGCTGTTGACCCAGCTAACACTCCAGTCATAACAGCTTGCAAAATAAATGTAACCCTTTGACCTGTAACGGCTGCAGCAATAGCATCAGGACCAAGGTTACCAACAATCTTTATCGCAACAATTGAGCTTGTTGCATAAAAAAGATTTGTAATGATAGAAGGCCAAGCAAGTGTCCATACGCCCATTGAGCCTCTTGGGATTTTTGTTCCCTCGTCTAGGACTTCCAAATATTAAGACTCCTTGATTGAGCCGAGATAGATAACTCCAAATATAAGAGTCATTGAAAATGCTACTAAAGGTGAATCCTGCGATCTAAGTATTTTATTTTTATAGATTACACACTCAGCCAAATGAGCAATTAGTAACAAATAAAAAATTCCGGATGCCACATAAAAAGCCCAACCATTAAAAGGCTCAACTAGATTAACAAAGCCGAAAGCCCAAAGTATTAATGTAATGATATGTGGAGCTTTCACTGTAACTTCTGAAATTGAGTTGAGTACATTCTATCGATCATTTTTTCAATAAATGGTTGAATATGAGCATAAGATTCATTGTCTGTGATCTCATACCAGCGATGCAAGTAAAACAAAGAGCCAAAAAGAAAATTACGATACTCATCTGGATCACCATGAATCATTGAACCATCAATTTGCCCTTTTTTAAACCAATTTGACCAAGATTCATATTGTTGAGCTTCATTGAATTTAATTTCATCATACTTTGCAAATTCGGAAAGTGATTTAGGGATTTGCATTAGAAGTGTGAGCCCATTAATTGACATGGCTTTATTTGTATAAGTTTTGATCTTATCTAGATGTAAAGAATTCATGCCATTAATTGATTCAATTAATTTATTAAGCTTTAACTGAACGGATAGAACTACTTCTATAAATAGATCACCTTTACTATTAAAGTAATAGTAAATCGACTTATCAGTTAAACTCAAGGATTCTGTAATTTGTTCAAGCTTGGTATTGTGATAACCATATTGGGAAAATATAAGCACAGCTGATTCAAGAATTAAATCCTTTTTCTTGATTCGCTTTGATGAAGTTTTAGTATTTAGATTCATGATATATAAGTATAAATGTTGATGCCTAATCACCTAACTTCAAGCCGTGAAAGAATTTCTTGATGCTTTTGTCTGTCAATGCTGTAAAAAGAAAATATTCCAAATGGGATGATCATCAGCACAGCAACAAATGGACCTTGAACCATTGCTAAGCTAAATACTTGATCCGCATTAGGTAAAATCTCTGATCCCTGAGGAAAACCAATAAACTCAAGTGCCAAACCAGCCACTAATATTCCCAGCCCGGTATTCAATTTTCCAATTAATGAACTTGATGCATACATAAGACCTTGTTGACCAATTTTGCTCTCAAGCTCAACTTCATCACTAATATCTCCTAACATCGATTCTCGCACTATTGCACTGCACGACAAGCAGGTATTACCCAAATATATAAATGGAGCTAGAGCATAAAATAAATCCCAAGAACCTGAATCTGGGAGCAGATCATTCAAATATAAAATAATAGGGATTGGAGGTATCAAGGCAGCAAAAGCTATTACAATAAGTAGGATAGATCTCTTTTCGATATATAAAACCAATCTTGGCACCAATAGAAATGCTGTAAATGTAGATAAGGCATAAATACCTAAGAATGAAGCTATCATTATAGATTTAAACTCCCAAAAATATGTATTCATATATAGTTGCAAAGAGCTATTCAAACCCCAGCTAACAGCGATAAATAGATACCCAAAGAAGAATATTAAGAACGACTTATTTTTTAAGGCAATATAAATTTGAGATGTTATTGATGTTAAATCAAAGGATTTTTCAGTTTGTATTGAGCTATTTCTATATTGCAATGTTCCAAAATAAGTTACCAAAACAGAAATACACATCAAACCTGCCCCGGTCATACCAAAATAAATCCATGGCTCTGGATTTTGAGTACCAGGAATATATTCGGGGGTATCTTTAAAAAAAACTGTGTAAGCTAAAAAAGCATTAAAAAGCCCCCCTGCCCAACCAAACATTTCCCTAGCAGCAAATATAGAAGTTCTCACTGTGTAAGAACGAGACATTTCACTTCCAAGAGATCTATGGGGCACATCAAATATTGTCATTCCCAGTCTTGTAAGTGCTGTAAATGCAAGCATCCAAAAAAATAATTGATGCTGTGATAACTGCCAGGATGATTGAATTGAGAAAAGCATAAAATATGACAGTCCCATAGGAATTATCCCCAACAGAAAATATGGATGCCTTCTGCCTAAACGGTGATTAGTTCTATCCGAGATTGCTCCCATAAGAGGATCAGTAAAAGCATCAATCATTAAGGCGATAAAGATTGCAAGGCTTGCAAGACCCGGAGTTAAACCAATTACATTTGAATAAAAAAACAAAAGAAAAAAGGTAAAACCATCCGCCTTAACACCATTGGCAACGGCTCCAGAGGCATAAAAAAATTTTTCTCTAGCTTTAACTGTCATGGTTGCTTAAAAATATCAAAAACGACTTATTAAAATTATTCAAATTAAGATCTACTTTGTAAAAATGTAATTAATTGATTTTGAAACTTATTATAGGCTTCTTCATCTAATATATGGCCCATGCCTTTAATTATTTCTAGCTTGCTTGATTTAATTAATTTATTGGCTGAATAAGCATTTTTAACTTTAATGAGAGGGTCAATATCTCCATGTATAATCAAAGTTGGGGTATCAATAGACTTTAGAAGTTCTTTCCTGTTTTTAGATCCAATAATTGCTGCCATTTGTCTAAGGAAGCCATCATCATCACCGCCTCGCTCAATGTAAGCGCGCATGTTATTTCTAAATTTGGGCGTATCATAATTCTTACCAGGAGTACCAATCAGCTCAAATAATTTAATTGATTGATTTATTCTGCCTTCAATATCATCCTTGGCTGCAGACCTTTTTAGAAGTTGCTGTGTAACCTTAAACTTTGGTCCATTAAATGGATTTGGTGTTGAGGCTGTTGAGGCGATCATCGTAAAAGATTTAACTCTTTTAGGATGTTGTGCAACTAGCACTTGCGAGATCATGCCACCCATAGACATACCAAAGATGTGCGCCGAATCAATCTTTAAGTGATCAAGAACAGCCACGCCGTCTGATGCCATATCTTCGATTGTGTACTCAGATTTGATTGGAATAAACAAAAAATATTTTAAATAGTTTAATGTTTGAGATGGCTTAGAAGTAAAGCGCGAAGATAACCCAACATCACGATTATCAAATGCAATGGGTCTAAAATTATTCGCTTGTAAATCCTTGATAAGAAATTCTGGCCAGAGTGTAAGCTGGGCTCCTAGACCAGTAACTAATAAGATTGGTTTAGCGTTTGCTGGACCATAATCCCTATAAGCAATTTCTATAGAGCCGTTTTTTGCAATACCGTCTTCAAAAGCAAACGTTAGAGAGCAAAAAATAATAAGCGTAAAAATTAGGTATTTATTGAGCATATGCTTCAGCTCTTATTTTTACGTTGTTTCGAATGGCGCCCCAGAAAAGTGACATATCAAAATTATGTAAGTCTCCTGCATTAGAAAATTTTTTAATCTTATCTATCAACGGACCTCTGGTTTCGAGCAAAAAGTTTTTAGAAACTCTTGCCTCAAAATCAATATCACTTATTGCTTCAATAGATAGTTTAGAAAATGTATTTTTCGTTGCGTAATAATCTGCAAGTGAAAGTTTGTCTGATTTTAATCTAATCGAAATATTGTTTGAATCGATTGTCCAGTTAGGCTCGATATTCCAAGTAAATGGATTCTGGCAAACGATTGATTGATCCATTGGCTCTATTTTCCATCCCTCTTGAGACCAAAACAGAGATTTAGCTCTGCTGCGATTAAACCCTTCTATGCCCGTACACCATGAAATAATTACCCTTTGATCAACGCTAGATTTAGAAATAGATAAATCTGGATATAAATCATCAAAATATTTTGTAGGTAAAATATATCCAATTAAATATGCAGCTATAAAGTTCTTGCAACAAGTTTGATTAGATACATGCTCATTAATCAATCGCTGCCCATGAAGCGCTCCTTGACTATGCCCTGCAATAAAAAAAGGCTTACCCTTGTTATGCTTTGTCAAAAACACCTCAAATGCGTTAGATATATCTGAGTAAGCTAAATCTAAGGCATTAGATCCATTATTAGAATCAATATCAAAAAATGAATAATATGTTGCTTGACGATAGTACGGCGCATAAATATTACAGGTTTGTGCAAATGCGGAAACTTGAGTTGCTAAGTGGCTACCGGCTCTTTCGTAGGCAGCTGAAGATTCATCGATAGGAGCATTCCATTGCTTTTCAAAGTATCCTGTTGGATGAATAAAAAACACATCGAACTCTTTGTCTTCTAATGCTATAGGATCATCAGGTGATAGATTATGGAATCCATCTTTGCCAGGAAATGCTGCCCAATTTAATAAATTTAAATAATTAGGTTTCGTTGGATTGTTATCATTTGAAAAATCAATTTCAGGCTTAAGGCTGAGCACAAATTCAAAATTATTCTTCCAAGGGCTCAGTTTTGTTTTAGTCATATAATTACAACTTAAGAAATTTATTTGTTGCTGTGGCTGTGGCAACCAATTTTCCATCTTGATGCAATTGAGCAGAAGTAAAAGAAATGCTCTTTCCCATCTTATCTATTGATGCTGAAGCGATGAATTTACCCGGTGTACCTGGAGCAATAAAATTAACATTTATATTTAAAGTTAATGGATTGTATTCACCATTGGTTTTGAAGATTAATAGATGTGCCATAGATGTATCAAGCATGGCTGTTATAAAACCGCCTTGGACAAAAGCGCCATCTGAATGAGTCAGTTCTTCCCCTATATCAAAATGCATTGTCATTGTTTGTTTTTTTTCATCAAAAGCAACATCATGCGCACCTAGAATGGTAAGAAATTTTGGTGGATTGCTAAGGTCTATTTTTGAGGATGTCATTGAATGTTTTGTGTAATAGAATGGTTGAAATAAATTATAGGGGAATTCTATGAGAATCTTTATATCAATATTAATATTTTTTTTTATTTCAGCTCAAATTAATGCAAGCTCACTTGATGCAAATGACAAAAATAAAATATCAAAGCATTTCAATGCATATGTAGATAATGGCAGCCTTCCTAATGTTTCAATTTTAATCAAAAAAGATAATAAAGAAATTTATCGTCACCATCATGGGTTTGCAGATATAGAGAGTGAAATTTCTGTAAGTGACAAAACAGTTTATAGGATTTATTCAATGACAAAACCAGTAACTGGTGTTGCGATAATGCAATTAGTAGAGAATGGTCAACTAAGACTTAACGATAAAGTGTCAAAGTATATTCCAGCATTCAAAAATACAAAGGTGATTAATCTTGAGTTTCAAGATTATGTTGTGAAGCCAAAAAGAGAGATTACCATTAGAGATCTTTTAACTCACACAAGCGGTTTGACTTATAGTTGGGCAGGAGAAGGCCCTGTTAATCAAATTTACAGAAAATATAATATTCGACCTTATTACTTTGGAGCCCTAGATGCAGAACTAAATAAATTTCCTGGGAATACCTGTCAATTTGCTGCAGCTGCAGCCTCTGCTCCACTATTGCATAATCCAGGTGAAAAATGGTCTTATGGAATCAACATGGATGTCCTAGGCTGCGTTGTAGAGGTAATCTCCGAGATAACGTTTGCTGACTATTTACAAAAAAATATCTTTGATCCACTTGGCTTAAAAAGCATAGGATTTTCAGTTAATCCACAAGATAGGGATTCATTTACAACACTCTATACATCTGGAGCTTTCAGTCGAGATGGCGAGGTTGTTGCCCCGTCAGGACTCAATCAAGCTGAATTAATGTATTCTGCAGAGCTTCGACCAATAGATAGTTTTGATAACTCTCCTTACCTAACTAATTCATCAAAGCTATTTGATGGTGGATCTGGCTTGGTTTCAAATATAGATGATTACAGTAAATTTGCAGAAATGCTGTTAAATGGGGGTGTGTTAAATGGCGTAAGGATCCTCAGCGAAGCATCGGTTGATGTGATGTCAAGAAATCATCTTTCTGAAGAAATACTTTCAGATGGAGCTGCCTTTGGATTGAATGGTATTGGCTTCGGCTTAACCGTAGGCAATGTAATAGATCCAGGTGTGGCTGGCACCTACTCAGTAGAGGGAGAGTTTTTCTGGGGCGGAGCTGCAAGTACGATTTTTTGGGTAGACAGAAAAAATAATGTTACAGCAACTATGATGACTCAATATATGCCATCAGATAAGTATCCACTCAGAGAAGAGTTAAAAACACTACTGTATTCAAGTTTGAGCAACTAAAACTGGCGGAGAGACGGGGATTCGAACCCCGGAACCAGTTGCCCAGTTACTACCTTTCCAAGGTAGCGCAATCGACCACTCTGCCATCTCTCCTGCTTATAAGAATAGGGATTGTACTTTAAGTTGATTCTAAGAGCACAACTTCGAGCACAAAATTTTTGTGCACAAAACCCAAATTAATTACAGATCAGAATTCTTAACCTGTAATGCATGAAGCTTATCCATAGCTTCTTGGAGGTAGCCCTCGTATTGCTCTGGCATATAGTGAGCATAGATCCTAGCGGTCGTACTAATATCACTATGCCCTGCTCTGTTTGAAACATAACTTAACGAGATACCAATTGATAAAAGATTGGATATATGAGTATGTCTAAGGTTATGTAGAGTTTGATTCTTAATACCTAATTCCTTCATGTAATTTTTGAATCTATTAGTCCAAAGTTTAGGATGAGTAAACTCACCATCAAGATCTGGAAACACAATGTCATTAACAAACTTCAACTTGTTTTGTAGTTGGAATTGAGCAATAAATGATTTGTACTCAGATAAAATTCTAAGAGCCTCAACATCAAGGTCAATTTTTCTGAACTTATTGTTCTTAGGTAGCTTTTCAGTGATTTGATTTTCTTTACCATCAACTAGATTCCTTTTTAGGATGATTGCTGAATCATTAAAGTCTATGTCCCCCCCCATTTAAGACCACCAACCTCACCCCTTCGCATTCCAGTAGCTAAGGCCATATTAAAATAGACATATGATTGATTGGCTAAGAAATTCATAAACTTCCTAACCCTTCTGCTAGCCAATAAGTCTTTAAAGGGTTGTTGATCATTGGGTGTCATAGCAACCACGCCTGCTCTTATAACTTTAGGTGGCTTAATCTTCCTAACAAAGTTTGATGAGATCCTTTCTTCAATAAAAGCATCCTGCATTGCTGTACTTAATACCTTGTAGGTATCCTTAATGGAGTTATCTGAATAGCCTTCTTTTCTAAGATCAATAAGAAAGAAGGAATTCTTTATTGCTCAAAAGCCTTTCTTGGACATCTTCAGGCAATGCATCAAAATCCTCTAGTGTGTCGCAATCCCAATTAACACCATCCTCAAACAGATCTGGATATTGAAGTGAAATGGCTTTAAGTTCTTTATTCATAGATTTTAATTAAAGCTTTAATTTTTAGAAGTAAATAGCTCGGTTCTTAATATAGCGAAAACACATCGAGGTCAAGAGCAGAGTTTTTTAAAGTCAAATTCTTCCCGTGAAATTAATAAATAATCTTCCGATGTGTGTTTCAATATCAATATATAAATTAGTCCATTCTTGGTCTAATCATTCGATGAATAAATAAAAATTAATGAGAATTATTTTTTTAGTTTAGAATTTTTACGAATTGCAATCATAGAGTTTAATACCCAATACAAATTAGCTAATATAAAAATATAAAGACCTGCTGATACTTGAACTAAGATAGCTGCTATGCATCCAACAGTCATGGCTATATAACCAATGATTCTTTTATTTGCTTTCTTTGAAACCATTAAGGGGGCAGCCATAACAGTTCCAAAAAATACACTAATAATTTGCAAAATGGTTAAAGAATTCAATTCAGCTCCAAAAAAAAATAAGCTATTATCTGATTTTTTTTTTAAAAGTAAATGCTTTTTTCTTCTAAATAATGCTCGATAAAATAGGTATATATGTGTGTGTAATTCATCATCAGATTTAAAATATATAGATTTACTCAAATTCTATATTTGTTTGATTTAAGATGCAGTTTATCGTGGAATCATCTTTTAGGAGGCTTGCATCATCTTACAATATATGTATAAATAATGGACATTAAATATTTCATAGGAGAGAGAAATGGAAAATGAAGTCTGGACCCTATGGTCCTCAATGAGAACTGGAATTGCTGTTAGCAGTATTTTTGTGATTGTTGCAATTTGGGTGGGAGCTCGATTCACATCTGTAATGGTTGAGAAACAGGTGACTATATTACCTAGAATTATCCAAACAGTATTTGGATTAACCTTAATGGCATGGGTGACAAATATTGTTATATTAAATAGAGCGGTGGTAATTGGTGCAGCCAAAGCAATGGAAACAGCTGGAAATTCTGCTGCACTTTCTGAGGGAGCTCAAAACTATGTCGATACATGGGCAAATGCAGAGCCCGGCTTAATGGCAAATCCAATAAGCGCGCTTTTTCTTTTGAGTGCATTATTAATCATAGTCTTGCCTCTATGGGTAAAACCTAACTAAGCAAAAATATACTAAAAAAAGGGAGCAATGGCTCCCTTTTTTTATCTAATTAAAAAGCATAGAATAAGCTTATCGTTCATCCTATTCTTGGGACGGAAGTAAGTAATAATACTGAAGGAACGCATCTTATTGCCGTTCGGCAGGAGATGAAAAATGATTAAATGGGAATATAAAATTGTTGATCACAGCAATTCAACTGCAATGGGTTACTCTAATGAGGAAACGGAAGCATTTAAAATTGAATATAAAGATGCAGTCCATTGGAAGTATGAAATGTCTATGATTGAATTGAATAAACTTGGTCAGGAAGGCTGGGAGCTTGTAACCCAAGATGGGTCCAACCAAATATATTTAAGACGTCCAGCATAAAAATGACGCTAGAGGAATTGAGGGTAATCACAACAGTTTATGTTAGCGCCCTCCTTCCTCTATTGCTTTATTTTTTTAATAAAAAGACAGTGCCATCATGGATTCCTCTCATATAAATTAGCAATCTTGCTGGCTAGAAAATCTTAAGGTTAAACAACTATATATTACGTGTATTATCTTTAGATGAGTTCTGATCAACATAGAGTTATAGGCTTTTGG
>Ga0222719_10003471_pt1 | contig 14025 bp, 27 predicted proteins | sample C33_34DmetaG_FD_165039 | JGI IMG/M metagenome (GOLD analysis project Ga0222719, IMG submission 165039) | Estuarine water microbial communities from San Francisco Bay, California, United States - C33_34D | ecosystem: Environmental > Aquatic > Marine > Unclassified | place: USA: California...
GAGTGCATGCAATATATATTCTATATCCTTCTGTGATAATAGATCATGTAAACTTCTATGAAATCCACTAATATTTACATTATATTTTTCTGATCTAAATTTTATATAATCAACTAATTGCTGTAAATCCATATTATAATCATACATTTGATATGACCATAATGTTGTATTATTCCCGGTATCTACACCAGTTGTATCTCTATTACCGCTTTTTATTTCAAATAATTCATATAAAATAAATTCTGCTGGACTAATATATGCTCTTATTGATATAGTGTCAAACCAATCAATAAAATCTTTATCAGTTCCAAATTCTCTTACAAGCTTTCTAGCTACATCAGTTTTTAAAACATATGGTGTGTCATTTGTTCTTAAATATAATTGTAATTTTAACCCTAGTTTTTCGCAACAAAGCTTTGCCCATTGTACTTGATCGAGTTTTAACCAACCATCAGCTGGGTTTGTATTAACTATTTCATTTATATTTGATTTTTTTATAAAGAAATTTTTACTATCTAATAGTACATATTCAGGAGTTCGTATATCCTTTGCTACTAAGATTTTTAATATCTGCTGGCTTATCCAACCAGAATTTACATCAATCTTTTTTTGACACGTAGTTACACTAAATCTTTTTAAGTATGACGAATTGATTTTTTCAAACCATTCACACCATTCGTCATACTTACTTTTGATTTCATTATATACTATATGTACATCACACGTATCTAGAAATGCTGACATGCTTTTACACAGCATTTCTAGTTTCCATTTATCTCCGTGGTGTGTGACTACTACTAGGGTTCTGGTCATTATTTAGTTTATCTCTATTCCTTTCGTTCCACTGACGCACTGCATACATACGTTGTTTATCACGATTCTCAGGATATAGATGCTCAAATCCTTTCATACCCCAGCTTTTAGCCCATGCTGCGGTTTGATCGATGCTATGTTGTTTCATTTTGAATCTTCCTTAATTCATTAACTAAATCGTCTGACGCCTTAGGGTTTTCAATGAGGTGTCTTTGTGCCTCATAAAGTCGTTCTAGTCTTTGTTTTACTGACCTGACTTTTTTACGTTTATTTTCCCAAAAGGCGATTTCTTCTTGAATGCGAGTGAGACCAAGACTCATAGCCTTAGTATCTCTCGCAACACTACGCATTACATCCATTATGACCTCATTTTTGGAATTTTAAGGAGTATTGTTTGCCTTCATGCATAAAGGTGACGATGCTATGAGAATAGACTGTCATGATCTCTTCATTATAACGTGTTTCTACTGAGCACACTCGACGTGTACCACCAGTTGCATCACTATTTGCATGACCAGCCATGGCACCCAAGATGGCACCGATAGCACCACCATTTTCTTCACCTTTGATATTATTACCTAAGGCTCCACCAATAATGGCACCGACTACCGCATCTCGTGTCTTATCACCTGATACTGCTTGATCAGTACAAACCTCGACTTGGTATGGTGTTTTATTGATAACTTGTTTTGTAACATCTGTTACTGTTTGTGCACTCGCCATGCTAGGTAACATGGCAAGAGCTAAGATATACTTTTTCATTACGCTGCCTCCAATTCCAAATACCAGTTTTTTCTATCATTTCTTTTTTTAGACAGGCTTAAGAATTTTTTATAAGCTTTTTCGCGAACTTGTTCAGGACAACCGCTTAGCGGTATTGATTGTCCTGGATCTTTTTTGTGTTTCAGCGATCCTTTTAGTTGTGGACCAATTTTATGAAATAGCATATAATAAAAAGCCAGCTGTGAAGGTTTATTTGCATATCGTGTAGTTGTATGCATATTTTCAGGCTTAGTTGTTAAATAACCTTCTTCGTTTTTTCTATCGCTATATGCTCTACCTGATGGCACGTCTAAAAGAGGAATAGTAAAAATGGTTCTTTTAATTACAGTCTTTTTCATTACGCTGCCTCCGCATATTCAATTGCTTTATCCATGGCTTTACGCTTACGAATATCATTTCCGCCAAACCAGTTAGAGTAGAGACGATTATCGGCATTCCGACCTTGTACATGGTCAGTAACAAAGGTTACAGCGTTAAATGCCTGCCACCACGAACCTTCAGCGTACTGAGTACCAGGTTGCACATCGAGCGCATCATAGCAGAACTTAGCGTTACGAGAGAGTGTGTCAACAGAAAGTGCTTTATCTTGTACACGCTTGTCTGCTGTACGTGGGAATACAGTATTGAAGAACTCGATAACGTTATCTTGTGTATAACGCTTTGTGCCAAGAAATTGTGCAACTTCTTTGTATGACTTCATCATACGAGTAGCAATACCAAGTTGCTCTTTTACGAAAGAAGCATCAAACTCTACACGGTGACCGACACGAACTGAACGCTCAGACTTAGACTCAAGAGAATAAGTCAATGTGTTGTTACACACTACACGAATCGGTGTAAAACGAACGTCGATAGACTTACCATATTGATGTGGATTCGAGAACAAAAGATATGAGTCGACTTGATCGCCTTTGAACAACTCGAATGATTCTTTGACTTTAGCCAAAGCCCATACCATTTGACCATCTTTGAGAGAACCAGCTGTGTGCATTTCCATGTCACCAGCCATTACATACTCTGAGAAGAACTCGAATGCAGTTTCGTTTTGTACTGGATTCCAGTTTTCGCCGACGTTGGTTAAGATACGACCGTCAGTCTCACGAATAAGTGACTTTTGACCAGTAGGTAGACGCTTACCATCAAAGTCAACGAATGACTCAAGCTCACGTACTTTCCAGTCAAGACCAGCTTTTTCCATCATCTGTGCTGGTGTCAGATCATTTGATACAGGTACACCAAGACCGTGCCATGGAACTTCACCTGCGTATGCCATTGTTTCTACTAAATGTGCCATAATATAAACCTCTTTTTCAATTTGACTAGGATATTATACCCTATTTTTCCACGAAAGTAAACCGAAAAGTTTACTCAAAAACGATTTTTTCTTCGACAGCTTTGATGTGCTTACACTTGCGATATGCAATGCAATCACACTCGAATCCAGTTTCGACCATTTCGACACGATATTTGTCTCCTTTACTACCGATAACTGGCCAAACTACACCCACAAGATGGTGGCCACGAGTATTTATGATTTCACTTTGATGCGCCATTAGATGAACAACAATATTGGTAATGAAGCCATAACTAACATAAAGATAATTCCAGCGATGATAGGCATTATTTAGCACTCCCATAATTTTCTACTAAAGCAAGTAAACGAACTTCTTTAAGACAAGCTTCAAGATGCTTGATTACTTTTTCACTTGGATGTGTACGAGCAACTTCTTCCATGATCCAACGTGGAAGCAGACGAAGCTGACGCTCAATCGATTCGCGACGTCTATCTGCTGGTAATGATGAGATAAACTTACGAAGACCTTTCGGTGAAAGGGGTTTTGCTGAAACTGCTGACATATTTTGCTCCTTCTTTATTTTATAGGTATATTATACCATAAAAAAGAAGCTTTGTAAACCCTAAAAACGCATTAAAATGAATTTTTTTTCGGTGTAACGTCAAAATCTACACCTTCACCTACAACAATAACACACACTGTTTCTTCGTCAAAAAATTCTATGAATGCCCAATAATTACTCTCTTCGTTATAAAGAAAACCATATAACTTTGAGTACATATTATTTTCTACTCTTGCATTTCCAGTTGCAGTAAAGAGAGGCATAAGATTATCTCGATCAAGTCGAGCAAATACTTCTTCTGGTGATGCGCATTGTATAGGTTTTTCTACCCATTTCGGTTCACTGAAAGCGATGTTAGAGAATAGTATTACACTCACGCTTAAAAGAAATGCGATTAATAATTCTCTGCTAAATTTATCCTTCATCGTACATATCGCCGAATCCAAGCATAGCGCTAAGCCCGAACACCTCCATGATCATAAACGTAAAAATCATGAGAACGATGCTCCACATAATCAACTTACCGTTGAAATTTGTTGCAGCTAATCTGATCGCGATAAGTTCATTACCCAAAAATCTTAACATCAACTCGAATTCATTATGGTCTTGTTTTACCACAACGCCAGTTTTCTTTTCTTCAGCCATCATGCTGCCTTTGTCATTGTAGGACTCACACCCATAAAGTCACCCCATTTTTCGTAATAATGCCTCATACCGACTTCATCATGGATTGTACCATTCTCATGTCGACCATGTAAGATATTACGACTTTCAGTGCCTTCGCGCATTGTAGTCCCTTGACCCGCCACACCGATCAGGTCTTCGTGTAAGTTACGACCAAATGGTCCCCATATTGAGTTATGATGCTTGATACGAGTTTCTCTTTCTTCTTTCGTATCTTTGCGTAAACCGTAACCTCTAAATTCGATCAGTACTTTATTCGGACCAAGTGGTGTTACTGTGTCTGAACGATAGGCGGAACCACGAAGGTTGAAGTTAAAGCCTGGGAAGAGATCGACCATGTACCACTGGTTGGGCGGCAGATTGGGAAAAGATAGTTCCCCGCGATCTTCAAATCCATCATACTCTTCATAGTTAACAGTAAAGCTGCTAACGTTAACATGACCGTTATCAAAAGGAATATTCTTTCGTGCGAAATATTCATCGTTGAATCCTGACACTCTGTTAAAGTAATGCATAAAGTCGTGGTAGAATTCTGAGTTAGTATCATGCCATAGTTTATAGTTAGTATCTATAATCGCTTTATGGTAGTGAAATACCTCAAGCTCTTCAGTATCAATTGCGTCTGCGATACAATCAAACGCTCCTGCTGTCCACTCTTCTACAGTATGTTTTGGGTTTGGATCAAGTGTGACCCATACCATCTGACCGTGCTTGACTTCACAATGTAGTTTTTTACCACAACCTTTATGAATGAGATGAAAGTTACCTCTCGGTCCTTTCATTTGGAGATTGATTGCTGCCTCGACACCATCACCTGTGTTCCATACAATGACCTCTTCACCTGCGATTGTCATGATTCGATAATCATCTTTATTGTACATCTCTGACATATGACATACAGGTACCCACACTTTACTAAAAATATCTTCTTGCTCTTGCTTATAGATTGCATGAGAATGATAGATTTCACTACTAATGTATTCTACATTAGGCTTCTTTAACCAGGTCTTGTGATTTCTAGGTGCCATGTTATCTCCTTTGAATAAGTTGCAGGATTCTGTTTCGAGGCTCCTGCGGGCCCAGAGATTATGCCGCTAGGCGCATCTCAGGAGCAAAGTTATCGTTTGCATTTACTTTTTTGATTCTCCACTGCCTTCACGTATCTGTCGATCCTATTTCGCCCCCATCATAAACACACTTACCAAAAATATGATATATCCAAATAAACTTAGAACTATCAATAACCCTATGGTATTATCTAAAAAATCTGAGTTCAAAAATCTTTTTATCATAATATACTCCAAATGTGTTTATGGTGGAGGCGGTGGGTACTGCCCCCACGTCCAGTCTACATCCATCCAGCTTCACTGAATCATTTCTATTTATAATCCTATTATACCACAATTATTATACGTTGTACATACTAGATTATATAAATATAGTTGAGAGTGAGTTTCATAATAAAATTGAATTACATCTATCTAACCATAGCAAAGGTAGATCAAGATGCCAGTAGCAGAGATTCTAGCAGGAATCTCACTCGTAAAGGCGAGTGTCGATTTCATAAAATCAAATATCGATACAGCAAAAGACGTAGGTGAAATAGCAGGTGCAATCGACGGATTATTTCGTGGAGCTGAAGATGTGCAAAAGGGTAGAAACAAGAAATCAAAACTCGGATTAGCAGATCAATTTGGAATTAATAACGTAGCACAAGAAATGATTGATGCCAAACTCGCTGAAGAAAAAATGCAAGAGATGAGAAATCTTGTTGATCTTCGGTTCGGCCCGGGAACTTGGCAAGGTATTATTGATGAAAGATCAAGGCGAATTGCAGAAGCAAAAGAAGCTGCACGACTCGCTGCAATACAAAAAAGAAAAGAAGAAGCGGAATTCTGGGAACAGATGAAGATGATTGCTATTATTGGTGGAGTTATTATCTTTGCCGGCGGCGCACTTATATTTGTAATGTCGCAAGCAGTATGATATATCTGTTTTGGATTATAATGGCATATTTGCTTTGGTGTTTAATCTTTAGCGCGTATGCTTACGAAATGGTTGAAAGATATGAACCATATAAGCAAACTGAGCTCGATAGAAAGACTATGAAGATTAAAGAAGGAGTTGCGTTTTGTTCATTGCGCTTGTAATGGCATGTCATGTATGGGATCCGAGTTATTGTAAAGTACTCGAAGATCAACGTGGCCCATATAAATCATATGAGCAATGTCAAGTTCGGGCACTAGAAATGTCCGAGGACATACATCGTCATATGCAGGGTTATAAACCTATCCAATGGAAATGCAAAAGCGTCGTGAAGGGACAGCTTACTGCTACTTGGTAGAATCGTGCACATACAGCTGAATCAGTGCATAGTGCAATACCTTCATTAGATCTTTTCTAGCATCATCATCAGTACCCTTCTTACCATATCGTTGAGCATACTTCAATACATTACCGATACAAAAACCTGTTCCATGACCACCGTCGATAATAAACTCGGTGGCTTGGAATTTATCTTTCGAGTAATGTCCTTGATATGTAGAATCGATATAGTCCTGAAACTCTTCAATCAACTCACGTTCATTGAATTTATAATTTGGTTCTTCAAAATCCATTGTGTCATAATTTAAAATCATGCAACTTCCTCACCTAAACGTTTAAACCCAACTGGTGAAACTACAAAACAACGATTATGATCGTCACGAATAATATCACCTACAGAAATAGAATGCATACGATCGAGTCTTTCGATCTTTTCTTCTGGTCCAATGTTACCAATCTCAAATACCTCGTTAAGATCCTTAGCTTCAATGGCAGCAACTTCTTTATATGCTTTCAAGAAAAATACAGGATCAACATCACCCGTAAATCTTGCCTCAAAGTTTTGTGGATCTTCACGAAACTGCTTAGTAACCTGTAAAACTGTATATCTCATAATTAGCTCCTCTTTAATTATGGTTCTATTCTACCATAAAAAAACAGGTTTGTACATGTTAAAAACGCATTTAATTGAAATATTTTACACATTTTTTTGTTGAGATATAATCAAATACGATTCCCCAATGTGAGCTACCATTTCCATTGCCGTACTTAGCGTATAGTTCTTCTTGATTGTGTAATGGGTTTTTCGTAGCAAAGAAAGACATAGATGTTCTTGTTTCTGATGAGCTGCGATAAGCGTGCCACGTTACACCTTGCTGTGGACAAAATAGTGTGGCTCTATTTGGTTTCCATTCTATAGTATGATGATAGTCAGTTTCAGTGCTGTAAATCGTGGTTCCAGTACTTTCCTTTGGATCTAAGTATATAATTAAAGTACAATTCTTAGTTACTTCATCATCATGCACGTGCCAAGATAATCCATTTTTAATTTGTGCTATTGATGGATAAACAAATACACTATCATATTTTCTATAATTTGGATACAGGCCGTAAACATATTCTAGAGAATTTAGTAATTGCTGAGAATGCTGATCACTTCTAAATTTTGTTATTTCTTCACGAGGAGCATCTTCATGACCAAATATTTCTGAAGGTCTATGATTTGGATGATGTGTTTTTTTAACTAATTTTGTTTCATGATCTAAGTTTAAATCGAGATAATCATATTTTAAACCCTTATTAACTTCAATCATTACTTTGTCAAAACAAGATTGACACAACATGTCATCCATTACTAAATAACGCCAAGGCTCTTCAACAATAGTTGCTGATTTGATTTTAGAGAGAAAATCACAACTACAATCTTCGTTATAAAATTCAATCATGATAAAATTCCTCTATCATAGGAAAGATAGGTTTTAAAGCTTCTCCACAGGCTTTCGCGAGCTCGATGTGTTCTTTCTGTGTTCCATGTCTAGAACGAAGGTCGATGTAATGGATCCAGGACCGAATGGTTCCGTTGACATATAGTCGAGAGTTTGTGATACCCTCAGGCAAAACTGCACGAGCTTGTTCTTTAGCGATACCATTTTCGATAGCCCATCCATATGCCTTCTTTGCAGCATTAACTACTTCAGCCTGATTTTGTAACCACTCGAGTTCCATAGTAACTCGCTCATCACTATCCATCATATCTTGTAGTTCAATACTATTTTGTCTGTTCTTAGTGTCTTGTAATCTAGCTTGTCTTAAAGTGAATGCAAGATCCTCAGTTGGATCTGCATAACGTTGAGAGAATTCTTGAAATGAAAACGACCTATGTCTTAATAATTGTCTAGCAATATCTCTAGTAGTATTTATCTCTAAGCAAGCGCTAACCATCTCGAAAGGCGACCAATGTTTTTCTCTGATGAGATATCGTAATAATTTTTCCGAGGTTTCTGAGTTATTTTGGTTCGAGGGGTTCGAGACACGGGCTGTATACGCAATGATGTCCTGGAGACTTTCATTCTTTCCTCCTTGTGAATAGCTAATTAGTTTTACGTTCATTTTCTGTCTCATTCTTCATAAGTTCAATAGCATCTTTCAATAGTGAATTAAAACCTTTATCAATAAGATACTGAATAGCTTCATTATCTAAATCAAGATCTACAGATCCACCGCCATCACTATCATCACGATAACTAATTACATCTATTTTCATGGATTAAGAATTCCCATCACATAATTTTCTGCAGCATCTTCGGCATAACTTTCGCTATGCTCATATAATTCTTTAGTTTCTATAAGAATATCGTCTTTATACATTTCAACGTAGAAGCCATGGACATTCTTCATGACTTCTGCTCTCCTATTAGAATATTCGTCTGATCCCCAATAATCGTGTAACTTTATCATTTTATCTTATACCATACGTTATCGTGTCCAGCTTTAGCCCAATTATTTATAGTTTCACTAACTGCTTTCAACACGCCTTTCATATTAATGTCGTGACCTGAAATCAATCCACCTTCTCTGACTTTAGGATACCATAATTCAATATCTTTCTTCACATCTTCATACACGTGTGATGCGTCAATAAATATAAAATCTAGAGATTCATCTTCAAACTTTTTATATGCCTGATGCGAAAAATCTCTTATAATATGTAAACGTTCAGGATTTTCAATCTGTAAACTTTTACTTTTAACATGTCTATAAGCTGGATTAGGAGATATATTAGTCAAATCTTTAGTACCGTCAAATCTAACCCGTTTGTCAGACCAAATATCGATGGCATATATTTCTAAATTTGGCAAATTATCGACAATTTTAAATAGATTATTACCTAGTTGAACACCAATTTCTGCACCAACTTTGTAATTATTTTCTTTAATTTTTTGTATTAACCACGTGCTTCGATTCATAGTTTAAAATCCTTGAATTTTGACATCTGATCATTCATCTCTGTTTTATCAAATACCGGTGTATCATCTGTTAGATCTTGTTGATTTTCATCGACATCAAACAAACGCATCTTAGATCTATCTACCCCTATCACGAACCTACGATTTGATGTAGGATCATTATATCTATTCTTCAACTGCTTAACCATCATTTGACCTTGTTTCTCTAATTCTTCAGTAGAAACGAGAGCAAACATCAGATCTGCTGTAGCGGGTAATCCAAAAGACTCGGACGTATCTTCAAGCCCAACATCTGAGTTACTATAACCAGAACGAGTCGTCTGCGTTGCAGAGAAGACCGGTACGTCGAATTCGACCGCAAGACCGCGTAACTCTTCAGCAATTGCTTTAATGTACGTGTATGAGTTGATTGCACCACCCATTCCTTTCATCCGAGATGAAGAACAAATATTGAGATAATCGATAAAGATAATATCTGGTTCAAATTGTCTTTTTAATTTAAGTTCATTTAAAAGAGCTCTAAAATGCCCAACGTGGGCAGAACCAGTAGGATACTCCTTTACTATAAGACGACCATTTGTTTTACGTGCAACTTCTTCCACCTTTGTTCTGAACATATCATTTGATAAGGTAGTCAATTGATCGATAGGTACATTTAAGAGATTCGCATCTATTCGTTCTGCTATTCTTTCTTCAGCCATTTCCATGGTAATGTATAATACATTCTTCCCATCTACGAGAGCTGACGAAGCAACATGACACATAAATAAAGATTTACCGACACCAGTACCAGCAAGAGCAATGTTAAGAGTTTTACTCGGGACACCTCCTTTTGTAATTCTGTTAAAATACTCGAGATCAAAAGGAATACGGTCTTCTTTTTTATGATAGAATTCATATCTTTCTTCTTGGTTTTCAACATAGTCATGTCCGACATTTGTATCAAAAGCTACACCTAATGCTTTAGTCAAAAGATCAGGTAACGCACCCTTAGTTAGCGATTCGTGTTTACCATCAATAATCGATATAGATTCCATAATAGCATTATAGATAGCGCGATCTTGACACCACTTTTCAGTAGTATCTAATAACCATTGTTCATCGATTGATTCAGAAGAAAAGAGTTGTGGCAGAATATCTACTGCTACTGTATAGTTTTCTCCAGATAATCGATCTGTTTGATCAAGTTCAATCTTAAATGATTCACTGGTTGGAAGTCGATTGTATTTTGCCACATACTTACCAGCTTCCTTAAATAATATACGATAGATACCTTCGAAGTAATCAGGTTTGATAAATGGAAGTACCTTACGCATGTACTTCTCATCAGTTAACAGATTACGTAGTATAGTTTGTTCAAGATTTGTCTGCAAGTGGTGCTCCAAAATTAAATGACATAGAGATTCGATCTTCCTTACTCTTATTTAAGAGAACCTGATGGTGTAACCATGCCGGAAAAATCAATAATAATCCTTCTTTACCTTTTACTTCAGATTTAGTTGAGAGAAAGTTATTAGGACCACTGATCAGTGGCATAAAATATCGCGCATTATCCATTCTTTTAAAAACAATATTGCCACAATTTTCTGGAGTTTTAATATAGTACACTCCAGAAAAAAGAGCATTATCATGCGTATGCAAATCAATATACGTGTTAGGCGGATTAATATTGATCCACGTATTGTAAAGTTGTACTGGAGGAAGCTGCAGCTGTGCACAAACTTCATCCATAGCTTCACAGATATTTTTCATTAGATTTTCATAATAAAATGGAGGTGAAATGATGTCATCACTTTGCCATCCATCTTCAGCCGGTTTTCCAACACCTTTACTATCTAATGCTTTTAACTCATATGCATACTTAGCAATATTATCATTGTTAATGCCATCTAGTTCTGTATTGAAACAATCATTAGGAAATAGATTAAATCTAGCGATCTTCAAGTTTACCTTCTTCTCTCATTTGCTTACGAATCTTGGTAGCTGAAATATTATGAATGGCTTCACCAAGATCATGCTCTGTAAATGTATAACCAACACCACGACCATAACCAATGTCAACGATGTTTGGTACCACCATTATAACAAAATCTTCATCGATTGTAAACCCTTCTTTTTTTAATTCAACAGTAATATTTTGTTTGACTGTTTCAATATCAAATGGATTATCATCTTGACCAGGTACACGAGAGTTGGCTTCACGTTTTTCTGGTACTTGACGAATCATGATAGCAACCTGACCCGTCATAGCATGACACCGGCGGAAGAGTTCTGTATGACCATCATGCCATGGTTGCCAGCGGCCCAACATTTGTACTGTAGGATTTAATGGATCAAATTTACTCACTGATAATCACCCATTCTACATTATTTGTACTAGAGGTTTGTCTAAAGTTACCAGCTTTTGACCAATCGATTGATGCTAGCAATTGCTTTTCACCTGTAGGTAATACCATTTCTGTTTGCATACGTACTTCAGCCGGTGGAATTACCACTTCAGGTTCTTTTAAATATTCATGAGCTGCAACTCCAGCTGCTAGTAGAAGTAATACTTCCATTATTGTTTCCTTTCCATATAATTTTTAATAATTGGCAATAGCTGTGCATGAGTGTCTTCAAACCAATCTGAAACATGATAATCACATCGTATTGGCTTTTCAAACATCTTATCTGTTTGTTCGAAGGTACTACCTTTTGCAGCAGGACCGTTGACTGATTGACTCTTATTGACAGTGTCCATCCAAATAACATAGTCTGGTGCAAATGCCTCACGAGCCTTATCTGTTGGTGCTACAAAATCTGTCACAGCAATCTTACCTGCCATGACGACACCATCTGACAAATATCTCATACGCTGTGCCTGGCGAATACGACCTTCAGGTGTAAAGTCCCAATCATTGTATTTTGTTCTTACTTCGTCTGCGTTGATGTGTACAGCACCAAGCAAGTTTGCTAATGGTCTAGCAAGTGTAGTCTTACCGCTACCAGGTAAACCACATACTAAAATCTTCATTTCATTTCCCTAATCTGAATTGAACCATCATCGCTTTCAATGGCTTCTCTAATTATCTCTTCTAATATCTCACCCACTTCTTGTTGAAGATCCGGATTGTCAATTGTCAATTCATTATCCGGAGTTTCAACGAGAAAGAAGTTGTAGTTTAATATACCTTCGTCTATATCATTATATGATATAGCTCCGATCTGTACAACAGTTTCATTAAATACACCATCAGTAATTCGAATGTGCCAGTTTTGTTCATGATCTGGTCCAGGAATTAACTGATATGTTATATTCTCTTTATGCTTCCTCGATATCGAGCTCATTACTAATGTCTCCACCAATCATGAATTTATCTTTTACGAATTGTTTGAAGTCTGTTTCTTCTAGAATCGGTAACCAAAACGATTCTTCGAGGGTTTCTTTTTCTCGAACTTTTGGATCCACCAACTCTCCAGTGTCACGATCCACCCGACAGTACCAACCATTAGAAGGCTTAGCAACGTAATTACCAGACATAGCAACATCCAACAAACCGCTATAAGCGGAGACACCACCGTCCCAGCTAACAGAAATAGGAATTTTAGACTTTTCTTTAACATAGCGTGACTTCTCTACATTGATAACAAAGTGATAACCTTTGATCTCGGTACCAACTTTGTCTTGTTGACGACCAATAATCCAAATATTGTCCGCAGAGTAGTATATACCCGTACCACCAGAAACAACTGCCTTAGGAAATAAACCAATCTCCATGTATGTGTGATTGACAGCGATTAGCGGGATGTCTTTCATATTTAGATATGGCGTGGTCATACGGAACAAACCTTTAAGTGATTTAGCACGTGACATATCTGCTACAGACTTTTCACTGATAGCATCATCTAACTCTTTCTTCGACGCTAAGTTACCAACCGAATCGATAACGATAATCACCTTATCATCACGATCAAGCTCTTCGAGCTGTGCAATGATATCGAACTTCAACTCTTCAACGTTTGTGATAGGAGTATGGAGTACACGAGAAGTATCAATATTATATTGATTAAAATATGACTGTGGCGAACCAAACTCTGAATCATAAAACAGCATCACAGCTTCAGGATATTTTTTCATATATGCTGCAGCCATGATAAGGGCGAATGATGTTTTAAAATGCTTTGATGGACCTGCAAGTACTGTGAGGCCAGGTGCCAAACCTCCATCAATTGAACCAGATAATGCGACATTGAGCATAGGTACTGGTGTTGGTACCATATCTTTTTCGTTGAAGAACTTTGATTCTGCAAGGATCTCTGATTCTTTGACCTTACTGTTCTTCTTTAATTTATCCATAATACTCATATAAAACTCCTTTTAACTGGCTTATTATACCACATTCTCATCCAATTGTACATTATCTTTTAACTCAGGAATGACATTATATATGTGTTCATTACGAACTCTATCTAATCCCCATGAATAAATAAGAAATGTTTGTACTAATTCTTTTTGTTGTTTTCTATTCAAATGATTCATGACTTCTGCTAATCGTTGACTATAATCCCAGTTATATTTAATTTTTGAATCTAAAATAAATTTTAATAGATCAATTCT
>Ga0222719_10003476_pt1 | contig 14013 bp, 22 predicted proteins | sample C33_34DmetaG_FD_165039 | JGI IMG/M metagenome (GOLD analysis project Ga0222719, IMG submission 165039) | Estuarine water microbial communities from San Francisco Bay, California, United States - C33_34D | ecosystem: Environmental > Aquatic > Marine > Unclassified | place: USA: California...
TAATATTTCACCAGCAAAGTTATTTTCATCAAGTTCTACTGGATTATGGCTGATTGTCATAACGTTTTCTGCTACTTCAATGTCCAAGTCTTCCATTTTTACACCTGCTAGAGCCATTTCAATTTGAAACTTGTCTCCGTCTCTTACAATGTTATAAGGTGGATAGCCAGTGCTTTGAGTCTGATGTTCAACATAGTTAAACATATTATCAAAGATTCTGTCGAATCCGACTGCATATGGTGTAAGTTTATTGATATCGAGTGAGGTTAATCTTGTCATTTTGTATCTCCTTTATAAAGCAAGATTTAATTTATGAGACCCATAATAGGCATCTCTGTTATTTTGAGGACTGACCATGATCCTCACGAGTTATTTAAGGTTACTATCCATTCTTGGCCCACGAAATATATTGACTATATTTGACCCTAAGATTATTAGAATGTTCTGTCAAGTTCCTAACAATCTATTCATATTTATTTATTACATTACTCCTACACCAGTATATTTTGAAACATTTTCTGGTTTTGTAGATTCGTATCCTGATTTATCTAAAAGCAGCTTGCTGATGGTTCTATTATTAACAATCATTGTAAATCTATAACTTCTTATACCTAAAGGTACTCCGTAATCCATTACAAGTCCTAATGACTTTGCTACTTGGCATTCAAAATCACAAAACACATCTGCTCTTCCAGCAAGACCATTAGTGCCAGTCCAATATTTTAATATAAATGGATCATCCCTACACATTATTGCAGTAGTATAACCAATCTCATTCAAATAATCTATATGCTCTACTATATCTCTAATATGATTCTGCGTATTAGTTGGTGTAAATGCTGCAGGTATACCAATTATTATTTTATTACCTTTACAGTAATCTAAGGTATTAACATTTTTAATTGCATTTCCACCAACAGCAGAATATAGTTGTCCTTCTGGAAATATATCACCTTCTTTTATCATTGCTCAATTAAAAATTTTCAATCTCACGTTGTTTTTTTAACCATCTGGCTCGTCCTGCTGCTTTTGCTTTAGCACGTTTTTCGCTAGGCTTTACGTAATACTTTCGTTTTCTCATTTCTAAGATTATGCCTTCGTCCTGCATTAATCTTTTTAGTTTCCTTAATGCACGAGATACATCATTATTACGTACTGCTACATAAAGTCCTTGTTTTTCTCGAACTGGTCTTTGTGGTCTTGCCATTTAGTCATCCATTTTATTAGCGGATCTATAGGATCCTTAACTTCGTTTAAATTAAATCTTTTATACGATTTCTTATTATTATAGTAGTAAACTTGCGTTTTGTCAATAAAAAAACCTAAAAAAGTTTCATTATATACACAGTTTAATATACTTATGTCTGCTTGATAGTAAGCAGTAGAAATCCATTCCAAATCTTCTTGTTTGTTAGTTGTATATACAGTAACTTCTATAGGCAACCTTCTTATATTATCTAATATATTTTCTATATAATCATCACATCCTATGCAAAGAATACTTGGTGCTTTTGCATAATATACGTCAGGTGGAGTTACTACTGTTACGTTGGATTGCATTCTCTACTTCTTGTTGTTCTTGAACCGTAAGATCATCTAACTCTGTATGTCCATTTTCTACTAGATATGTAAGATGTGTTACATAGTCTTCATTGAGATAAGAATCTGTTACTTCTTTACTAAGTTCCATCCAGTTTGAACCTGTCCAGCGAAATAATTTATTAGGTAGTGCATCTACTCTTACAAACAAATCACCTTTATCAGGATACTTGGGAAAAGCAGTACCAAAGTCTGCTTGAGCCGCCTTTTCTAAATCCAGATCCGCTACAACGGCTAAATTCGGGGTAGGGATCGTTATCCTTTTTTTGGCTCTTCAGGGGTTTCAGTATTTGCTTCTGCTTCTAAACCTTGTGCAAATTCGTCTTTTTCAACTAATTGATACTTCTCTGCCATTTTAATGACAACTGCATCACGTCTTTCTATCTCTGCTTCCTGTTCAGCTATCTTCTTTAATAGTTCTTCTTCACGAGTTTTGAGACCTTCTGCCCCTGCAGCTATTTCATCAAGTGTCTTTTTATAGTTGTCACGCTCTGCTTCTGTTGCAACTACTTTATCAACTAGTGCATCACTTTCTGCTTTTGCTTCTGCAAGTTGTGCTTCTAAACCTGCAATTTTTTCTACTAGTTCATCACGTTCTTTCTGTAGTTCTGCATACTTAGCAGGATCTACATTAGCAAGATTACCATCTAATAGTTTTTCTATCTCTGCTAAGACTTCATTATGTTTTTTAAGTTCCATTTCTAGTTCCTCTACTCTTGGATCAGTAACTCTTACGATTTGTTCTTTTATTTTTGGTTTATTTTTTTGTCTATCTTCTCTCCACCAGCCAATTGTCATAGTACCTGCTAGTACTAAACAAACTGCAAGTGGATCAAATACTGCTACGATAATTATGATAACCCAACGAACTGCATCTTCTAATAAGTTACGATCTGCTTCACCATATATAAGTTCTGCAATATATTTTACAGGACCGACTTCAGCTTCAAACTGTCTGTATTCTTTTTCAAATACAAACTTTTCTTCTCTTAGTTTGTCTAACTCTGGTTGTACACTTTCTATATTTTTTTCTAACTGTACAATCTTTTCATCTACACTATCATTAGTAGTGCCTGCTTCTGTTGTGTATTTTGCAATATTTCCATTTGCACTATCAATAGTTCCTTTTATACTATCACGTATTTTTTGTATACGAACTTCTACTTGATTTATTTGTTCAGCGAGTTTTTTGTTGATAGCAGTAATCTGACTTTGTACTCTACTTGCTACACCAACCTCATTTTGTTTTGCTTTTGCAATATCAGAATTAAGTTTATCACGTTCAGGCTTTTGTTCTTTACGTAATTGGTTACCTTTTGCAACATTATCTACATCAGCAGTAAACACACCGCCTTTGGTTGTACCTTGTTTTAAATATGCTTCAACATCTCTGTCTAATACTGCTAGACGTTTTTCTGCTTGTGCAATATCTGCCTTTGTACGACTTTGTGCATCAGCTAATCGTTTATTTTGTTGTGCAATTTCTTTATCTGCTTGTGCTTGTAGACCGGGTATTTTTGCATTTTCTGCATCTATCTGTGGTTGTATTCTATTGTTTGCTTCTTTTATACGATCACGTTCACGTTTTATAAGAACGTCTAATCTAGTACTTGTTTCGCCTTGGTTAAGTCTTTTTATATCTTCTGTCCAGCGATTGACTTTGGCTTGTATACGTGCCATCTTTTTGTCAATTACTTCAACTTGTGCAATCTGTTCTGTACCCATTGCACTTTGTTCTATGTGAGACTTTGAAAGGAAACCAAATACACCCATGCTAGTTATAAACATAAGAACAACTACTGCAGTCACTAGGTAACTTTTTATTACCATAGGTGCACGATGCCAGTTTTGATGTAACCAAACTGTTGCTAGTAGTTTTCCTACTTCTAATACACTACCCATTAGGACAATTGGTAAGAAAGCCGCAGCAAATATTGCAGTAAGTCCAATGATACTATAATACGCAGCAATTATACTGATTGATATAGCAACAAATAATGTGAGGATACCTAAAAACATCTTTGTATTATACTACCTTTTAGACAGGATTGTCAACTAATACTAAATCAAAGATGGCGCCCATTTCACTGGTTGCACCTGCTTTGCCTCGTATTTCAATATCTGTTTTTTCTAAAAACTTTAGTGGTACTGGATAATCATAAGTCACACCTTCTGAAAATACACCCCAAAGTCCCTTAACGTTCCAACCGCTGTTTAAATCTCTTGCTCTTAGTTGAAAGTTTGCTTCTTGGTTTTTACTTAAACTACCTTGAAACTTTAGTAGGAATGCTGTTTTGTTTGCTGGCACAGTGTACACAGCCATCAGTGTTTGTCCTTGTCCTGCTGTTATTCTTGCAATATTACTGCCAATTGTAAGTGTAATGTTTCCAACGTTTGTTTCATTTGTGCCTGCTGTTTTGACTCTAACTCTAAAAATACGAATAAAACTATTTGTAGTGCTAACTGCCGCAGTACCGTTCATAGTTACTGTTTCGGTGACTTCTGCATAATCTCCATCAAGTCCTTGCACTTCAACAGTTCTTGCACCTGTACCAGCACTTGTATCTGCCGCATCACTACTTACAATACTTGCTGTTGCGGCACTGGTTGGATAATGATGTGTTCCTAGGTCACAGATTACTTCGTAAGATGAGCCAACACTTGTGTTATATCCAAACTTATTAATGTGACTTACGCCAGGATGTACTCCTTGTGCTACGCCGAAGAAATGCTTTTCACTCATTTATTATGTCCAAGGACGACTTGCAGTTAGGTTGCCACTATCGCCTGTGTTATCAGTGACAGTATCGCCCACATAACGTGTAGGTAAAAGTGTTCTGTCGTGTGTGTTTCCAGTTCTATAGTAAGGCTTTGTTGTATCACCGCCAGCAGTACGTTTTAAAGCCGCAATGTCCAGCATCATAAGTTGACTGCGTTCTCTTGTAGTTTGGTTTCTGTCTGTTGCTACAGTTATAATATCACCTGCTATTATACCAGCATTTACTAATGTAGTACTTGCACTATCTGTACTATCTACAACTGTTCCATTTTTATGGATGCTTACTGGGCCATAGTAATAACTTTGTAATCCTTCGTCACTAATAATAGCAGTTCGAAGTTGTGCCATCGTTTGACCATTATCAATTGTAAGGTCGTTGTGTAATCCTGTTAGGCCTTTATATTTTATATTAATGTTTGCCACGTTCATGCTCCAGTTGTGTTATATAATGATATAAACTTGGACTGTCTGTTCTAATATCAGCAGCATGTTTTGGACCATTTATTCCACCACCTGCATGTGAAGTTACTGCTTCTATATCTGCATACTGTTCATTAGGTGCATTTGCAGGTTCGCACTCACTACGATCATCTACAACCAAATCATCTATTTGTTTGAAATGGTTTTCATCCTGAGGAGCAGTATTTTTTATCTCCTCTAACTTATCGATAAGTTTTTTTAATTCTGCAATAATATCCATAAACATATTTATCACTAAATATACACATGCTGTTAAATGAACTAACGAAACCTACTGACTTACAAGAACTACAGATGCGTCTACAGTCCTGGAAAGATTGGTTAGTACAGGGTAGTCATACTCCTAAAGAAATAACCGATGAACTTCGTGACAACATTGGTGACATATCTCAGGTAAGCATGAAACAGATTGATATTCCCAAAGGCGATATGAATGCCAGTGCTTATTATGAACAGGATTTAGATCAGCAAGACAAAATACCATTTGAGATAGAGTTATACTTTAGTAAAAAAGACGATCAACCCTTAACTATTACTGATCCTGATCCTTTAGTAAACAGAGTAATAGGAATGTTAAAGCATGAAATGCTACATCAAAAACAAGCAAGAGCTAGAAACTTTGAACCTTACACTCCAGGCAAAGATAAAAAAGATATCAGTTATGAATACATGAGCAGACCTGATGAGATAGAAGCATATGCTATGAATATTGCTGATGAGCTTGTTAAAAAAGCAGATAAAGACGGTGCTCTTGAATTGTTACGTATGGCAAATAAAACTGCCCAATTTAAAGATAAAATGGGCAATTTACTAAGTCCTGATCTTTTTGCTTATATGGCTATGTGGGATTTTAATAGCAAACATCCTGTTATAAAACGTTTGCTAAAGAAAATTTACCAGTATATTACTGAGCAGTCATCCTAATAACTACACTAATATTACCACCTACACCTGGATTACGTGTTCTTGTTGTAGTACCTGTAAAGCCTGCAGCTTGATACGTGATTTTATATCCTGCTAGATATTGTTCTGAACTTGTATCATATGATGTACTACATTTTTGTACAGTCCTATAACCAGTTATCTGTTGACTATTGTTTCCTAGTTTATTACCAAACAATCCACCAATTATTGCACCAGCAGTACCACCATCAGGTAAATCCTTTGTAACGTTGTTTCCAATTATACCACCAATTATAGCACCTGGTACACTGAATCCATCATTTTGAGATTGTCCATAAATTGGTACATCTTCATTCCAACATTTTTGTGTAGGATTGTTTATTGTTCTAGTCTTGTATACAGGTTGGCTATCTATAATTGTTCCTGTTACTGTAAATGTTTCAGCGACTGCAGTACCTGCCATAGATAAAGCAATTGCACTTGATAATATTAACTTTTTCATATAAAGCTCCTTATCCTATTAATCCATAAGTTGGAATGTTGTTTTGTCTCGCTAGTTTTCTAACCATTAATAATTTATCTGTAAGACCTTTAATAACATTCATATTTACGTCTTCTCTTTTTTCTTCTTGTTCAATAGTATATGGAAGTGTTCTAAGTAATAATTCTATTTTTGCTTTAGGATCATTAGACTTTAGTATTAACTTTTTTAAACTTGAAACACTAATTGGATTTGACATTTTGTTCTCTTTCTCTCTATTAACTATACTATTAATATAACACAGTTTAGAGAAGTGTCAACCTATTTTGTTAATTTTTTACAGGACTAGGTCCATCTGTATCTGTTTGATAAAACCAACCTGCTAAACTGTAACGTGGATGATCTGCAGTAATACTCACAGGACTTATAAAATGTTTGTTTATACGTTTGCCTGTTGTTTCACTTACATCCATTATAACTAATCTATTTCCAAACGGTTCTATACTATCTTTAATTGTACGTTCATCCTGTTCTAATATACATAGTTGTCCGCCCCATTGTGTCAACCATGTATCATTGAAATAAAATATATATGCACACCAACGTCTAGGATCATGATGTGCATTAAGCCATGCAGTATGGTCATAGTAACTGTATGTAGGTTGAGCAGTATGCATGTTTGTAAAACCTGTTACTTCACTTACTAAATCATGAAATGTATAATCAGGTTTTATTAGACTGTAATCTTCTGTAACAACACGATTAAATTCAACTACATATGGATTGTTGTGTACTTTATGTTTTTCTTCTAATAACCAGTATGCATAATGAAAATAACTGAAGTTGCCTCTACCTTCTTTAATATAACCATCTAATACACCCTGAAACTTATCACTGTTCTCTCTAAAACCTGAAGGATACTTAGTATGATTATTCCCTATACAAGTCCATACACCATAGGGTATTGTCTTTACTGCATCGTAAAGTGCATTAATGTATTTAGGTTCTAATATGTTATCTATATATGTATATCTTTTTGTAGCAAAATCTTCTTTTGCTTGTTGAATATTTTCTCTATTAAACATTTAATCTCTTTTGTAAAATAAATGATCATCGATAGTTGTAATATGCTTATATTCTTTTGCCCATTTAGGACTGACATAATTTGCATGATAATGTGTAGCACCTTCTAGTACCCCTCTGTACTTATCAAATGCTAATATCTGATATGCAATATCTTTAGCAGTCTTCCATGCCCTGTTATTTTCTTTGTGAATAACATCGTCTTTTTTACCATCACAATACCAACTAAATTGACATCTATCTCTTTTAGGATAGTAAATTCTATCTTCATCTTTTAATGTTGGGTTTACTCTGGTTTTCCAACTTTCAGTAAGTGGTCCTTCATAAATTACACCACACGTATCTGCAGGATAACGCCTATCCAGCACACGATTCATAACAACTCTGCCCACTGCAATTTGTCCTGCTATACTTTGATTGTTGGCTTCTCGATAGATATTTAAAGCTAAACATTCTACTTCTTCTGGATTAGCCATATCTTCTAAGTTATCTACATTAACTAATGGTCTATATATTACCCTTGTTGTATTAATAGTTTGTATTACTGGTTTATCAATATACTTGGGTACTTCAATTTCTTTTACAACTACCTTTTCTATAATTTTAGGCACTTGTATTTCTTTTACTATTGTTTTAGTTTCAACTATAGGAACTTCAACTTTAATTTTTTCTACAATAGTTTCAACTTTAGTAGGCCCAAAAGTGTAAAAACCTAGTGCTCCTACAATTAATCCTAATAAAAACTTAGAAAGACTAGACATCCATATTCCTCGCATTATTATAATTCCTTTAATAATAACACAAAGATTTGTATTGTCAACCTATACAGTGACAATACCTTCTGAGATTAAACGCTCTCTATTTGCTAAATGTTGAGCTTGTACATCGTCTTTAGATTGTCCGTGATATGGAACTGCATGGCCTTCAGCAACCATAATCTCTGTGACAGGTTTCCAACTATCTGTACTACTATCATAAACATCAAAATCACCTAGGATACGTCCAAACTTACCTTTCATATCCTCGCCATCTTTGTTAATTTGTGTTTTAAGTGTACAAGTTTTACCTAGCAATGATTTTAGCCTTGCTTTGGCTGCAAGTCCAAACTTCTTTTCCACAATATCACTAGTTCTTGACTCTGGAGTATCTATACCCATTATACGAACACGTTCGTCTTTTAGTACTACTCCGAAACCTAAATCTATATCAACATCTACTGTGTCGCCATCAACTACTTTAATTACTTTTGCTCTGTATTCATACATTGATTTTTCTCCTCAATGTATTTACCAGTATTTCTCTTATAAGAGCCTTTACCTTTTTTAGGTGCAACAACACGTGGCTTTAGTGTTCTAACCAATCTTGCTATAGGATTACGTATTTTAGGTTTATTCTTCATAGTAATTTATTTATATACTAAGATGGACAACCTGTCAAGGCAAAAGATATAGTCGGTTCACAGCGAGGGTAACGCACAATTGAAAATACTATATCTTTTAAATATTTATTAGAAGCTTATTTGCACACCTGCAGAAATGGTATTAGAATTTCCCAAATCTGTCATTGATCTGTTTGCTTCAACACTAAAAGTTATATTTTCATTAACTTTCTCAAGTCCAATAGCAATATCATTTACACCATCTGTGTGATGCATTACTGTAAAATCAACTGGGCCTAGATCTCCTTTTAAACCTACAGTTGCATAGCCATAATTATCAGTATCATTTGCTACTGTTCTAAGACTTTGGACTGATCCTGTTTCAGTATATCCACTTATTTTTTTCTTTCCTTTTGTTAATCCTACAACTGGACGTATCTTTTCATTTGTGGGACTAAAACTTACACTAATTGAAGTATCTGTTCCTTTTGTATCTGCTAAATTTGCAAAATCACCAATAGTACGAGATACATCATAGTCTGTCATTGCATGTTTTAAGCCTATTGTTATGTCACCTTGTGTAACTTTTTTACCTACATTTACACCTAATACATTTGTTTTAGCAGTAACCGTATCATCATTGCCTTTTAGACTAGTGCTAAGTTTTGCGGCACCTAGTGCTATTGCATAACCTGTATCATTGTTTATTTTACTAGCACCTAGTACTGCACCTTTTGTAGTACCAGTTAGTCCACCACTCATTTTACTATCTATACCAATTGCTTTTGGACCATCAAAAGTTAGGTTACGTACTGCAGTACTTGTTACATCCTGTGCTGATGCGATTTGATCTATACGTCCTGTAAATGGTGTAAGAGTTTCTACTGTCGTGCCTGTTAATGTGTTTGTTCCATCAGAATAAACATCAAATGTACTAGTTGTCTTTTCTCTTGCAATTGTTTGTATTTTGATAGTTTCTGTTGCAGTATGACTTGTAACACTAGATGTTGCAGTACCTATTTTTGTAGGTCCACTTGCTGCATCTGTAGCTGAGCCTTCGTCTGTAACATCACCCCAGTCACTAGGTGTTTCGCCTGGAGTTCCACCGCCTGCACCACCTTCAATAGCTGAGTCTGCAGCACCAAAAGCACTAGGACCAAAAATATAAGCATACTCTGCATTTAGAATATCACCTGAACTTACGCCTGACCAATGCCAAGTTAAACCAATAGTATGATCACCATTGCCATAATTTACACTATTACCATCACTATCTGTGTACGGCGAACCTGTATAACCATCAGCATTTGTTGTCCAACCATTGCTTATACCAGCATCAACATTAGAGTTTGTTGAATACAGACCCAGTGCATAACGACTTGTTGTTGCCTCACTGAATGCAACGTTACTATCAGGGATACCAGAGTAACCTAAAACGTTATCAGTAGCACTTGTATCACCTGCCGCTGGCATAGCATCTGGATCAATATAGCGTCCAAAGTAAACATCATCTGCAGCACTACCTGCAGTAATATTTGTTGTAATATCAATGTATTCACTTGTAGTACCTAAACTATAGATGTTTTCTATTTCCCAACCTGTATGTGCGGTGTTTGTACCATTCCAAGTTAATGTGTTAGAACCATCTGTAAGTCCATCACTATCTGTCCATGCATTGGACCCTGAGTTGTTATTTGTACTATTTGTTCCATCAATTTTTAAAGCAAAGCCATCAAACGGTGATCCTGGTGTTAAGTAATCACCCTGCTCACTGTCTCCAGGAAATGTTCCTGTGCCTGTTGAATCATACTGTAGTCCTGGTCTTGTACCACCACCTGAGCCAAACGTACCACTATTACCGTTTACGCCTGCTTTTACATAATCATTTTCAAGTATACCCATACCTGTTACACTGGTATTCATACTTGATGTATCTGACAACGCCGTAGTTGTCATCAATGCAGTCAAGACTGCACCGACTAATAAAGTTCTTTTCATTATTTGTTACCCTCTCCATGAACATAAATGCTCATATGTATTTAATAGGTTAACAAATATTTTAATATTGTACTAAAATAAATAGTTGATGCTTGAAAAAATAAAAAAACGTTGGCGTGAGTGGCGTGAAAAATGGACAGTAGATCATACTATTGACGTTATAGTAGATATAACATTATTACTAATAGACGTAATTGCTTCGCCAGTGTTAATTGTAGTAAGACTTGTAAGATATGTTTTTGGAGAATGGATTGCAGATCGACTAAAATGGATAGTTAAAGCAATTGTACATTGGTATCAAAGACAACATCCTGTAGTCAAAAGACTAATAGTTATACTTTTTCTTTTAGCACTTCCGTTTTTATTAATTATTCTGTGGAGTTTTAGTAGTATATGGACTATGTATTGGGAAATTACCTGGGGAGACAAATAAGGTTACAAGTCTAACTCTGCTCGCCATCTTATATCAAAATCATTAGCAACTTCTTTGTTTTCCAATTCTTTTAGATATGCTCTTAAATATTCCCCGCCTACATCACCGTCTTTAATTGCTTGGTTTATCATACCTGTGATAATAGATTTTTTGCCATCATCATTGATTGTTCCACGTAATCCCATTATGAAATTAAGTGCATTATCACTGAAATCAGTTCTAATATCATAATTCATATCAATACGACTTTGAAAATCTTTTTCATCAAATATTTTTTTAAGTAGTGTATTCCAACTATCAATTGCAGACTGTATATCACTATTCACATTTCTTCTACTCATTAAGTTAGCACAGTCTGTTTCTATTTGTCCTATCTTAGCAGATTGATAACTAGCATATACATCAGCTTCTGGACCTTGTGCAATACTAATACCACTTGGGTCAGTTATAGATATTTCTGCTGGAGGACCAACAACAACAACTGTTGTATACGCACCACCCATTCCAGCAGCAAATTGTGTCAGGTGTGTTTGTATTGTTGTCAATTCACCAGCATCATATAGTGCTTTCATTGCAGTTCTATAATTACTTGCAGGTGTGGTCAATCCTACTGCACCAAGTGAACCTATCATATCAACTAGTGTAATATTTTCATTAGGGCCTGTGCCACCTAAGAACTTTGCTACTAAACTATCAATATAGTCTCTTCTAACAAAATTTGTTATATTATCTATGGTGGGCAAATCTACTGTAGTTACACGACTTATATAGTTTGCTAATTGTGTAAGATTTTCCATTCTTCCAAGCTCTATTGCTTGTAGTTTTAACCGGAACTCTGCCATACTACTAAAGGTTATTATGTCTTTACTATTTTTAAAAATTTTATCAAAGTCTGTATAGTCACCTAGTTTTTCTAAATCAATATTAGTAACTAATAATGATTGTGCATTTGTAAGTAATGCAGGCACTGTAATCATATCTAATATTTGTTGCACAAGTACATTATATTGAGGATCAGCAATATTATAGATAGCACTAGGATCTATCCCTACGCCAGCTAATACTTGATCTAAACCTGTGACTGCCACTGCATCTTTTGTGTTAAGTGCTTGAATTACTTGTCCAGGATTTCCAAAGTTTGCTATATCTTGTAAATTAAATACAGTCCCTAAATTTGTAATATCCTGTGCTAGTAATGTAAAATTTTCCTGTGATGCTTCAGTTACTAGTGTGCTGACTCCGTTTGTTACTACTGCTTGTAAATCTGGATATCCTTCACCTAGATAATAAGGAAACACACCATCTTCAGGATATTCCAATGAGTCTGCATTAGGCAACTTGCCAAATTCTATTCCGTTTCTTAATGCTAGTAAACTTGCAGAAACACGTTTACTACTGGAAACCAAACTATTTGCAATAAAAAAAGTTTGTGCCATTTGTATTGGACTTGTACCAAACATTAAATTTGCATGGGCACTTATTCTGTCCATGCCTAAACCAGCACCAACTGTGCTTGTGTATATTGCAGGTACTACTCCAGTAAATGCACCAGATCCACTTATATCTCGATTGCATAGTGTATCTACTGAACCTCCTGCAGCTTTTACATCAGCAGTCAATTGAATATGTCCGTTAGCTTCTGCTTTAGTAAGAGCTACTAGTTCTTTTGTACCTTCTGTTAGTCCATTGCCATCTTCTAAGGCACCAGTAGCCATGCTACCTAAATAACTTATTGAACTACTTGAACCGTATGCCATTATGTTACTACCGGACCAGAAGCCATACTAGATGGTGCTGGCCCACCTAAACCAGGTCCACCTACTAATACATTAAAAGCACCTGTTACTCTAGGATGAGCACAAGTATCAACATCCATAACTCTATGTACAGGCAAACCTTCAGCCAGAACTGTTATCGCACCTCCTGTTACAAATGCAACACAATGTATACTACAACCAGGTGCACCACAACAAGGGTGTGGAGTCACAGGACTTGCAAAGGCTGCCAAGGGTCTACCTGCTGCCCATACTGTTGGTCTAGGCACAGTTGTTAGGCCACCTGCGGCATTTGCATCACCTACGCATACTACTGGAAACGTCATACTGTATTTACCTTAATCATTATATGCTATTATAATTTATATGATATATCAAAATCAAACTCTTCTAGTTTAAAAGATTTCATTCTATCTTCTATTTCTTGTTTGGATAAATTAAGTAATCCGTGACAACCACCTTCGACGAGTAAGTTTCCACTGTAGTAGATTTGTGGACAAGTTTTGTGCCCACTTGTTTTAAGAAATTCTCGAGCTTCTGGATCATTATCAATATTAATCTCCTCAAACTTTAATTCGTTTTTGTTTAGGTAGTCTTTTGCAGCAATACAAAATCCACATCTATTTTTTGTATATAATGTTATCATCTTAAATAGTCCTCTACACACGCATATGATATACCAGGAGGAGAAACACTCTTGCGATTCAACCCTTCTAGCATACATTCTTCGTAAGTTTTAAAGTAGTCCAGTGTTCGCCCTTCAATATCTCCGCTAACATCTATACTGACTACCACTAATATATATCCTAATATTAGAATAATTAATCTCCAAAATAATCCTGTTGTTCACCTTCTCTGTATAAGTCTAGAGTAATACAATGTAAACCTCCATCCCAGAAATATCTATGCCTCCAGGGCACGTAAACAGGTTCCACTTTATGTTTTTTCAAAAATGTATTTACTTGTTCATTATTAGGATTTGCAATACAACAATGATGTTCATCTAACATTAAAACATTTACATCAAATACAGTTTCTTCGACATAACCAACCCAATCTTGTAACCATGTTTCTACGAAATGTGTAAATTCATCATTATCTTCT
>Ga0222719_10003479_pt1 | contig 14003 bp, 22 predicted proteins | sample C33_34DmetaG_FD_165039 | JGI IMG/M metagenome (GOLD analysis project Ga0222719, IMG submission 165039) | Estuarine water microbial communities from San Francisco Bay, California, United States - C33_34D | ecosystem: Environmental > Aquatic > Marine > Unclassified | place: USA: California...
GGGTTTCGATATGCGTTAAGTTGAGTTCTTCTTTAAGTGAGTCAATCTCTTGTTTAGATACACCTCTTGATTGGAGTTCTGTGAATAAGATAAGTAAGAACATCTGAAGGGATAGTTGATTTATATCTTCGTTTAGTTTCCATAGGGATATTCCTATTACTATATACCCTATTACTCTCCATTGGATTATTTTCTTTATTATTCTTTTTACCGAAGATTCCTTGGGTACTCTATTCTTTCTTCCTCTTGTTGAAATAAGAACTTTGAATTTGTTATTTTGTATGTCTTTAACTCTACTCATTTAATCTCGTCCTCTATCCGCTACTTTATTAATCTCATTCATCTCATCCCACTCTTCATCTATTAAAGAAGTGTTACCCATATTAGTAACATTAAGAGGATAGGTTATATCATTACATTTCACACAAATATAATATGGTCCACTTGTTGGTTTATATAATTGTAATTCCATATTACATTTTTTACATATCTTCATATAATATAAATACTATCAAAAAAAATTAAGTCAACGACTTCGAGGGCCCTCGAACGACAAACGAACGAAAGGGGGGAGTAGGGGTACTATAAATAAAATGAGATTACAAATCTATATACTACAATTTGAAGAATTATCCAAACTGCCACTATCCACAATAAGTACATTGGTTCCCTCATGTTCTTTGACGGGCCCTCTACGTTATTACGAAGTTAAATTTATATCTTTCCATTCTCCATTCATATAAAGTTGATAGTTGTTTCCTTTATATCTCCTATACTCATTGATATATTTCCAATCCTCTTGTTTTACTGTATTATTCATCTTCGGGTCCTCTTCGTTATTCTATAAGTTCTTTTCGAATTTCTTTTTCCAATTCCCTACCTTTGGAGAATGCTTCCTTTTCCCATTCTCTTTCATTATAAGGTATAAGGGTGATATCTTCGATTAGTTCACCATCCCATTCTACACCTTTTGTACCTACTCTTTTAATCTTACCACTTCTATATTGTTCTAAGTGAATCAATTCATGTGCCAAGATTTTGATTGCAGTTCCTCTACCAAGTGATTCTTTTGTATAGATAACTGATTGATTCTCATTACCAATGATAAATGCTTCTGTGGTGAATTCATCATCGATTTTAATTGTACTTTGTTGTGGTCTTATCTGTACTGAGTATCCATTAATTCCCAACTTATCCAATCCAACCATTACTATTGTATCCAAATAAGTTTTGGATTGTACAAAGTTCTGAATATAATTGTTATTCAAAGAAGTATAAGTCCGAAAGGTAGTCTCTTTTTTTGTGAGTAAAAGGATTAGGAGTCCTACGATTATAATCGCTAATACTATTAATATTGTGTTCTTGTTTTTCATAATTTTGATTCCATTCTTCGTTAAAAAATAAGTGTTCCATTAAATTAATTCTTTTTTATCCCAATCTTCCATTTTGTTCTTTACTTCCCAATCTAAATTTTCGTTAGGTGTTTCACTATACCACTTAGAATGATTTTGTTTGATACCCTTAATGATTTGATTTGTTACCCACACCTGTCCTTTATCATTTGGATGAAAACATTCAGAGTACATATCACTGTCAACTGGTGGTACTAATATTTTTGGTATGTTAAATAAATGAATCTTTTTATTTTTATGTATTCGATAAAAATCTGGATATGATTTATTCCACGAAGTTAATATCAAATCCATATTGTGTGCTTTACACATAGATTCTACTATATTTACATAAAATTTTTGTTCTAATAGACAATCATCTATTGATTTTAGTTCATCAAGATATGCATGAGAAAGTGCGTTATCATGGATTGGGTCTTTCCACTTAGAAAAGTTTGCACGATATTCACAAACATCGTTATCAATGAAAAATGAAAATCTAAAAGGTTCTGTCATATAAAATATAACAAGGGTTTCATATTCATTTATAGAAAAGTTATCTAACATTTCATTGAATATCTTAACAACACCAGAATTAGATGCACCTGCCTTACCAATATTAATAAGTTTATCAAATCCTAGTTTGATACCCAACTGTTTTGGCCACATATGTTCATAAGGGTCTGATGTTCCTATACCAGTTGTCCATGAACAACCCATTGTTATTAGTAATTTTGGTTTCATCAATCTTCTATTGTTGTTCCTTTTTCTTTTATTTTGGGTACATCGGATACCCAATCATCTTCGTAATCTGTATCGGGTTCATCCCAATATAAGAAATCCCATTCTCTACCTTTATTTACCACGTCCTACTTTTCTAACCCCCATGTTTGCACCTTTTCCTTTTGAATTGGTTTTTACTTGTGATTTTGTATTCTTATTATTTTGTTTATCGTGTTTGTTTCCAAAAAATTTACTACTCATATTATTCTCCTTTTTTTAATACTACCCAAAGGGCTAAATAAACAATTCCTCCTAAAAAGAAAAACATTAAAGTTCTCCATAATATCGGGTCTATTCCTGTGTGTTCACCTAATCCATGACAAACTCCACCAATATATCCTTTTTGTGGATATCTTTGTAATTTACTACTCATTGTTATTCTCCTTTAAAATTAATATCTCGTTCTTGTGTAAATAATTTATCAAGTCCTCTGAAAAAATCATCTCGATAATTTTCTTTTTTTACTTGACGTGCCGTGGGTCTTACAATAACTACACTACCCATATGTTCTTCTGTATTATATTTATTTTCATCAATTATTCTGCCCAAATTATTGTGTTCAACTGGATGCCATTGTGCTTTAGATATAAAATCCCACATAACATCAAATTTACCATAAAACATTAAATCATTAATCCAATTTTCATGTTTTGGACCGATATGATATATTGTATTATCTTTAAGTTGAGTTATAAAACTATCTGTAAGAAAATATTCTGAATTTTCCAACCACAAATCTGGTCTTATAATCATCATTGCATCATACTTCAAATTTTGTGATTCCATTTTTTCCAATAAAGTTTCATAACAATACATCCAATTAAATCTAAATGCTTGTAGGGTATCTACATTACCATTGGCTGAAATATAAATCTTTTCTTTTGGATGTATTCCAATATTTTTTATGTTAGGTAAATAATTTGTATAATCTTTTTCTGTTATTTTTTCTACATATCCTTCTTGATTTGATTCTTCCCAAGTTGATATCCAATAATCTGCATTATCATTGTTTAGAAAATTCCATGAGTTAATTGATATTTTAAACTCTCTATACTCACCGACAATTAGAATTGCAATTTTCATAGTTATGGATTAAAAGATTTACTATCGTATATTCTAATATCTTTATCAAGATTGTTTATAAGAGGGTGTTCTTCTCTATTTAAAGGTATTTTTTCATACTGAATAGATTCACTATTATATTGTTCTTCTAATTTTGATTTTAAAAATTCAGGATATATTAATGTTATTGCAGAGAAAAATCTCTCCGCTACTTTTCTGTATCCTTTTTTATTTGGATGACCACATATTAATGACATTAAATCTGTATAATTTTCTTTATTTAGTAAATCTTCGATAAATGAGTAACCATTTATTTGATTTTTTAAAAGAGTATTTTTTTGATAATCACTCAACATAGGATACATTATATTTAAACAACCATGTTGTACATTTGCCCATCCAAATTTAAAATTTCTATTCTTACAAAATTCTGTAACAGTTCTTAAGTAATAAAATTGTTCACAAATAACGTTAAAATCATAATTTTCACCTTCTTCTCCAGATATCATTTCAACATAACCCTCTACTAATTTGTTAGAATGAGGATATTTTGGGTCATTATTAAATGCAACAGTTTGTGGAAGTCCTTGATTATAAAATGAGAATCTGTGAGGATATGTCATTAAAAATAATACTAATACATCTTTATCTTCTAAATCTAATTTATCTATATTATCATATAATCTCTTAGATTGACCTGAATTTGAATCGCCACCAAGTGCTAGATTATAAAATGTTGATACACCTAACATTTCTTGTAGTTGAGACCCCCATGAACCTTTTAAAAAGTTATCTAAATTATTAGAATAAAAGTTGTTATCAAAGGTTGATTTTTTATACTTTTCAATTTGTTTTTTTGAAACTCCTGTATAATCATAACATCCAACTCCTTCGGTGAAAGAACAACCCATTGTTATTAAAACTTTATTGTTTTTCATTTCTATAAATTTTATCTAAAACATCTTTAATAGTTTGGCAATCTTCATATCTTTCTACTTCTTCCATATCTTTAAGTAAATCTATTAGAGATGCCTCACTTATCAAGCCTTTAATAGTTCTTTCTCTAATTGTACCTCGTTCAACACAATCCAACACCCAGCCAAGAGAACGAACTCTGATTTCTTGTAAATATTGTTTGTTTGTCAATTTATTTCTCCAATAAAACTCTTCAGGTGTCATATTTTGTTTTTTCGAATACTATATGTTTCGTGTTTAAGACCAGTATAACCACTCATATTGGGTAAACACATCTCTTCATATACATATTCCAAACCACCTATTTCATTAAAAACACCATCAATAGGTAATTCATATTTTGAATTCGAATTTATCTTAAATGCATTATCAAAATTATGTTCTATTATTGGTAACATTTCTAAATACATCTCTTTTAATTCCTTAAGAGATAATTTATTTAAATTTTCTATTATTTTAAAAACTGCTGATAATCTTTCTTCATTATTTTCAATTTCATCATATGATTCATCCCACCATTTATCAAATGATTTAAATCCTAACTCTTTGAATTCTTTTAAAAAATTGTGTGTTCCTATTATAACGAATGGTTGACATGAATTTGTTGCCCTAAATATCTTTTCACTAATAAATTTTCTACCAAGTGCATGTTCGTTTGAAAACCAAGATTCTACCACTATATGTAGGAATGATTTTCTAAAATATTTTTCACCATATCTTGCTTTATCAAAATAATCTTTTGATTTTTCTTCATCTGTTTCTAAAAATATTGTTGGATATTGTTTATCTATTGGATTCATTGTATTGAAACAATAATATGTATCTTTCAGTATATCCATATCATTTAAGAAATCATAAGTAATTACTCTTTCAGGTTTTTGTTTCAATCTACCAATCATTATAGTAAATTTTTTATCAAATTCTCGCTCATTAAGATAATTCCTATCAATTGAAAAATTAGATAAATGATTGAATCTTATTTTAGGTTTGATTATACTACGATATTTTTTATCTACATTCTTATCGATATTTAGGTCACCTGTCCATATTTGTATTGCAGATTTATTTAATTTATTCTTTTTAATATAATTTAAAATCCAATCTAAAAAAGTTGGATTCCAATCGTATTGTTCTTTTAAAAAAATAGCAGGTATTTTTCTTGGTTCATGTGATACATCTAATACAAAGTATGCACCGTGTTTTAACGCAGATTTAATCTTATCCATATATTTGATAAAATCTTTCTCTGTTGGAAAGTGCAACTCCATTAATATCTCCAAATCCCAAAGTTCTGGTGTTCTGAAGAAATTATGTTTTGCGTTATAGTAAATTAATATTTGTGTTTCCTGTATAATCATTCCAATCTTCTTGAGTTCCCCAATCAACAAAGTTCTCTGCTCTTCTTATTTTAAATTTTTCTCCTTCTAAAAGTAATCTGTAAATTATATGTGAAATATAAATTTCTTCTTGTTTATTAAAATTACGCAATGCATTATGTGCTCTTATAAATTGAGATGCATTTCTAAATGAATATAAACCACAACAAAAATTTGGTGATATTACTTGTTTTTCAACAATTGTTGAAATTAAATCAAGATGGTTTATAGAAACATATGATTTATTTCCTGCATGTATTTTCCCACAATCATGTAATGAAATTGTGCAAACTTCATTTGGTTGTATATCATCTATTTCAAAATAATCATCACAATCCTTAATGTAAATATCAACTTTAATGTTGTTAATATTAATACATTGAGATACAGTATCTGCTGCAGATTTTGATTCTGCTATAACTGTAACTTCTACATTCTTAAATCCAATTGATAAAAAATCCTCTAATATTTTTTTAGATGCCTGAAACTTTTCTTCGTGTTCATCTCGAATTACAACATAGATTTTTCCAAATCTATTTAAGGGCAATCCCTTAATAGAACTTACAACCATTGATAGGTTATCCATCTTAGGATTCTCTATTAAAAATTTTGGTTTGAGGTCTGTGTATCTACTACTTAGACCTGCACATGGTAAAATTAAACTTGCCATAATTCATCAATCATTTTTGTTAAATATTTTTGTAATGGTTTATCTGAATAAGGTTTTATTCTCAATAAGTTTATTGTTTGTAATGCCTTGTAGTGTTCCATATTATATGTTGCAACCAACCATTCATCGATATAATTTAGACCTGTTTTTATTTTTGTTCTATCAACATTAGATTGTTTCATCATGTTTAATGAATAAAATAAATGAGTATCTTGTCTTAATTTTATTAAATCCATTGTAGGTGATTCAATATAAGAATCTAAAAAATCTATTAAATAAAAGTTATCATTAAACATCATATTAGAAAATGTCATATCACCATGACACTCACCTACATACATTTTTATTCCACCAACATTTGGTATAAAGTGAGCATAACCACTTTCTCCCATTTTATCTAACTTACTATGAAATTTCTCTATTTGAAATACTCGTTCTTCTTTAATTGTTTCACTAAAGTAACCTTTTAATGATTCAATTAATTTATCCAAATCTCTTTTTGATGCATTTAAAAAAAATTCAACAAAACTATTACCTTGAATAAAATTCATTTCGAACAGAGTTCTGGTCTTACTTTCATCTATAAAAGTTATTGTAGGTACTTTGAAATAGTTACTTTTAAAACTTGCTTGTTTGTATGCAGATTTTAATAATCTTTCATCATAATCAAATGCAGATTTTGTTACCATTGGATTTAAACTATCCCTAACAGCCAAATCGTATAAACTATTTCCCTTTAATTTTAATACACTTATATCCATTTATAATCTTTTATAGAATCTGTTATTTGCAATCTAATCCAATCATCTCCTCTTTCTGGTATTGTGCAGTTTTTTCTAAATACAATATCAGTTGGTAAGTTATCTAAATATTTCTCTTGTATATGAAACCAATTTGATTTGGATGGTATAAAATAAATACCTTTTTCATATAAAAGTTCTAATAATTTACCTCGTGTTTTCTTTACATTGGATACATATTTATCTATTTCTTTTTTGTTTTGTAAAAGTAATTTAACCCATTTAAAAGTTTGACCTGTTATTTCAAACATATCTCTATACTGTTGTATTTTCTTTATGTTTTTTTCTTGTGAAAATATTACACCAAATCTAGTACCTGCCGAACCACCTGCTTTTGAAAGAGTTCTTGTTACATAAAGATTATCATATTCATTTATTAAATCAATACTAGATTCTTCATCCGAAAATTCAATATATGCTTCATCTATTAATGTAGGTACACCACAATTTAATATGCGTTTAATATTATCTTTTGTAATAATATCTCCTACTGGTGTAGATGGGTTTGAAATTACTACAATTGAGTTACTATCAATAGTATCTAAGAGTTCATTAATTGGAAATTTTATAATATTATAATCAACGTTAACTATTTTTAAATTGTACATCTGACCATAGACATTATACATAGGAAATGATGGGTTTGTTGTTACCAATCGTTTCTTACCCCAAAACCAATGTTTTTTAGAATTTGCTTCAAAGAAGTATTTGATACATCTATCAGAACCAAATCCAATTGAAAAATATGGATAATTGTAAAACTTTTTTATAAGAGGATTGAGTTCTTTTGTATTTGGATAATAACGTATATCTTCTTCAGTTAAAGATTTTTTATATCTTTCAAATAATTTACCAAAAGGAGTATTTCTTTCTGATGAATGTAACCTAAGTTTGTTATGTGGAACTGTCTTGTGAAATTTTCTCTCTATCATGCTATCTTAATTTCTTGTAACATTGGTACTAATTCTTTATAAGAACAATTTTTACAATGGGAGGTTGGGTTGTTACTATTACAACCTATTTTTACATTTTGGTAATCTTCTGAATTTCGTATCTCATCTATATCTGTTTCAAATAAGTTACCAAAAGGTTTTGCACCAGTATTCATACAACACATTTTAACATTACCCTCAACCGTAGTGTATATTCCTTCATTGACCCAAAAACAATCACTAAAATCCCATCTTGCTTTTCCTTTCACACTGTCACCCCACGATTTTAGATATTTAAGTTCAGTATTTGAATACCCACCTGGCATTGACTTATCTTCACTCCAATCTTGTGCAATATTTAATCTGAGTTCTTCTAAATCATATGGAATTAAAATCTCATCATGTACTTTTTGTATATCTTTGACATTATTTGGATTAACTACATAGTTTATAGTAACTCTACACCCTAACCTATCAACTGATTTAAATTCTTCTAAAAACTTCATAAGTTTACTCCACTTTGCAGGTGACCTATCTCTTTCATATGATTCTTTATATCCATCGATACTAAAGTAAAGTAAATCAATATATTGTAATGATTTTTTAAACCAATCAGTTAATTCATATTGACAATTTGTTGCAACAATTAAAAATGCATTTGGAAAATACTCTTTGAATATCCTACATATTTCATCAAACTTAGGATGCAACATTGGTTCACCCATTCCCATTAATTTTGCCTCTTCAATTGGATGATGTTTTATCTTCTCCATCAGTTCTCTGAACTTGGTTACAGACATATGTTGTAATGGTCCTATAACTTCATTTCTGTTACAGAATGAACACTCCAAATTACAATAATTTGTAGTTTCTAAATATGCGTATGTTATAGGTTTATTCACAGATATAATTATGTAATTTTTTTATTATTCTTGTGATACTTTTACATTCAAATAAAAGATTTCTATTGTGCTCCATAGTATCTTTATTTTCAATTAAAATATCAACCAAATCTTTTTTTGGAATACTAAAAACTCTTTCGATATCAAGTATAGATAAAAACAATCTTTCAATATCCCACTCTATATTATCATACATTTCATTGAATAAAAAGTCATATGATTTGAACCCATCTTTTTTAAATGATTCTACTGTATATGGATTTCCATTCCATGCAAGTGGATGGTAATATAAAATAGGATTAAAGGTAGATGAATTGATAAAAACTTGTGTAAATCTATCAGGTATTGATGTTGATACCCAAGAAAATATTGTTTTAGTGTAGATATCATGTGGAATAACTTCGTTAGAGTATATTCTATCTTTTGGAACTGGTATTGATTTTTCATAATCACTTGCCACCAATGGAAGTGATTCTTTTATTTTTAGAATTAAAGAATCATCAAAATCAAATAGTCTTTTATTAAGGTATCCTTTATCATATGCTAGTTTTCTAATCTCTCCTAATTTATTTAAAAATGTATTATCATTGTAAAACTTATTTTGCTCAACCAATGTATTTTCTATTTTTTTAGAATTAATTAACCAATACAACATTATATCTCTTGAATAGTGTTGAGTTCTGCTTGTTCTCAACATTTTCAAATCAGAGTTTTTTACATTTTTTATATAATCATTAAATGTATAATCTAAATTAACATCACCTTTAATTTCTGTAAATGTTTTAGCTTCATATACATTATCAAATATTGTTGCAAGTCTTGGTTCTTTAGTTTTATAGTAGTTTTTTTCTTGTAATTTTCCTAAAGAATTACTAGATAAAATTATTATAGAATTTTTTGGTAAGTTGTATTCATCAAATATTGAATCAAACATTTCATAATAATTTTTATATTTACCAAATGTATAAAACTCATTTGAAGAAAAACTATCTGCTTCAAATCCAAAATACAAAAACAAATACATAGTTTTTTTCTGTAATCTCTCAACAACTCTATCTGTCAGTATTTTATCAAAAAATAAAGTTTTCATTCTATCATAGTGATGTCTGCCGGGATGTAGAGTCATTTGAAGAATAAGTTTCTTTTCTGAATCTAAAGCATTTGGCCATGGGATACACTCAGGTGTTTCTATATCCTTTAATATATTTCTGAAATCATCACTTTGATAAAATTTATTAGAATCTTTTATCTGATACTTTTCAAAGTTAAATAATTCATTCAAATAAAAATTCTGATTTGCAAGAGGAATCCCTTGAAAATCTTCAAAATAATTAAAATCTTGATTTATTGTAGTGAATGCAAAATTATCTAATATATCATGTATTTCACTATTCATCCCAACTTATTTCCCATTCTTTAAATTCAGATGCTATACAATCAACTTTATAATCTTTTCTGCCACCATCTAATTCTTGTATCTTATTCTTAGCAGTATTTCTGATTCCATTCAATCCATGTGTAAGTAGTAAATCATTTCCTTTATTTTCACCACTTCTTGCCTTATCCTCATTGTACCAAATATGAGTATTCATTTGAGAAAGTACAATTATTGCTCTTATGAAATCTCCATCTACTTTTAGTTTCTTTGTAGTAGATAGTATTTCTGAAATATCATGAACTATATCTTTTATCTCTTGTGCATATTCTTCCCTATGTTGTGGAATCTTCACTTCCTTTAACTGTATTATTGATAATCTATCAATTAATTCTCCTAATGTTGGTAAGTATTTTCTCATATTGTTGTAACTCCTCGTTTTTGTACAACTATTGTTGCATTATTATTTGCAACTTTAATTGCATCTACTATGTTATATTCTTCTAAATATTTTACTACAAATGATGCCATCCAAGTATCACCAGCACCACTTAAATCTCTAACTTCAACTGTATTATCTACTGGATATCTTTTTTCATTATACATACATCCTCTTTCAGACATTGTAATAATCAAAGAATCTTTCCAATCAGAATATACTGCTCCTTTTTCAACACAATCTTCCCACTCAACTTCATTCATTTTTACAAATGTATAATCTTTGAAATAATCTCCACTACCTATTGTCTTTTTTGTATCAATAAAAGATAGTTTAGATTTTTCTCCAATTTTACCTATATCTTCATAAGTTAGATATCCTTTATTATAATCAGCAACTATTATTGCATCATATGAATCGAAATCAACCTTACGATAATCAAATGAATTAGAAACCTTATCATTACCATCTACTCTAAGGAGCATCTGATTAGATTTAGTTTCTACATATCTTGTCTTGATGATTTGTTCGTTGTTAGTGATTAGTTCAGTTTTTCTAACTCCTAATGCTCGGAGGTTATCAACAACATTTCCTGCCATACCTTGGTTGGTTATGGTTCTTGATGGATTGAATACAGGTATGGGTGCTTCTGGACACAACCTTGTACAACTTCCATATACAAAAACATCAGTACAACTATCTCCTATAACTAAAATCTTCATTTTGTAACTTTTCTTGTAGTTTTTTTATTTCACTACATATTTCATATTCTTCTTCACTTATTGCCCAATCTATTATTTTAGAAAGTGTACCATCAACACCATCCAACTTAACTACAAAATCATAAATTTTTGGTTTACCTTTTAATGAAAATTGTACTCTTGCTGCGATTCGTTCTTCAATATTTTCTTCTATAACCTCTTTACATACTTCAAGTAGTATTGGCATAAGAATAGATTTACCAATTCCTTGAGTCCATTCATAGATATCAGTTTCACCAATGTGAATAGTAAATACAGTTTCTTCTTTCACTATAAAGATACCTCTAATACTACTGATGCTACATTTTCTTCTCTTACTTTTTCTGGTCTAATCGAGTTAATTTTAAAATCTGTACCCCTATATTTTATCTTTCCACCAAGGTTTAAACAAGGTCCTCCTTCAAAGTCAAACATAGTTTGATTACCATCATCATCTTGTGAACCCCTTGAGAATAAAGATTCTCCCATTACTCTAATTCGTGTAGAATCAATTTTTTCAATAACCCTATCTACACCATATCGGTTTTGTACTATTTCCATAACTAAATGAATTTTTCTGTTCTTGTTCTAAAATATATTTCTAATATTCCCTTATTTTGCAATCCATATTGTTGGTAATATAAATCAAGGTATCTCCTAACACCAATCATGTGTTCTGGTTTCTCCATTGAATCAACAACTTTTAAAAGTTTTTCCATTACCTCTATTTTATATCTTCTCATATTATTATAAATATTTAAATGTACGAATTACTTAAAATATCATCCAATGGATATGGTGTACCAAGAATCAATTTCAGTTCAATCATCTTATTATATACCATTTTTGAAAAAATTACATTTGCATGATATCCAAAATGAAGGTCATCTACTAAACCATTAGTTTCATGTTTTATTGTATATCCATTTCCCCCTAGGTATTTAAAAATCTTATCTCCTTTTATAGTTAATAAACGTTTTTTGTAAATTTCATTAATAAGAACAGTAATTTGATTTCTATCATAAAGATGAGATGGTGCCTCTAACAATATATAAGGAACCTTTAAAAGTTCTAAATAACTAATAGTTTTATATATAGATGAGTGAACTTTATCAACTTCTTCGTTAAAATCAAATGTTTTTCTGAATAATAGTTTAAATAAGTTTTCCACCTCGTACAGGTTTTGACTATATATTTCTTTTGTGTAATTATAGGAACTGCCTCTAAACTCCACATCCCTCTCCCCCTTTACATTATAATTTATAATACCATATCTATTATCTTTGTTTACAAAAAATTCCTTTCTTCCTAAATCTGAAAATTCTATTATAAATAAATTTTCTTCTGGTTTAAAACCATTTCCCATTGTAATATCATAAATCTTTCTATACACGCGTTCATTACCAAACCCATCTTTAGCAAAATTAATACATTTCATTTTATTATCTAATAATTTAGATAATAAATAAAGGTATTGTACTTTTGTTTTATCTAACTCAATACCAAGTGGTTTGTAAAAATCTACCATGTGTGGTTTTCTATCAAATTCAAAACCACCTGCATTCGAAAATGATGTACCAAAAGAATATATGTTTTTTATTTTGCTCATAATAAAGTTAAACCATCTTTTATTTTTTTCTTAACATCATACCACTCATTATAATCAAGTTTTTCTTTTAACTTTATAAGATAACCATCATCAATTAATCTATTGTAAATTATTTTTGCAACATTTTTGTTTACAAAATAACCTTGATGCCAATCTTGATAAAAGTTGCCGGTTTCTTCAGAAATATGATAATGTGGTTCTGTTAAAGATACAAAATTGTATGATTTTTCTTTTTTTCCCTTACTATTTGGAAACTCATATTCTATTAAATGGTTTTTTATTTTTGTAAACTTTTCTTTTGGTGATTTTAAAAAAGGAAAATCATTTGTAATGTAGAAGTTTATATTATTATTTTGCAAAAAATTAACTAACATAACACAATTTCTTTGAACTAATTCAAACTGTGTATTTACTTCAAGACAATTTTTCATATATTTTTTATAAAAATCTTTCTTATCATTTAGTAAAAGTTGTGTTTCTTTTGAATCATACCAATATTTGTTAGCAAGACCAAAGTGTTGATTATCTTCAAAACTATAATTTAAAATTACAAAATCTTGTAAATCGTTATCCCAAAATTCTTTTCTGCCAACATCAGAAAATTCTAAAAACAAAACATCTACATCAACATCAAAATTAGGATTTTCAATAACTTCAAATACTTTTCTATACATTAATTCATTGCCGTAACCACATTTTGCATGATTAAATACTTCATAATCCGAATCTAACATTCTTTCAAGAAAACCAGGATATGAAAAACTGTGTTCGTTATTAGGGATTCCTAAATTACCATAACATTTTTTTATCTTCGGATTTACATGAAATTCAAATCCACCCCCTGCAGTATGCGAAGTTCCAAAAAAATGAAATCTTTTCTGTATCATAAAGGTGAAGTTACTTTAACTAATTATATTTTAATTCCTCGAATCTGAAGTTCTGATTTGGT
>Ga0222719_10003480_pt1 | contig 13995 bp, 30 predicted proteins | sample C33_34DmetaG_FD_165039 | JGI IMG/M metagenome (GOLD analysis project Ga0222719, IMG submission 165039) | Estuarine water microbial communities from San Francisco Bay, California, United States - C33_34D | ecosystem: Environmental > Aquatic > Marine > Unclassified | place: USA: California...
TTAGCATTACCTAACAATGTTTTTAAATTATATCGGTCATCTAAAATATTTCTAAATAAATTTCTATTAATAGAGTTAACCCCATAATCATCATAAGTGATAAAACCTTTATCCACACCTCCAGATGCTATTTCTTTTAATAAATTTCTATCAGACTCAGATAAATCTTCTTCGGTAAATTTTTCTTTACTGCCAAATAGATCGGCAACAAACATTCTAATATTAGGTGGAACTATATTCTTAAGACTACCTATACCAGATTCTTGTTCATTTTCTAAAAGTGTGATGTCTTTTATTTCGCTCATATCTCCATAATACAAAGAAAATTATAATTAATAAAGGCTGAATTATAACAAATATTACTATATTTGCTAGGAAATAACCCATTCCTGTAAAATCGCCTATCACTTCTAAGATATAAACACAATAGTTAAAGATTTCCTCTATCATTTCTTATTTTTTTCATTATAATACTCATCCACTCTTTTAAGCCAATCAAACTTAGCCTGTCTAAACTCATTGCCATCAAACTCAAACTTTTGAAAATAACAATCTTTAGTACAAATTAAATTAACACCTTTATTAATACTAGTTCCATAGACTTCATTATGAGCTAATGCATATGCTGCAAGTTGTAACTTATAATCCTCGATCCATTCTCTTCTTTTAGGCTTATTGCTCTGTTTAAAGTCTACAATACTCTCTGCTCCCTCATATAGCCCTACAACGTCCGTAGCGCCCGCATACAGCCCAGGATAGTACAATGTGACCTCCATACCCCAATACTCATTTAAACGGTCTCTAAGGCCATTTATGAGGATTTGATGAGCCATTTTCTCTGCTAATTGGCCTACTTCTGTAAGATCTACGTGTGGCTGGTCCTTGATCCATGATTCAAGTATATTGTGCATTATAGTCCCTCTAGCTGCAGCATCATCCCTGATCTTATCAGCTTGATCCGCACCTACTTTAGCCTTCCATGCAGCCAGTGATGCCTTCTTCTCTTCAGGTTGTGTCGCTGCTAATATAGTCGTGACTGATGGTAATTTTGATTCACTGCCTACATCATACATTCGCTCACCATTATACAGAGCTCTAGTTGATGTCGGGTATTCATATAAACTATTTAGTTTCATTAGTGTATAGTTGCTCCTTTAGGTATTTTTTTAAGTTCGGGTTTAGGTTCTAATTTTTTAGTTAATCTTTTTTCTGCTAGTTTTTCTAAATTTTTCATTAATCCTTCTGTCCATATCCAAGGTCTTTTATTATAATCAAACCTTACCCAACTTTTAGGTATCCATATTTGTAAAGGTTCCATAACATCGGAACCATAATTATTTAATAAATCAATAATAGAATCACTACCTATTTCTTCTATTTCAATCAATATTGCTTTTTCTGTTTTTCTTAAAATATTAAATTCAACACGACTGTGAAAATTAAATCTATTATCCATTTAACTCCTTATCTATTTCTAAAAATTTTATCCACATTTCTTTAGTGGATGCGTTCTTTAACGCATTACATCTAAGACAACAAAATATAACATTACCTATTTTGTAAGTAACATTAGTATCAAAACGATCAACTGAAAAATTTGTATAAGTCGCAGATCGATCTTTGATTTCTTTACCTGTTCGAATGTAAGTCCAAGGCTTTTCACAATACCTACAAAGTCTACCATCACTTCCAGGAAATTTTTCTTTCATTAATTGAATATGAAGTAATAATTCACCATACAATTCATCCTTAGTTATTTCAGGTTTCCATCCTACTCTTTGATAATTTCTAAATTTTTTAGGATTAATAGAACTTGGTTTAAATATTCTTCTTAAAGAAGCTCTAATATAATTATCCTCCTTACCATTTAAATATTTGCTAGTAGATATTCTAACTCTGTCTGGATTTTTTCTTTTCCAAATCACACTTCTTTTATTATTACAGGGTTTACAATAAGAACCAAACCTACCATCTTTATAAAGATAAAAATTATCTACAGAAAATTCTACCTTACAATCTTTACAGGTTTTAGTATCCATTACTAAAGTATTCCTTTTACCATCTTCTCACTAGATTTAGTTTTAACAATGGTATAACCGCTTTTACCATCTAGGTAATAACCTGTAATTAAAGGTTTTAAGGTCTTAAGCTTTTTCTTTGTTTTCTTTTTCGCCATTTTTCTCCCTTAATTTAAATTGAAGATATTCTTTTTGTTTTGTTAATGAATCAACTTGATCATTTAATCTTTTGATAACTACATTTAATGATCTAACCAATTCAGATTCTAACATTAATCGTTTTGTATCCATTACTGTAACCTCGCACTTTCTACACTATCTAACATTTTATTTATTTCCTCCTCTGTAATAACAATCTCACCTTGGTTCTTACATTTGGAACAATCACGGCATTCGTCAGGTTGCTTAGCAGACCCAACGAATCCATTCCCATTACAATCCGGGCAAATTACTTTACCCAAGATCGTCATATCTTTTACCAAATAAAGTTGCTGGAGTAACATCTGCTGGTGGAGATAATTTAATACCAGTTATCTCTTCCATAAAAAAATTGTTTTGATTATCTGCATTCAACAATCCTTCTATAAACATTACTGCTTTTACAGATACTTGAGCCGGGGTTAATTCACCGAAGTCTAAGTTATCTGATTGAAGAAAATGGTTTCTTAATTCCTTTTTCTTTTTCTCTGTTAGTTTTAGTTTTTTACCATTCATTTTTATTCCTCACTTTCGTACTTATATTATTTATAGCAGAAACAAATTTCTCTGCAAACTTTTTTCTTACTCGACGTTTTATATACCCAGGATCAAATCCTGCATTCTCACAAATATCAATAAAGTTTTCATCCTCATGATTTTTTAAAAACTTTAAAGCTTCGTCTCTTTCTTTTTTAGAAAGAGCATATTTATCAGGACCAAATGCATCTTCAAATGCTTGTCCTAATATCGCTTGATATAATTTAGTTTCTGGTGTTTTTGCTTCTATTTCATCTGTACCAACAACAGTTTGTTGACTATAAAATGATCTAGATGCGGGTGATCCTATTGGCATTATTTACCTCGCTTTTTCTTTCTTAGGGTTGATGTTAATTTACCATTTAATGATTTTGCTTTTTCATTAACTAGTAAGGTGATTGTCTGAGAACGGCTTACTACCATCTCAGGTACAATAATTTTCCGTATGGAATCTATTTTATTGTAAGTTTCTTTTGGTAAAGAAACATTTTTGTATTTACTTATATCAGTCATTAGTATAAACCTTTCATTAATAATAACATTCTTCTGGGATGTTATGGTAATTTATTCAATATGTCAATATGAAATATTTATTAATTATAGTAATTTGTTCAACCTTGGATGGTACTTGTATTACTCCTATGGAGGGACCTTATATATACCCTAAAATGTATAATACCCATGCACAATGTGTAAAACATGGATTAGGTGACTCTTTTGATATTCTATATGGTTGGAATATTAAAGAAGATTGGATTAATGAATATGGATTATATCCTAGATTTACTTGTGAAAAAGCTGGTCCTAGTATTTAACGACCTTGACCTTTATATCTAGTATTTTTTTGTTGTAATTTTTCTTTTTTATTTCTTGATTTTTTATGAACGCCAGGACGTTTTCTAGGTTTTGGTCTTGGGACAAAATGTATAAATTTTTGTTTAGCCATGTTCTTTTATATATTTAATATCAGATTCAGATAAAGACATATATCTAATTCTTCCATTTATATGTTGTTTGGTATCTGAACCACAATTAGTACATCTATAAAATTCTGAAACAATTGCAACTAAAATTGAATCTTCTTCACATTCTTCACAAAAACCATGTACGGTATCTATTTTTTGAAATACTTTATTTAATTTACTCATACTAAATCTACTGCTTTACCAATTATAGGTTTGTATTTAGTTTTTTTATCTTCACGATAAGCTCTCATATATTGTCGTCTAGGGTTAAACTCTACATAGCTTGCATGGATCCATCCAGAGTTTGGCTCACCAGGAGTATAGAACTCCAAAATTAATTGATCTGTTTCACAGTTTTTATAAACCCAATCTGCTACTTCAGCATTGTCTACACCATTGACTTCGAAATCAACGGCTTCAGCTTTTGTATGTTGTGATTCTAATGAGCTGCCTATAGCTAGGCATAACTCTGGTGAACGAAATCCGCTAGTCACTTTAACTCTACCGAATTGATCGCGTACTGGCTGAAGCACTCTTTCACAAATTAGTTTTAATTTTTCTATTTGGTCTGCATTAGGATTATTATCAATCCCCTTACGTATGGCAGTGTCTGATTTAATTAATTCTTGTAGCGTAAAATTACGGGAAAGGTTCATTTATTATTTATGTAGTTATAGACTCTTCCTATTGCTTTATCAATACCAAATAATTCACCTTTAATATAGTTTGTATCTTCTTTTAAATCTACAATAGAGATTAATACCCATGTACACAAACCAAATAAAGCACTACCTATAAATCCTACAATCCATTTGAAATCTATTTTCATGATTTATTGACACGATAAACATTCATCAGAATCAGAATCTAATTCTGCTAATGCCTCTTCTTTACAATCTTGACTACAAAATAGATCCAATTCATCTTTTGAATTAAATTCCTTATCGCATTGTTTACATTTTTTCATAATTATTCTCCAAATAACCAGTCGACATATTTTTGCCACCAGGATTTTTTCTTAGGTTCATCTTTTAGCACTAAAGGTTTGCAAGTGCAGTTATCACAAATGCAATTATCACATTTGTTTGTAGATATATTATACCCCTGGCCATAACAATGACAGGAATGATTACAAGTTTTGCAATTTTTTTTCTTTGCCATTTTTTCTCCTCTTCTTTTTTAAAAGTTTAACTCTAGTATGCCAAAAATACTCAGTTAATCTTATAGAATAAGATTCTAAGTATGAAAAAATATTATCAACACTACCAAAAAACTTATACAAGAATTTATCTAACATTAAATTCCTTGTAATCTAGGGTCTTTAGATGTAATATTTTTCTCCGCTTTTGGTCTAGCAATAGACTCTTTACTTCTTTTACGAAGTTGAGCAGTAGCAGATTCAGATTTTCTTTTCTCATCAATCTGTTTTTTTAAATCCCATTTAAAATTCATTTGTCCTCCTTTGGTTCTATTTCATAGAACATTTTGTCAGAATCTTCTGTAACCCAGTCCGAAGTTTCGACATCCCAAACTGTATTTTGTACTTTATAGTCAGGCCAGCTGTTATCAGTAGTGTATGAATTAACATGCCACAGAATGCGATTATTAGGCTGAGCTGCATAATTGCCGTTAGCAAGAGCCAGTATATGCGCACACTTATGCTCTTGAGGTATTTCAGAATGCTCTGTGTTAAGTATATTAGTCTCTGGATGAGCCCAGTCAACAGTAAAAAGATACTGTCCATGATAAAATTTTTTATCTTTTCCTATGAATTTTCCATCTATACCAGCCAACCAATCAAAGCAATGGACACTAGGATAATAACTAAAACAGTTCCACAATTGTAATTGGTCCGTCGACATATCCGGCACATCGGCTCTATCATACGATTTTTGGAAAAACGCTGAGATAGGCAAACGCCAAAAGCACGCACCATTGGGTAGCATGATGTTAAATAAGAGAGCACGTCCCGATATAGATACCAAACCGAATACAACGCAATCTTCACTTTCATTGTGATGTTCTTTAAGATCATAAAGATACTCCTTCCTTATCTTGCAATAAATTGGAGGGATGTTCGCATTTAAATAAGCCATAATAATTATCCATAAATATCTCCCCAATTTTCACCTGATTCATAATCAACTTTATTTGGGACTTCTAGTTTAACAGCATTTTCCATAATCTCAATAATTTTATCTGAATGTTCTTTAGACTCTACAGATAAATCTAATTCATCATGAATTTGTATATGAGCTACTATACCTTCTTTATATAAATCAACCATAGCTTTTTTAGTCATATCTGCAGCCGATCCTTGTATTAATTTATTTAAAGCTTTGTATGTATAAGCTCTTTTGATCCCTGGTCCGTGTTCCCTGAGTGCTTCTTCTTGAGGCAAGGCTTTATGCATACCAAACATATTCGGTTCCCAAAGATGAAACCTACATAGTCTTCCAAGTAAAGTTCTTATCTGACCATGACTCTGAGCTCTATTAGATACAGAGTTCATCAACTGTTTAACAAAAGGAACTCTATTGTGATAGATATTAAATAGTTCATCTGCTTTTTCTTTAGTAACACCTAACTCTGCTTGTAGTTTAGTTTTACCCATACCATAAAACAATCCTAAGTTAATAGTCTTCGCTTGTGATCTAGGTATATTAGCCATCTCAGCAACTGTCTTATGAAAGTCTGTATCTGTATTATCAATGTATTCATCAACAACATCATAGACAGATGGAAATTTTTGTAATGCTGCATAGTGTACAACTAATCTTGGTTCTTGTTGTGAGTAGTCAAAGCAACCCCAGGTATGATTTTGTTCTGGTAAGAATAATGATCGTATCATAGGTCCTAGATCCTTGTTCCTTGCTGGAAGCTGCTGTAAATTAGGATTAGAATAACTAAATCTTCCTGTTACTGTTCCACCTTGATCAGATCGTATTTGATTTATATCAGCATGAATTCTACCTTTATGTTCATATCTAATAATTGTATCTATAAAAGTTGTATGAGCTTTATTAATCTCTCTAGCTTGTGCAATTTTTTGTACCAAAGGATGACTATGTTCTTGTAAAAAATTTTTAGTAAAAGATGGCGCTTGTGATTTTTCTGTTACAGAATATTCTAAACCTAATTTATCAAATACTTTTGCAATACTTCTTGCTGCCCAGATTTGTGGTTCAATACCTGTTTCTTTTTTTACATCTAACAACAAAGCTTCTTCTTGTGTTTGTAATTGAGTCTTTAGTTGTCCAGCTCTATCTGCATCAACTCTTACACCTTTAAATCTCATATCAACTAAACATGGAAACAAATCTGTTTCTAAATTAAATATAGATTCTATATCTTGTAAAAGAATTTCTGATTTAAATTTTTGCCATAACTCTAAAGTTAGTTCAGCATCTTTTTCTGCATATGCTCCAACATACATTGGTGGTAACTTCCACATATCTGCTTTTGGATCTAATCCTCTAGACTTTGCTTCTTCATTCAATGCTGCTTCGTTTTTACCATGACCTAAATATTCCCATGACAATGCATTCAAACTATATGCAAATTTATTCTCATCAATCAAACTTGCTGCAATCATCGTATCTACTATTAAACCATTGATTTTTATACCTAAATTACGTATCCAACATACGTCATACATTGCATTATGAAATATTTTTATAGCTGGACAAGCCATAGTATCCGCAAACCATGCTAATACTTTTTTTCTATCCATGTTGCTCCCTGATCCATGAGCAATAGGAAAATAAAATTTTCTACCAGAAACAGCTACAGCTATACCTACAACTTCACCATTACCAATAACAGATCCAGATCCTTTTGTTTTTAAGTCAGGATCTCTTGTCTCTAAGTCGACTGCGATCTCATCATATGATCTTAAGTCAGGAAATTCTTCGGGTTCAATCCATTCGGTTTGTGCTGTAAACATAGGTATCTTCATTACTTATCCTTTTTTTCTTGTTTTGGTTTTTCTTCTTTTTTCTTTTTAAATATTTCTTCCCAACGTTTTTTATACAAATCACTAGAAGGTCTTGATCGACCATCCCATTGTCTACCTTTTTCTTTTGCCATTTGTATCCTCTATCTTTTTGATTTCTAATTCACAATAATGAATTACTTTCTTTAAATCTTCTATGCCGTTTTTATTCATATAACGACAGACATATTTAATAACATTTCCTTGAAAGAAACTCAAGTCGTTCTTAGAAATGAATTCATAAGGTTGAATAAAAAAGTCTTTATAGTGACTTCCGCCTATTTGTTTATCTTGTGGAAATAATTTTTCCATGTCATCTTTATGTGTCATATTTCTCCTTTAGTTATGTGGCAGTTATTGATTTAACGGGGTAATAAAAAATATTGGGAGTTGAAGGCCCCGAACCAATTCTGCTCGTTAAAGCCTGAAGCTGCCACTCTCCATGAGACAACATTCCTTCTATCCCGTTCTGTTTAAAACTACAAAGAATAGCCATAACGCTCCTTCTTTGGTTTCAATAAGTATAAATTTTCTTTAGCTCTAGTTGCACCTACATACCAAACTCTATGCTCTTCATCTGCTTTCTCAATATTGTTTTCTATAGAGTCTCTTATTTTTTTAGCATTGTCTAAAACTAAAATAACATTTTCACATTCACCACCTTTTGCTGCATGAATAGTTGATACTTCTATTCTTGGTGGTTTAGATAATTTTTCTTCATTGGCTAACATTGTTCTTATATAAAAACATTCATCTTGGTCAGCTCTAGTAAACATATTGTACCAAACAGAATCATTACCATAACCAAAGTCACCCATATTATAATACTGTTTATCTTCTTTAAATTTAAAGAATGGACTATCTGGTAAATACTCGTGTACTTCTTTTGCATCTGCTAAACTAATAGTCTCACCTTTACAAAGTAAATTAAAATTCAATATTGCTTTGTATAATCTAGTGTCATAACTTTTGCCAAATCTACATTTATAGTATAGATTATTTGTCTTTAATTGTTTGGATATTTCATCAGAACGATAAGTTGTTCTAGTTAATATCAACCATTCACCTTGTGTTAAATCTATATGTTCTATATTATAGATAGGTTCTACTTTACCTGGAGATCCATCTTTAGCACGATATTCTTTTTCTTTTCTTGTCTCTATTCTACTTACAATAATATTAGATAACTCTTGAATATTCTTAGGTACCCTATTTGATTTTGGTAATACAACTTCTTCAGCTGGTTCATTTAAAAACCTTTTTACATCTGCTCCAGCCCAAGCAAAGATAGCTTGGTCATCATCTCCAGCTAAATAAATATCTTCAGCTTTTTCTTTAAATACATCAAACATCTTCCATTGTATTGGAGATAGATCTTGAGCTTCATCTATAAATATAACATCAAACTCTTTACACTTTTCTTTTTCATCTACAAACTTTGTAATCATATCGTTAAAGTCATACAAAATATCTCCTTTAAAATGATTATAGTTTAAGTAAATATGTCCTAATGTTTCATAATCTACATCTTGACTCCATTCATTTGTATTAAACTCATCTTCTACAGATATATTCTTAACTCTAGCTTTGTTAATTAATTTAAAATACTCACTATTAAAATTTAAATAACCTGATTCATCACCTGCATCGGTAACTCTTAAGTTTAATTCTTTACCTAATTGTTCATAGTGTATAGGTTGCATAACTCTATCTTCACTCATACCTAAAGTATGAAATGCAAATGAATGTAAAGTTTGAAAATATCTTAAATCTTTTTTATCTACCTTTGGATTTCTTTCTAACATTCTATCTTTAGCTTCATTAGCTGCTTTTCTAGTAAATGCAAAGTAACCTATTTTATTTAAGTCAGTACCTTTTTTAATATATTCATCTACTAAATCTAATAATGTAGTTGTTTTACCTGTACCTGGAGGACCAAATATTTTTTTAATCATTAGAAATTACTTCTCTCTAAGTTGTTTTCAACTACTTGTTCTGGTTGTTTCTTATCTTCTAGTAACTCAGGGAATTTATCTAAAGATAATTTAACAACATAAACCGGTGGATAAGATTCTCTATCACCTTTTTTCTTTGGAAATCTTTTGCCATGACCAAATTCAGCATTGAATAATCTTGTCATGTGTTCTGCAGTTTTACCTCTATCATCTTTCCATTCTTTATTTTTTAATGAATCAAAAAAACTATTGTATAAAAAATATGCATGTTGCTCTTCTATTAATACAGCACCTGTTTTAAATGCTGCATATGTTCCAGCCTTAGGACCATTTAAATATTTTAATAAATACTCTTCTAACAATTCATCTGGTGAAGTACCTTTTGGTGGAGGTGTTGTTAATTTAGGTGGAAATAAATTATCTAATATATCTTGAAATTCATTTTGTTTTATTTTTGGTGGTATCATATCAGCTGCTGCACCAATGATTGCTCTGATATTATCTAATTCAATTATTTGTTTTATATTTTTTGCTCTAACTTCTTTTGTAGTTTGGCCATCTGTTAAGGTTACATTAAATGTATATTGTGGTTCAGGATAAGTTATCTTTTGTAATCCAGATAATGCTGGAAAAACTCTTTGTTTATCTGATAAATAACCAAATTTTCTTTTACGACATTCTGCTTTCATACATACTGGTTGTATTGGATCTTCATTACAAGTATGTCCTTTAGTTTCTCTTGCCCAGGATTTTAATTTCTTTTTAGTTTTATCTTCTGTCCAATCGATAACTCCGTTTGCTCCAGGTTCGAAGTATTTACCTGGTGCTGCAACAACCATTTTCTCCCAATCGTCTGGATATTTCTTTTTAGCAAAGACCATATAGTTGTATAAGAATCTATCTCTACCATCTGTTAATTTATTTTTAGTCAATATTGCAAGACAAGGTGGTCCATCATTAAATTCTTCTCCACCACCATTTAATAAATTTCTAGTATGTTCTAAAGAAAATTCTTCTAATTGATCTGCTGTATATGTATTGGAATCAATTACATCTATAAATTGATCGAATGTAAATGTAGTACCATCTAAATTAAAACCTACTCTTTCTGTTTTATTATAATAAGGTAGATTGATATATTGACCCATGTTCCATTTACCTTCTGAGTCTTTTCCTAATTCAGTTTGCTTAGGATATATTTCAATATTAGTTGGAAGTTTTAATGTAAATAATAATCCTTCTAAAAAATTTCTTATTGTTACTGCTCTTATTGGTTCCTTTACAAATAAATATAAATGTAAACCACCTGATTTAGATTTAACTGGAACTATTGGTAAGTTATGTTCTGCAATAATATCTAAATATTTTTTATAAGGAAAATTAGAATAACTATGTTGTTTATCGTCTATATCAATAGCACCAAACTTAGCCATACCTTTATCATCACAAGGTTGAATACCAATTGATTGTTTTCCTTGTAAATGATCTAAATAATCTTGGTCTGTAATTTCTCTATGAGCCCAACCATAAACTGGTTTAGCTTTACCTGTACTTGGATCTATTTGTAACTTTGATAAATCAGCTTCACCAAAAGCTCTTTGTAATCCTGTAAATGCCTCTATAAATCTTTTTTCTTTATTCATAACTGTCTCTAGTTATGTGGGCGATTACTCGCCCACGATATTGTGTAATGTAAATTAAAAGTTTGAACTAGTTTCAGTACTTTCCGTACTTTCACCATGTTTAACTTTAACATCACCTTTTGAGATATTTTCAGAAAAGCTTTTAGCTTGTTGGTATAATGCAGGATCTTGCACTGGACCAATCTTACTAACTTCCCAACCAAACCAAGTTCCTTTGTCATTAGACATTTGAGTAGTTCTTAGTTTGTAAGTGTGACTGAAAGAAGCCGGTGTAAATAAACCGTTCTTACCTTTCATCTTTACACTAGCCATCATACTATTCCATTTTCTACTAATCTTTAATTGTGTTGATTTCATAGCAATCAACGCAGTAGATGGAGATTTGGAATTCACTATAACAAAGTGACTTGCAGTCTTATCGATATAATTACCATTAGGTAATCTATCTTTATAAGAAGCATCTCTTTTTGTTTTAGTTAGTATATCACTAGATGATGAGTGAATAGCTACTGGAGCACCAGAACCTTCGCCTCTATCTTGCCATTCAATATATTCTAATTTGTAATGACAAGGAACAACTTCGATTCCTTCTTCTCCATCAAACAATTCTCCTGTTACAGAATTGTAAATCATTCCAGGTTCTGCACCTTGAACATATTTACCATCTCTTTTATTAACTTCTGGAGACAATTGTCCTAGTATTTTTAAGAATGGTAATGCTAAATCTTCATGAGTTAGATTTCCCACTCCTTGATTTGCATCAGCTTCAAACATATTGACAGATAATGCACCTGCAGCAACTTTTTCAGTAACTGCAGTATTGGTTCTTGGTTCTTGTTTCTTTGTTACTTGTTCTTGTGACATATTTTTTTCTCCTTTATGCACGTGTTATTTTAGTTCTGTTTCCTGCGAACACATTAAATAGATCAGAGGGCATATCTTTCCCAGACTCGATACGCTCTCTGACCAAAGCCTTAAGTGTCATAGGCTCAACCTTTAACTTCTGGGTTGGTTGATATCCATGACCTTGTGCAAGTACAGCATAATCTGCTGCCTTGTTATCTTCGTTACGACCAAAGGAAACAGTAACCTCATTTTTAATAAGATCACCCAGGTTATTTTCACGAAGCCAGTTAAATGCTTCTTCTTTCTTATCTGGAGAGATAGAAGCACCGTAGACGGGTTTAACTTCAATAGCTGAACCGTCTGCTAATTTCATTGTACTAATATTCATTTCAGTCATCATAGTAGGTATGATTTCACCTGAAAGAGTATCAGCTTGTTTTTTTAATTGTTTTAGATTTTCTTCAACAATTTTTATTTCGTCTTCTAAGTTTCTTAATTTAATAACTTGATCTGATAATGCTTTTGCATCATTAGTCTGAGTTATTGATTCAGTTTGATCTGCCTCAAAGTTTATACTCATATAATTGTATCTCCTGTGTTAGTGTTTTTATTTCTTTCTTTATCCTCTTTATAGTTAAAAAAGATTTTGTTTTTAAATAATAGAAATCAAATACTTTGTCAAGATGACAAAATAAAATACTTACAACTTCTATTAGATAAGGTAAAAAAGATTCATCATTTCTTTTAGATAAAAAACTAAAACCGAAAAGTATATTTGTAAACTTTGTTATTTCTTTCAAATGTAATTCTAATTCTAACTTTCTATCTTTCATACGATACAATCTATTTTGTATCTTCCATCGTTCTTTATCCGTCATCTATGTTTCCTTTTTCGTATAAGTTTATTTCAACTGGGTAGTATGTATGTTCTTGTCGATCCCATTTCAAGAGGTTATATTTACCTCCAGTAATATCTGCGGCAATAGAACACGCTACACCTATTATAGCTGGATCACCTGTTAATAACAAATAATCTTTTTCACTATAATTTTTTAAAAGTTTTCTTAATTTAAAAATTAATGGACCAGGTGACAAAATAATTTGACTAAATTCAGGCAATAATGTGACAAGTTTGCCATACTTCTGTGCACCCATAATATTAAATTTAGGATTACCAGATCTAGTCCCAGGTAATTCTTGAATAACGTATACTACAGATTCATTCATAATTTATTTTTTACTTTCGCTTGACAATTAAATAGCTTTTATTATATAGATTGTCAATAGAAAGACAACAATAAATATTATGATAAATTATAAATTTAAAACTAAACCGTATGCGCATCAAATAACTGCGTTAGAAAAATCGTGGAACAAAGAAGTATTTGCTTACTTCATGGAAATGGGAACTGGTAAATCTAAAGTTCTTATTGATAATATATCAATGCTTTATGACAAAGGTAAAATTAATGGTGCATTAATTATTGCACCTAAAGGTGTTTACCAAAACTGGTATGATACAGAAATACCTGTTCATATGGCTGACCATATTGAAAAAGATGTGGTGTTGTGGAAAGCAATGATTAATCAAAAACAACAAAATGAACTTAATAAGTTATTTGAATCAACAGATAAATTACATATTCTTTGTATGAATGTTGAAGCATTTTCAACTAAAAAAGGTTTAGAATTTGCAGCTAAATTTATGAGTTGCCATAACACATTAATGGCAATTGATGAGTCTACTACAATTAAAAATCCAGATGCTAAAAGAACTAAAAATATTGTAGCACTTGGTAAACATGCTAAGTATAGAAGAATTCTAACTGGTTCTCCTGT